>ENA-ORMO01001785-ORMO01001785.1-human-gut-metagenome-genome-assembly--contig:-NODE-1785-length-20610-cov-3.218584_pt1 | contig 20610 bp, 20 predicted proteins | sample MGYA00242106_ERZ509001 | MGnify/ENA primary metagenome ERZ509001 (study PRJEB26280, sample SAMEA2338736) | human gut metagenome | biome: human gut; feature: human-associated habitat; material: faeces...
AACCGCTCAATATAAGGCAGGCGGCACCGAAATGCCTGCGGAAATGGGGATTAATATGAACTACGCTGAAATTAAATACTGTGATATTGCCAACGGACCGGGAGTGCGCACTTCTTTGTTTGTAAGTGGCTGTACGCACCACTGTCCGGGATGTTTTAATGAAATCGCATGGGATTTTGAATACGGAAAGCCGTTTACGCAGGAAACCATCGATGCTATACTGGCTTCATTAGAACCCGGTTATATTGCCGGGCTGACACTGCTTGGGGGCGAACCGTTTGAATATGCCAACCAGCAGGGGCTTCTTCCGCTGTTACAGCAGACCAAAAGCCGCTTTCCGCAAAAAAATATCTGGTGTTATACAGGATATCTTTATGATGTGGATTTGGTCGAAGGCGGGAAAGCATTTACGGAAGTGACAAGAGAGATGCTCTCTTACATAGATGTACTGGTGGATGGAGAATTTATTGAGGCGGAAAAAGATCTGTCGCTGGAGTTCAGAGGAAGCCGGAATCAGAGAATTGTAATGCGCGAGGAATTTTTGTAGAGTATCGAACTGTTCTGTGCTATACTTGATATAATATGTTGTGATTAAAAGATGCGGGACAAATCCCGGTTTGACAAAGGAGGCTTTCGTATGGATAAGGCGGCAATGTATAAGTTGACGTATGGGCTGTTTGTGTTGACTGCAAAAGATGGGATTGTGTACATACCGGAGATGACAAGTGCATATATTTCCGGCAAGGTGATTCCTGAGATGGATATGGGAACGCATACGATGTTTCTGGCAGATGTGACAGATGCGAGAATATTAAGTGAGCAGGAGTCGGTATCCTATAGCTATTATCAAAAACATGTGAAACCTGCCCCGAAACCGGTAAAGAAGACGATCTGGGTATGTAAGATCTGTGGATATGTCTATGAGGGAGAAGAACTCCCGGAAGATTTTATCTGCCCGATCTGCAAGCATCCGGCATCTGATTTTGAGAAGAAAGAAGAGGAAAAAAAGCAATGAATTGTTTAGAGGAAAGAATTATAAAAGATGGAATTGTAAAAGAAGGAAATGTGCTGAAAGTAGACAGTTTTTTGAATCATCAGATGGATATTGAATTGTTTGATGAGATGGGAGCAGAGTTTAAAAAGCGTTTTGCGGAAAAGCCGATCAATAAGATTTTGACGATTGAGGCATCAGGGATTGGAATTGCATGCGTGGCAGCACAACATTTTCATGTGCCGGTAGTTTTTGCTAAAAAATCAAAGAGTATTAATCTGGAAGGAGAAATGCTGGTAGCAGAGGTAGAATCTTTTACGCATAAATGTATCAATCATGTTATCGTTGCAAAAAAATTCCTCAGCCCGGACGATCATGTGCTGATTATTGACGATTTTCTGGCAAATGGATGTGCACTGCAAGGATTGATTCAGATTGTACAGTCTGCAGGAGCAACTGTAGAAGGAATCGGAATTGCAATTGAAAAGGGATTTCAGCAGGGCGGCCGTATGATTCGCAACCTTGGATTCCAGTTAGAGTCACTGGCGATTGTAGATAGTATGGACGCACAGACCGGAAAAATCGTATTCCGGGAGCAATAATTCAAAAATACACAAATTCTTTAATCTTCTTAAGAATTTCTTTTATTTCTTATAACGCCTGCCTTTAGATATATTCGGTATGATGATATCAAGTCAAACGAATTGATCTAAAGGCAGGTGTTTTTTTTATGAGTATCCAAATGTTGACTGGTTATTTTCTTGAATATGGAGCATTTTTTATTTTTTTAATCGTGCTTTTGGAATATTTGAATCTTCCGGGATTTCCGGCGGGCGTGATTATGCCGCTTGCGGGAATCTGGGCTGCGAAAGGGGAAATTAGTTTTCCGATGGTAATGGTGCTTTCAGTGGCAGCAGGGTTGGTTGGCAGCTGGGCGCTGTATCTGCTCGGTCGTTGGGGTGGTCCTAAGGTCATGGGATTCTATTTTAAAAAATTTCCGAAACATCAGCCGGTCATTGAAGACAAAATGGCTATGTTGAGGGAAAAGGGATGTATAGGTGTATTTGTGAGTAAACTGTTACCGATGGTAAGGACGATTATTTCTATTCCGGCAGGAATGGTGCAGATGAATTTTGTGAAATATACGGTCAGTTCGGTGCTGGGAATCTTTATCTGGAATCTGGTATTTGTAGGAGCGGGATATTTCTTTGGAGACGCAGCAATTCGATTTTTGGCATAAGAAGATGGAGGGGTGAGAGAACATGAAGATTGCAATGTTGACGAATAATTACAAACCGTTTGTCGGAGGTGTGCCGATCTCGGTAGAGCGTCAGGCGCAGGAATTAGTGAAACGGGGACATCAGGTGACGGTATTTGCGCCGGAGTATGAAATGCAGGATGACGAAACGAAAACTATGAAAACGTATAGCGGAACAGAGTATGATGAGGGTATCCGAATCATTCGTTTCCGTACGGGAAAACGCTGTATGGAGAATGGAATGGTCTATCCGAGAATGATTTTAAAAGAAATCACACAGGTATTTGCAGAAGAGCATTTTGATTTGATCCATACCCATCATCCGATGTTTGTGGGACCGATGGCGTTGTATCTGGGAAGAAAATATCAGCTGCCGGTGATTTATACATACCATACGCGGTACGAAGATTACTTGCATTATCTGGATTTTCTGCAGGAAAATCAGAACTTTCCAAAGCTGCGAAAGTGGGTGTTGAAAAAAGGGAAAGAAACGGTTGTTCCAAGATATATGCGCTGGTTTACCAATCAATGTGATCTGATCTTGGCGCCTACGGCAGGGATGCAGAAGCGGATCCGGGAAAATGGAACAAAAGTTCCGACAGCGGTATTTCCAACAGGGCTGGAGGCATCCTTTTATCAGGAATATCCGAAGGAGGCAAAGGAAATCCGACAGCGATATCTTTCGAGCGGCGGGCGCTTGTTCTGCACAACGGGAAGATTGGAAGAAGAAAAGAATCCTCATTTTTTGTTACAGGGGATTGCATGCTTAAAAGAAAAAATGCGGGAGCCATTTCAAGTATTGCTGATCGGTGATGGGAGTATGCGGAAGGCGTTGGAGCAGGAAACAAAAGAACTGGGGATTGCGGATGTTGTCAGATTTCTTGGAAATATAGAAAATACGCAGGTGAATCGGTATTTGCAGGCAAGCGATGTGTTTCTCTTTGCATCCAAATCCGAGACCCAGGGGATTGTGCTGGCAGAGGCATTTGCCGCAGGATGTCCGATTGTCGCTGTGGATGCATCCGGCGTAGAGGATATTGTAGAGAATGGGGAAAATGGTTTTGTTACGGAGGAAGATACGGAAGTGTGGAGCAATCGGGTGCTGGACGTACTGGCTCAGTTGAAACAAATGCAAAGGAAGGCGAAGATTACAGCGGCCGGGTATCAATCGGGAAGACTGGCGGTTTACGAAGAGTCATTGTATGAGAGAGTGATAAGCGAAAAGAATGCGAGCAGGCAGGAGGAACTGGGATATGAGTATGAGGAACATGGGGCAAAGAGTACTTCAGAACGTATTTTTAGGGTATTTAAAACTTCTTGAAAAAACGGTGAAGATCGATTGGCAGGAAGAAGAATTGTGTGGAAATAGTCAGATTTTTGGATTTTGGCATGAGGATAGTTTTTTTATGAATCTTGTTTTAAAAAATCTGGCAGAGAAAACAGCGCCGGTGGATGTGGTTGTGACTGCGGATACGAGAGGGGACTATATTCAATATATGATAGAAAAATGTGGGGGAAGTACCATTCGGATTCCCGATGGATATGCGGCATTCGGAGCGTTGAAAAAGCTGATGCAGACATCCTATGAGCAGACACGTTCCATGGCGATTGCATTAGATGGACCGCTGGGGCCGAGACACGAGCCGAAAAAACTGGCGTTTTATTTATCAGAACAAAAGGGAGAAGATTTTGTGGGAATCACCCTTCGGTATTCACTTTGTTTCCGGATGTTGTGGAGATGGGATCGTTATGTAATACCACTCCCTTTCACAAAGGTAACGGTGGCTGTGAAAGATTATGGGGAAGTGAGTAAGAAAGCAATCCCGGATCTTCCGGTGAGGGCAGAGATTTTCAGAGAGAGCTCGCAGCAGGGATTAAAGTGTAAAAAAATGATACGGGATACGCTGAGGTATCAAAAAATGATGTGATGTGCTATGATAGAGGGGCAGTATTGAGCTGCACGAGAACATCACAGGAGGGACAAAAAAATGGAAATTAATCACGTACTTGTGGTAGAGGATGATAAGGAAATTCGGGAAGGTGTACAGATTTATCTGAAGAGTCAGGGATATGAAGTGTTTCAGGCGGCAGATGGAATCGAAGGACTTGAAGTGATAGAGCGGGAGGAAATCCATCTGGCAATTGTAGATATTATGATGCCGCGTATGGATGGAATCCATATGACTATGAAACTGCGGGAAAAATATGATTTTCCGGTGATTATGCTTTCGGCAAAATCAGAAGAAGTGGATAAGGTCATGGGATTGAATATCGGAGCAGATGATTATGTGACGAAACCATTTACGCCGATGGAACTGATGGCGCGTGTGAATTCACAGCTCCGCCGTTATAAACGTTTTTTAGAAAAGTTGGAACCGAAGGAAAATGTGCATATCATCGGCGGACTGGAAATCAATGAAGATACGGTACAGGTCAGCATGGACGGAAATCCGGTGAAACTGACGCCGATTGAGTATAAGATTCTATTACTTCTTGCCAAGAGTCCGGGGCATGTTTTTTCAGCAGAAGAGATTTATGAGCGAGTATGGCAGGAGCGTGCAATCAATACCGATACGATTATGGTGCATGTCCGGAATATCCGGGAAAAAATTGAATTGGATCCAAAGAATCCAAAATATTTGAAGGTGGTGTGGGGAGTTGGATACAAAATTGAAAAACAGCCGTAAATTTGCAATTGTTTTAATGGTATTTGTTGTGCTTATTTGTACAGCGGTAATGGTTGGTTCCTATCCGGTTTTCGAAAAAAATATTTCAGAAGAGATTACGGAAGATGTGAAGAGTGAGAGTTTATGCAACTTGGGCGACGAACTGCTGGATGGAGTGTATTTCTTGTATAATCAGGCGTATGAACAGATGGAGCAGTCTGAACTGATCAATTATTTTGATATGGATGACTTTTTGCTGATTCGGAAATATATGGATTATGAAATCTTTGATTTTGATGGAAATGCACTTCTGGATAAAGAGGATAGCGCAAAGGTGAAAAAACTCGTTCGCAGCAATACAGAATATGCGTTTCGTGTTTCCGCTGTTTTTAATGAAGATGGAAATCTGCAGGATGTGAAGGTGGATGGAAGTGCATTGGATGAGCAGAAAGCGTATCGTTTGGAAGAGGCGATGTATCGCATGTACAGCGGGGACAATGCGGATAGTTCGTATGAAGATCTGGAGTATTCGTATGAATTGTTTCCAAAAAATGTGAAGGTTATCTATGGAATGTCTGAAGAACAGTTAACGGAATATATGAATATCAGCAGTAATTCCGGGTGGGAATATGCGATGGGGCTTTCCAATGACAGATTGTATCTGAATTGTGAATGGCTTTTGGCAATGGCATCTGTTCTTTTCGGAGTGCTGATCGCAGCAAATAAAAACTGGAGGCTGCATGAATGGAAACTGTTTCGTGCACCGTTGGAAGTGGTGCTGCTTGTGTGGCTGATCGTCATTGGAAATGAAAGATCTTATGCATGGCAAGTGTGGAGTGCGATCAGCAATGAACCGGGATATATTCTTTCGTCAAAGGAACGTTTTGCCTCAGCTCTGCCGTATACGATGCAAATGCTGCTAAACGTGGGAATGTGGTTCTTGATTTTTGGCAGTGCAATGTGGGGAGCTGTCTGTCTCCAGGAAGTGTTTGTACTGAAGAAATCTTATTGGAAGGAGCGGACAGTATGTGCGAGAATCTTCCGTTGGAGCAAGAGCGGAAATGAACAGTATGGAGATAAGGTAAAGCAGGGCGCCAGTGAAGCGGTTGGATTTTTCCAGAGAGTGTGGAAAAAAATAAAGAATTACTTCCGGAATGTGTATGATGAATTTTTACACATGGATCTGCAGGAAAATTCCAACAAAATGATTATCAAAGCATTGGTTATCAACTTCTTTTTGCTGCTGTTGATTACATGTCTGTGGTTTTATGGAATTTTTGCATTGATTCTTTATTCTGTCATCCTGTTCTTAGTTCTGCGAAAATATTCACAGGATGTGAAGAAAAAATATGCATTGCTTTTGGAGGCAACGAATCTGTTGGCGGACGGAAACCTGGATGCACCGATTGAAGGAGATTTGGGAATCTTCAATCCGATGAAGGTTGAGATTCAGAAGATTCAGAAGGGATTTAAGAAAGCAGTACAGGAAGAAGTGAAGAGTGAGCGGATGAAGACAGAGTTGATTACCAATGTGTCTCATGATTTAAAAACACCGCTGACGGCGATTATCACATATGTAGATTTGCTGAAATCGGAGGAAGATCCGGAGAAACGGAAGGAATATCTGGAAGTTTTGGAGAAAAAATCACTTCGGCTGAAGGTGCTGATTGAAGATTTATTTGAAATCAGCAAGGCAACCAGTAAGAGTGTGACAATGAATTTCATGAAAGTAGACATCGTCGGTTTGTTGAAACAGGTTGGTTTAGAGTGTGATGAAAAAATCAAAGCAGCCAATTTGGATTTCCGATGGAATCTGCCGGAAGGTAAGGTGGTAATGCTTTTAGATTCTCAGAAAACCTATCGCATTTTTGAAAATCTGATTGTAAATATTACAAAGTACGCAATGCCGCATACGAGAGTTTACATTGAGCTGGTAGACGAAGGCAGTCATGTTTCCGTTTCTATGAAAAATGTATCGGCATCAGAACTGAATTTCAATACAGATGAAATCACTGACCGGTTTGTACGAGGGGATGTGTCCAGAAATACAGAAGGTTCCGGGTTGGGGCTGGCAATTGCCAAAAGTTTTACAGAATTGCAGTATGGAACATTAAAAATCTCCACAGACGCAGATTTGTTTAAAGTGGTGATTCGTTTGCCAAAACGGAGTGAAGTGGAAGAGTCCAGTGTTGTAGGTTAACAAAATTACCGCGGCATTAGAAAACGCCTTTGAAATTATGTTGTTGGTACATTTTTTTCAAAGGCGTTCTTGTCGTTATTCGGATTCAAACGGTTCTAAACTTCTTATTAAAATGTTATTCATATGTGCGATTGCGGTTCCGTAATTGGTTATTGGGATTTGCTGGTCTTCGGCGCATTTTAGCCGATATTTCATTTCGCGTTCGCTGAGCATGCATCCGCCACAGTGAATGATCATCCGGTAAGAGGATAAATCTTCTGGAAATTCGGTGCCGCTGGTAAATTCAAAACGGATCTTTTTCCCGGTGTGTTTCTGGATGAGCCGGGGCAGTTTTACAGTACCGATATCATTGCATTGCCGATGGTGTGTGCAGCCTTCTGAGATTAATACAGTGTCTCCGTCGTTTAAAGTGTCAAGTGCTTTGGCGCCGGTTGTTACAGTATTCAGATTCCCTTTATATCTGGCAAATAAAATAGAAAAGGAAGTCAGCGGAATCTCCGGAGGAATGATTTCCGCAACTTGTTGAAATACTTGGCTGTCTGTAATGACCAGTTTCGTGAAGTGTCCGAGCTTTTGGATGGTTTCTTTTAATTCTGTATCTTTCACTACAATTGCGGTGGAACCGGAATCTAAAATATCTCGAATGGTCTGCTGTTGAGGCAGAATCAGTCGTCCTTTTGGAGCAGAAGAATCGATAGGAACAACGAGGTCAACGAAATCTCCTGGATTTAACAGATCCCTGACGAGGGGCCGTTCATTTTTCGTATGTGGTATTTGTTTTGCAATCAGTTCTTTTAATTCAAAAATATGTTCCCCTGTTTTTGTGCTGATTAGTATTTGGCGCTCAGCGGGAATCATTAGTTCCTTTTCTGCAAGGAGAAAAGAATCTCTGCGGGAAGAGGGAGAAGAAAGTAAATCTGTTTTGTTCCATACAACGATGTATGGAATTTGTTTCTCTTTAATACGATTTAAAATCTTTTTATCTTCTTCGGTTATTCCGATAGAAACATTAATGACTAATACAGCGATATCTGTTTTGTTTAACATCTGATATGCCTTTTTTATCCGAAGCTCCCCAAGGGCGCCGATATCATCCAGCCCCGGCGTATCAATGATAACAACCGGACCTAAAGGGAGAAGTTCCATTGCTTTGATGACAGGATCAGTGGTTGTTCCTTTTACATCAGAGACAATGGCAATACTCTGACCGGTAATTGCATTAATCACGCTGGATTTTCCGGCATTGCGTTTTCCGAAGATACCAATATGGATACGTTCAGCAGCAGGTGTGTTATTGAGACTCATAGTGTATAGCAGGCTCCTTTCATAAAAATCAGAAACGGAAATCTCTTCTGTTATTCTCTTCAATCAGACGCAGGTTTTCCAACACAACTGCGCGAGCCTTTTCGTTCGGCACGTTAAAAATTTCTTTTGCAATTAGTTTGTCTCCGATGGCTTTGGTCGCCGGAGATGCGTAATCCATCAAATATTCTTTCAACGTCATCAATGCATTTGGATGGCAGCAGTTCTGGATCTGTCCGTTTTTCAAAAGTGTCATAAAGCGGTCGCCGGTGCGTCCTTCTCTGTAGCAGGCAGTGCAAAAGCTGGGAATGAAATCCATTTCCATCAGCCATCTGACAACTTCGTCCAGAGTTCGTGTATCGCTGACATCGAATTGTTCGGATTTTTCATCTTCCGGTTCCGGTTCATAATATCCACCGACACTGGTGCGGGAACCACCGCTGATCTGGGAAATGCCAAGCCGCAGTGCACGCTCACGAGTTTTTTGATTTTCTCTTGTAGAAATAATCATGCCGGTATACGGTACGGAAATACGGATGCAGGCAATTAATTTCGCAAAGATATCATCGTCGATTCCGTTGTCAAATTGGTCAGGGTCAATATCATCTGCACGTTTTAATCTGGGAACACTGATGGTATGAGGTCCTACGCCAAAAGCAGCTTCAAGATGTTCGGCATGCATTAAGAGTCCCGCAAATTCATAACGATATTTGTCCAGACCGAATAAAACGCCAAGCCCCACATCATCAATACCGCCTTCCATTGCCCGGTCCATAGCTTCTGTATGATAATTATAATCGTGTTTTGGTCCGGTTGGGTGTAGTTCCAGATAACTCTCTTTAAGATAAGTTTCCTGAAATAAAATATAGGTTCCGATTCCGGCTTCTTTGAGCAGGCGATAATGGTCAACGGTTGTTGCTGCAATATTAATATTGACGCGCCGGATAGCGCCGTTTCTGTGTTTGATGTCATAAATTGTCTTAATACTCTCTAGATAGTAATCCATGGTATTGTGTACCGGATCTTCTCCGGCTTCAAGAGCCAGACGTTTATGCCCCATATCCTGTAAGGCAATGACTTCGCGGCGGATTTCTTCCTGTGTCAGTTTTTTTCTGGCAATATGTTTATTCGTCATATGATAAGGGCAATAGGTACAGCCGTTGATACAGTAGTTGGAAAGGTACAGCGGCGCAAACATCACGATTCGGTTGCCGTAAAAATCCCTTTTAATCTGTTCTGCCAGCCGATAGATTTTTTGATTACGCTCTTCATCGTCACAGGCGAGCAGAACCGAAGCCTCTCTATGAGAAAGTCCTTTACGGAGAGCGGCCTTTTCAATCAAAGAATCAATGAGGGGCAGATTGTTTTTGTTTTCATCTGCATAAGCAAGGGTTTCCAGAATTTCATCGTGATTGATAAAATCATCAGCACATTTTGAATAAACGTCATACATTGTATTGTTCCTCCTTTATTTAGAATGAAATTTATAATTTTGAGTTTGTATTTAATGAATCGCCGCGCGATACAACGACCTCATAGCCGATTTTCTTCATAGATTGCTTTAAATGTTCTACGGATTCGGCGGCTTCGTCGCCGGTACAAAGTTTGTTGTCATAAAGCAGATAATTTTTTCTCGTGTCAGCCGGTGAAAGGTTCGGCATTATTATATTGGCACCGGCAAGAATTCCCAGTTCGCGGCCATTTGGAGAAATGGTGCCCAAAGCAGTTGTTGCGGGCAAAAGAACTTTAGGGAGCATCAGCCGGATCACACCCAGCAGAAAAAGGGTGAGTTCCAAAGTTCCTGCGGTTTGGTCGGCGAAGGGGGTCGCGTGGTGTGGGATAAAAGGTCCGATTCCTACCATTTGCGGATTGAGTTCTTTCATAAAAAGCATATCCTCAGCCAGATTTTCTGTGGTCTGCCAAGGAGAACCAACCATAATACCGGTTCCAACCTGATAGCCGATTTTTTTTAGGTTTTTCAAACATTGCTGTCGAGCTTTGGCAGACAACTCTGGCGGATGCAGTTTTGCGTAATGTGTCGGATCATAGGTTTCATGACGCAGAAGATAACGATTTGCACCTGCCTGATAGAGCGCCTGATAACTATCATAAGAACGTTCGCCGACAGAAAGCGTAATAGCACAATCCGGAAAATTATTTCGGATGGCAGTTACGAGATCAAGCAGAAGTTCGTCTGTGAAATAGCCATCTTCGCCACCTTGCAGGACGAAAGTGCGAAAGCCGAGTTCATAACCGGTATCGCAGCAGTTCAGGATATCCTGTTTAGTCAGTCGATATCGCAAGGCTGTCTGATTGCTGCGACGGATTCCGCAGTAATAGCAATTATTTTTGCAGTAGTTTGTAAATTCAATCAGTCCGCGGAGAAAAATCTGATTGCCGTAATGCTTCTGTTGAATATGCCGGGCACGTTCGTATAGGTAAGCGGCATCTGAAGGGGTGAAATTTTGAAAAAGAGTCATCCATTCATTTTTAGAAAGGGTTTGCTCTTTTTCCAGTTTATCAATCATATTTTTCATAAAATGGTTCGTCCTTTATGTTGTGGGTGTCTTTGCGTAAATTGTTTTGGTACTGATACCGGGAAGCATTCCGAGTTTACCGGAAAGTGCGCTGATGATGTCATTTGGCGCATCGAGCGCAATACTAATAATGGAAATTCCTTTTTCCCGATAGGGAAGTCCCATTCGTCCGATAATATATTGCCCATATTCACTTAGCAAGTGGTTGAGTGTATCTACCGACTCACTGTGATTCACAACAATTCCAATAAGTGCAATTCTGGTGTCCATGTAAATCTCCTTTTTCTACAATTTCACAGAATAAAAAATACCTGTACCGTATAAAAAGGCACAGGTATCACAAAAAAAGAGGCAGAAGTCCTCTGTAATAGTTTCAATCTAATGCGCCTTTTTACGCAGGAAAATTATTTGAAAAATCCTTAGTAATCAGAACGATATTCTTTACTGTTTTCTTATCTAAAATGAATTGTAGCATGAAGAAATAAAAAAAACCAGAGAGAGTCAGAGGAAAAATAAATATGAAATTTTTGTGAATCAAGGTTGTCTATTTGAGGAAAATAATCATTTCAGGAAAAGTACACAAAAAAGGAGCGCATGCGAGGAGCGAAATGATAAGAAAATTAGTGAAAATCACGAAGTTTATATAAAAACAAGAAAAAAGTAGGATTTTTTTTACAGAAATGTTAAAATTATAAAAAGATTATATTGCAAAAATTGGATTGTTACCTTTAAGGGCAAAACCGGAGTTGGACGGGTCTTTGACACTTGTATTTTTGAAATATTATAAAGAACCTTTTATTCAAGCCATTTGTGGCTTATTTTTTTGTCAAATTTTATGTTTTTATCTGTACTTGTTTGTGCTTGTGTGTTATAATGGATATAAGGAGTGATTTGTTATGTATATAAACATTACTGGTAGTCAAAACAACAAGGACGTATATATTTACCAATCTTACAGAAAAGAAAACGGGAAATCGTCTTCTCGCATTTACAAAAAACTTGGAAAATACAATGACCTTTTAGAAAAGTTTTCAGGCGACAAAGAAAAAATGATGGATTGGGCCAAGGCAGAAGCGGCGAAAGAAACGGCCCTTTATAATCAGCAAAGAGAACAAATCTCTGTCAGATTTTCTCAAACAACACGTATTCCTTTGGAGGAAGAACGTTTATTCAACATAGGATATCTCTTTTTGCAGCAGTTATGTTCCGAATTAAGACTAACTAACATTTGCAGGAACATTCGTAACCGTCATAAATTCACTTACGACTTTCACGCGATTCTCACAGATTTGATCTATGCGAGAATCCTATCTCCTTCCAGCAAGATGAGCAGTTATTCTTTCTGTCATTCTCTTTTGGAACCTCCTAAATATTCTTTGCAGAATATTTATCGTGCTCTTTCTGTTATGGCGGAGGAATCGGATTACATCCAAGAAGAACTTTATCGAAATTCAAACTTTGTTCATCATCGCAATTCAAAAATCTTGTATTACGATTGCACGAATTACTATTTCGAAATCGAAGAAGAAAGTGGTGACAAAAAATACGGTAAAAATAAAGAACATAGGCCGAATCCAATCGTTACTATGGGACTTTTTATGGATGCTGATGGCATACCGCTTACTTTTGATATTTTCCCTGGAAATCAAAACGAACAGCTCACACTAAAACCATTAGAGACAAAAGTAATTAAAGATTTTGATTGCAGCGAATTTATCTTTTGTTCGGATGCCGGCTTAGGAAGTGTAAAAAACAGATTTCTAAACAGCTTTGGGAATCGTTCTTATGTGATTACTTACTCATTAAAAAAAATGAAACAGGAAGATCGTGAAATAGCCTTGAATCCAACTCAATTTAAAGTTCCCGGTTCGAATAAAATGATTGATCTAAGAACCCTTGATGAAACGGATCCGGATGTATTTCATACGGTTTATTACAAAGAAGTACCCCTTGTGACCGGGGATATGGATGAAACGATTATTGTTACTTACTCTCCTAAATATAAAGCTTATCAAAAAAAAATTCGTAGTCGTCAGATTGACCGTGCACTGAAAATGATTCAGTCTCCAGGAAAATGCAGACGAGGAAAGAATCAAAACGACCCTGCACGATTCATCCAAAAGACTAGCATTACACCAGATGGCGAAATCGCAGATAAGTCTGTTTATGAATTGGATGAAGAACGCATAAATGAAGAATCCATGTATGATGGTTTTTATGCTGTTGTAACAAACCTTGAAGATAACCCAGCGGAAATCATTAAGATTAACAAGCAACGTTGGGAAATCGAAGAAAACTTTCGAATCATGAAATCCGATTTTGAAGCCAGACCCGTCTATGTACAGAGAGACGATCGTATCAAAGCACATTTTCTTACGTGTTATATCAGTCTCTTAGTATATAGATTATTAGAAAAGAAACTGGGGGAAGGGTTTACATGCACTCAGATTTTGGAAACATTACGTGGTATGAATATGACACTATTAAGCAAGGACGGTGGTTACATTCCTTCTTACAAACGCACAAAACTAACAGATGCTCTTCACAGTTCATTTGGATTAAGAACAGACTTTGAGTTTATATCAAAAGCCTCCATGCGAGGAATTATTTCAAAGACAAAAAAGATAACTAGCACAAAAGCAAAAATATAGCACATATCGATGCAAACGACCAAACAGCCACATAGCCCATAAATACAGGCTTTGCGGCTGTTTGGTCTTTTATTAACTGTCAAAGATGGGATTATAACATCTAAAGAACTATATTTCCACTGAAAATCAAAAAACAAAAGCATCCAGATTGTTCCATTCTATGTCAGCAACGTAATTCCAGAGATAACTAAAAGAGCATAAGTCAATTTTACAAACACATCTTGTCGAATTCTTTTATGAAGTGCACTTCCAATAATAATTGCTACAAATACCGGAATCACACACGCGCCTGTCAACCCTAGCATCTTGCCTGTCACCCGGCCTGAAATCCACTCTTGTATTAACATCAGTGTATTTAAAATAATCCATACCGGAGCCAGCGTTGCACGAATAACTGACTTTTCTTTTAATGCATTCACTGCATAGATAACAAGCAATGCACCTCCGGACAAAAACATTCCATGAATCACTCCTGAAAGAAAAAGCACCCACACCAACCCTCCATTAGAAATCTTCATTTCTTTCTTCACTGTCAATCCACGAATTGCCACGCAAATAATCAACGCTCCATATATTTTCATCAATACAACGGAAGGAAGAACCGAAAACAAGTAAATTCCCACTGACATACCAATTAACATGAATCCACTAATCTTTACTACCTCTTTTCGATTCATTTCTCTCCAGCTTCTGAATGCAATATTTAAACTTACAATAATTGCTACTATATTTAATACTACTTTTGCCTCTTCTACACCAACCAAGAACATAGAGACAGGCATGGCCAACATTGTTCCGGCAAAACCTGTAACGCCTTCTACAATATTGGCCACAAAAACAACAATCACGAACAATATTTCTTTTATCATGCAATTCACCTGAAACAATTTACTCTATTTGTTTTGCCACCTTTGCAAATCTGAAAATTGTACGTACTGTTTTTCGAAGATCTGATTTTGTTCTATCCTGTATTGCCTCAAACGGAAGTGGCTTTTGATTGATACTGAAAATCGCACTGACTCCTGCATCATACATAGCTTCCGCTCCTTCATCAATTGCACCTACTACTACAAGTACAGGAACATTTTTCTTTGCTGCCCGTCTCGCAACTCCAGATACAACTTTTCCTTGTATGCTCTGCCCATCAATCTTACCCTCGCCTGTAATAACAAGCGAACAATCCTCAAGCATTTTGTCAAAATGTATTGTCTCCAGAACAACATCAATCCCACTTTGAAGCCTTGCACCAAGAAACGCTGCTGCTCCTGCCCCCATTCCTCCAGCTGCAGCGCCCCCGCACAATTCCAACACGTCTTTTTTCCAGACTTTTTCGATTTCTTTTGCCAGATGGAAGAGACCTTTATCCAATCTCCTCACCTCATCTTCTGTCGCACCCTTCTGAGGACCAAAAACCACTGCTGCTCCTTGCGTTCCACATAATGTATTGCGGATATCGCACATCGCAATGATTTCCACGTTTTTCAGACGATGATCAACTCCGTCCATCTCAATTTTTGCAATTTGTTCTAAGGTATTGCCAACCGGAACAAACCCCCTGCCTTCTTCATCCAAAAAACGGATTCCCAAAGCTGCTGCCATTCCGGTCCCACCATCATTTGTCGCACTGCCACCCAGTCCGAGAATAAGCTTTTTAGCGCCCTTATCTAATGCAGCTAAAATCAGTTCACCAACCCCATATGTTGTTGTCGCTCCTGCTGATAGATTTTCGCCAACCAACGGCAGCCCTGCCGCTGCTGCCATTTCTATCACTGCAGTTTCTCCCAACATACCATAACATGCCGTAACCGGTTCTCCATACGGTCCGCTCACCGTCACATATTCCCGGTTTCCCGGGAGTACAGATAAAAATGCCTCTACACTCCCTTCTCCACCGTCTGCTACTTCCGCACGAATCACCTCAACCTCCGGCCAGCTTGCCAAGGCCTCTTCTTTTATAATTTCCCCAACTTCTTTGCTGCTCATTGTTCCCTTGAATGAATCCGGAATAATCACAATCTTTTTCATCATACACCTCAAAAAGTTTTTTCTGCGGCAGGTTTAAACTTCTTTATCTACTTCATAATACAACTCGCCTTTTCTGTAATCATATGTCTTCTTACCCCAGGTTCGTGTAATCAACATTGCGACAAGAAATACAACCGCAGTACCGACAAGAGCCAGCGTCAACATGCCAAACGACATTTCTCCTGCTGAAAATGCTATAATTGCAGGCATAACTACATAACATGCAGGAACATTAATCGCATTAATCGGCCCAAGTTCTTCCAATACTGAGGTCTTTCTGTTCGGATCCACCATACGGCATAATGCCTGTCCTGTTGCATTTGTTCCTGTTAACGTTCCCCAAATAGCTACTGTACGCTCAAATCCATGCTTGCCTCCGAAACGTTCTCCAAAATATCTTGTCAAAACATACGTCAATACAGTGCCTGCAACTACTACTGCAAGTATCGGAATCATCCAATTTCCGAGAATCTGCAAAGAAATTGCCATAAATGCGGATGTCACCATCATGTCAATACAAAATCCCGATATACGTATCTGTGTACCGCGATCCAGATATTTACTTAATCCCAGCCGATTAATCAGCCAACGAAGTAAATATGCCGCCAACATTGCATATAAATACAGAAAACCAGATAAAATTTCCCCTGCGAATCCCGGAATCATTCCAAACAATCTGCACATATAGTTACCTGCAACCCAAGCAATTCCTACTAATGCAAAATGAAATGCCAATGTATCTACATTTCCAGGATGTGTTGTTTCTTTTCCATAATACTGCTGTTCTTCTGGTTCGTAAATACCTTCCTGCATGCTCTTTCCAATTTCTCCCGCATAAGGAGCAAGCCCTTTCTGGATTCCTTTACGCACCATCGGAACTCCTATTAAAAATGCCACCAGAAAACCGGCTGTCTTCCATTCTTTCCTTTAAAGTTTTACCTGTAGTTTTCTTTTTGGTCTTAACCGCCAATGTCAATCCCATATTTGCAAAAGAGAATGACCACAATGTACCTGCAATCCCACTGAAATCATTTACCGTAGCATCTGAAATCACCCCAAGATTTACAACAATAAAACCAATCACTCCGCCAATTACACTCGCCGGAACTAAATTCTTTTTTAAAAATGGTACCTTTGCACGTAAGATTACGCCAACAATAATAAATAACCCTACCCATGCCAATGCATTCATACTCAACATAACGCTTCCCTCTCTTTCACTTTTATATTTTAAAACTCAATCTCCGCACGTTTCTTTGCTGTTTCATTCATATCCATATGCTGAGGCTGCCCGGAATCCCCTTTTTCTGCAATAATTTTTCCAAATGCCTCTTCCACCTTCCGAAGTATACGCTCCGTATTCTTTGCAATCTGCTTCGCATCAGGTTTTCCTGTTTGTTCAACCTGCTTTTTCAATTCTTCTTCCAGAATATCCGCCTCCGGTCTCCACCATTTCATATATCTCAGATAATCTTTTTCAATGGCATACTGAAGTCTTTCAAACTGCCACCACGCACTGTTTTCTGCATAAACCGCTCCTGCCTCTGAAATACACTCCGGCAGCTCTGCATCAATTGCATAAGGAGCAAAGATTGACATACAAGGAACTGCAAATGCACTCCACCAAACCGGCGTATGTTCTTTTGTCAATTCTACATGAGAGGCTGCTGCCGTCTTACTTGCAGTATCCAGCATTGCATGCATACAAATAGAAACCTGAAGTCCATCTGCTGGACTCCATCTCGGAGCAATACTCTCTCCTTCAAAATGATCTCTTTGAATCCTACGGATTGTCTCCATTGTAATATGACCTTTTTCCTCTTGCAGCAGCTTATTCAAACGCAGATATCTCGGATATGCCGCACGATGTTTTAACGACATTGCAGAATATGCCTTTGCAAAATTAAATGGAACCTCCGGGGGAAATCCAGCCTTTTTCATATGCATATTCCCGGATATCTCCACTGTCTTCATCCCATTCTTCTTCCGTACTATAACAGTTGGAAATCCCTGCAACATCTGTTACACGCCGCGCCACCCAACGCCTTTTACAAGTATCCAATATCCATGCTTCATTCGGATCTGCAATCAAAAATGAATTATGATAACGATGTTCCATTCCCACTGCCGCATTTCCGCCCTGCCCATATTTCTCTAACAAGTCCGTAATCACATGCAGAGCCTCATACGCTGTTTTTCCTCGTTCAAGCCCCAGTCTGAGCAAATCCATTCCCAAAAGACCGTTTTCTGTTTCTTCCGGTTCCTTGCTCCAGACAGCTTCATTCCCAATCGCGACCTTATATTCATTCCATGTTCAAATCCCCATATCCAATACGGTTTCGAGCCAAGCACCCGGTATGTATGAGAAACCTGCGGAATCCGAATATATGTACACTGCACCATTTCTCCAACATCATGTTCTGCAGCAGGAATATTTACCAATGGCTGTGCCTCTGTCACAGGTCTATCACTGTTTTTCGCAAAAATTACGTTTCCTGACGCAGTACTGTTTCCAAGTGCAACCATTGTATCGCAAGAATATAATTCCATCTCCATCTCTCCTTTCCTTTCTTCTCTTGTATTATTTGAACAAATTATAGAAATATTTTCTTTGTTTTTCGTTATTTTGCACAGCAAAAAATCATACCGCTCTTTGTTACCTGTAACAAAGAGCGGTATGATTTTTCTTGTTTAGTCCCCTTCCGATATCATTGTTTTCCAAAACCAAATTGCATTTTGATATACTCCTGCAGTTCTGATACTTCTCGGATCATAGCCGGTAATAGATTTTTCATATCCGCAAATCATATCCACTATAACTCCGGTCATCTATTCCCATTTTAATGTGTGTCCCCATAGGTGAAAGAGATTGTCTACGTATTTCCCGCTCAGACTCTTCCAACTCCCATTCCACACTTTCCTGTTCATTTTCTTCTGCCCGGAAAAATAAAATCAACTGTGTCTTTTCTCGATAAATAAGATATCGTCTCATATGTTCCGGCTTTTTTCTAAGAATATCTTCCACCGCATCCAGCATTTCATGCACGTCTTTTGGACATGCTCCGCTCTCATCCGCAATGGAAATACAAACGCATCTACGTTTCAAAGACAAATCAAGTCCTAGAGCCGTCCCTTCAGACAAATAATTTTCCGGTAAATTCTCCCGTTTCTCAAACAATACGTTGTATAAAAACTTCCGTTGTTCCTTTCGAACCTCATCTTCTCTCTTCTGTAAGTAGGAATTTAACACCATTGTTTCTGTTGTTTTTCTTATCAGGTCTATATATGGTTCGATTTGACTCCACTCTCCGCTAATCCCAATCACCCCGACCACACTGCCTTTGAAATAAATCGGCATATTAATCCCCATCTTCGATCCTTGATATTCACCATCCGAATATATTTCCAGACACTCCAGTCTTTCTCTGATTATTTTTTCTGCTCCCTTATGCAATGTCCCGACTCGTTTTGGATTGGTACTTGCTATGATCATTCCCTCAGCATTCATCAAATTTACTGCCTGATGAATCGTACTGCTGATTTCACTTACAATATTCCTTGCAATCCTCTCCGTTATTTCCATATTCCGTACCACCTATCTTAAATTCTGCCCGCTTTGTTATAGTATCCCCCAACTTTCACTTGCAATTCTTCTAACTCCAAGTATAATATAGATTGTTTTGTAATGTAAATATTTTACTGTAACAAAAAGAAATGAGAGAAAAAAGAAATTTGAGGAGCATGATTTATGGATAACCATTTTAATACCCCTGCTGAAACAATTGAATTGAATATGAAAGCCAGTGAAAACAAAACAGCTCTTCCACTGGGCAAAATGATTCTTCTCGGCATCATGGCCGGCGTCTTCATTGCACTCGGTGGCGCAACGAGCAGCACCGCTGTCCACGCAATTGAAAATGTCGGTGTAGCACGTACGATTGCCGGAGTAATTTTCCCTGTCGGACTTATGCTGATTGTTTTTCTGGGAGGCGAATTATTTACCGGAAACTGTCTGATCATCATGGATGTATTTGCAAAAAGAGCGACTCGAAGAGGTCTCATCCACAACCTGCTGATTGTATATTTCAGCAATCTGATCGGGGCCTTAATTGTAGATATCCTCGTCTTCTTCAGTGGAAATCTCAATTATTCCGACGGACTTCTGGGTGCGTACACAATCAAAGTAGCAGTCGGCAAAGTTGCCATCTCTCCGCTGCAGGGAATCACATCCGGTATCTTATGTAACATCCTTGTCTGCCTTGCAGTTCTGATGGCTGCCTGCGCCAAAGATATTATCGGAAAAGTCTGGGCAATTTTCTTCCCTATTTGTGCATTTGTTGTCGGCGGATTTGAACACTGTGTCGCCAATATGTTTTATATTCCTGCCGGAATCATGGCAGCTGCCAATCCCGATTATGTCGCCAAAGCACAGGAAGTTTACCACATTACTTCAGAGCAGCTTGCTCATTTAACAATAATCGGGAGCCTCAACAATTTCATCCCTGTCACCCTTGGAAATATCCTTGGCGGGATGGTCTTTGTCGGACTCCCTCTCTATCTGATTTATAAGAAAAAATGGAATTAACTCTACAAAATCACTAACTCTAAATCAATGCAATGTGGTACACCACAAATGCCACAAGCCATGCAATCACACACTGACCAATCACCATAGCCGCAGCCCATTTCCCGCCTAACTCTCGCTTGACGGATGCAATTGCAGCTACGCATGGCGTATACAGCAGACAGAACACGAGCAGCGAAACGACTCCCGCAAGAGTCAGACTGCTCTGCAGAGCTGCGACTCCGCCATACAAAACAGTAAGTGACGATACTACGCTTTCTTTCGCAAGAAATCCGGAGATCAACGCCGTCACAATTCTCCAGTCTCCAAATCCAACCGGTATAAAAATTGGCGCCAGCACTCCCGCTACACCTGCCAGTATACTATTCTGCGAATCTGCAACCATATTTAATCCA
>ENA-ORMO01001789-ORMO01001789.1-human-gut-metagenome-genome-assembly--contig:-NODE-1789-length-20559-cov-3.835642_pt1 | contig 20559 bp, 25 predicted proteins | sample MGYA00242106_ERZ509001 | MGnify/ENA primary metagenome ERZ509001 (study PRJEB26280, sample SAMEA2338736) | human gut metagenome | biome: human gut; feature: human-associated habitat; material: faeces...
CCGCCGCGTCACTGTCCGGTCCCCTCTTCGGCGGCGCCGGCGTCCCGCCCCCGCCCGCTTCACCTCCGCCCTCTCTCCGGCATAGGATGGTCCAGTCCTGAATGTTGGAGGGATCGTTATGGAAAGTCATCATCCCGAATCGGTCACCATGACCGCCCGGGTCCTTCGGGTCTGCCCCTGTGAGCTGCTGGTATGCGATCTGTGCACCTCCCAGGAGGTGCTGGTCCATACGCCGGAGGCCTGTTGCTTCCGCAGAGGCCAGCGGGTCTGCATCACCTACAACGGCGCGATGACCAACAGTCTTCCGCCCCAGATCACAGCTGACAGTATCTGCCGCCTCTGCGGCTGCTGAGCAAACCGCAAAGCGCGCCCCGTCCCTTTCTTGGGACGGGGCGCGTTTTCATGCCGCTTACACGCAGCGCCAGGCGGTCTCCAGGGCCACCCGCATCATGTCGTGGAAGGTGTCCTGCCGCTCCTGGGCGGAGAGGGCCTCCCCGGTGAAGATGTGGTCGGAGACGGTCAGCAGGGCCAGGGCCTTCTTGTGGCAGCCCGCGGCCACCCAGTAAAGGCCGGCGGCCTCCATCTCCAGGGCCAGATGCCCCAGGTCCCGGGCCTTGGTGTTGATGGCCGGATCGGGGTAATAGAAGTGGTCGCTGGTGTAGACCGGCCCCACCTTCACCGGCACCTGGAGGCACTTGGCCGCCTCCACAGCGTCGGAGAGCATCCCATAGTCCGCGGCGGCGGTCAGGTGGCCGGGCAGGCCGAAGGCGTCGCCGAAGCTGGAATTGGAGGAGGCCGCCATGGCGACCACCACGTCCCGGACGTGGACATCCTCTCCCAGGCCGCCGGCGGAGCCGATGCGGATGATGGCCTCCACGCCGAACTGATTGTAGAGCTCCGTGGCATAGATCCCCATGGAGGGGATGCCCATGCCGCTGCCCATCACAGAGATCTTCTTGCCCTGATAGGTGCCGGTGTAGCCCAGCATATTGCGCACGGTGTTGAAGCACACCGGGTCCTCCAGATAGTTCTCAGCCACGAATTTGGCCCGGAGGGGGTCTCCCGGCATCAGCACCACCTTGGCGATCTCGGCGTTTTCCACGCTGATGCTGGCGGAAACCGAACTCTTGGTCATCTCATATACCATCCTTTCTGATCTGCGGGGCCAGGCCCCGGCAGAGATTCTCAGTCAAACAGAGCCGCCAGGCTCTCTGTATAGGGGGCCCGGCAGATCCCCTTCTCCGTGACGATGCCGGAGATCAGGGTGTGGTCCGTCACATCGAAGGCGGGGTTGTAGCAGGGGATCTCCGGCAGGGCCATGGGCTCGGCGTACCACTTCTCCCGGATCTCCGCAGGGTCCCGGAGCTCAATGGGGATGTGGTCCCCGTCCGGGCAGCTGAGGTCGATGGTGGAGGTGGGGCCCAGGACATAGAAGGGGATGCCGTAGTGCTTGGCCAGGATGGCCACGCCGCTGGTGCCGATCTTGTTGGCGGCGTCCCCGTTGGCGGCCACCCGGTCGCAGCCCACAAAGCAGGCCTGGACCCAGCCGTTCTTCATGACCATAGAGGCCATGTTGTCGCAGATCAGCGTCACGTCCACCCCGGCCTTGTACAGCTCATAGGAGGTCAGTCTGGCCCCCTGAAGCAGGGGCCTTGTCTCGTCGGCGAAGACGCGGAACTGCATCTCCCGCTCCCGGCCCAGCAGCAGCGGCCCCAGGGCAGTGCCATACTGCGAGGTGGCCAGAGGGCCGGCGTTGCAGTGGGTCAGCACGCCGTCGCCGTCGTGGATCAGGCTCAGCCCGTGCTCGGAGATGGCAAGGCACATGGCGATGTCCTCCCGGTGGATGGCCCGGCACTCCTTCCCCAGCCGCTCCAGGATCTCCGGAACGTCTCTGCCGGGGGCGGCGGTAACCACCTTCTCCATTCGCTCCAGAGCCCAGCTGAGGTTCACCGCCGTGGGCCGGGAGCTGTTGAGATAGGCCTTCTCCCGGCGGAACTGCTCCAAAAAGGTGTCATAGTCCGCCCCCTCCCACTGGCGGGAGAGCACATAGATGCAGTAGCCCGCGCAGATGCCGATGGCCGGCGCGCCCCGGATCTGGAGCAGCCGGATGGCCTCATACATCTCCTCTCGGGTGCGGAGGGTCCGATAGACCGTCCGGTTGGGAAGCTCCGTCTGGTCCAGGATCACCACGCTCCGCTGGTCCTCTCCCAGATGGACATGGTCGCTGTAAGCTTCAATCATGGGTGTCTCCTCCCTTTGTTATGTTCGTGCGCTGCCGGGCCAGCTGCTGATAAAAGCCGGTCATGGACCGCAGCATCTCCGCCTGCTCCTCGCTCAGCTCCACACCGCCGCCCAGGCGGTCCACGGCGCTGTAAATTTTGGCGGTCTGCTCCACCACCTCCAGCCGGTCAAAGGCAGACCAGAGGTTCTCGCCCCAGGCCAGGGCCCCGTGGTTGGCCAGCAGCACCGCGCTGTGGTCCTGAACAAAAGGCTCCACGCTCCGGGCCACGGCGTCGGTGGAGGGCATGGCGAACTCCGTCACCGGCACCTCCCCCAGTCCCAGGATCATCTCCGCCAGATACCGCTCCCGCAGGGGCCGGCGGCAGATGGCGAAAGCCGTAGCCATGGCCGGATGGGCATGGACCACCGCCTGGACATCCGGCCGCTGCCGGTAGAGCATCCGGTGCATCCCGCTCTCCGAGGAGGGGTGACGGTCACCCGCCAGCACGTTCCCCTCCAGGTCGCACACCACCAGCATCTCCGGCGTCATCCGGCCCTTTCCCACGCCGGAGGGGGTGATCAAAAGCCGATCTTCTCCCAGCCGGGCAGAAACGTTTCCGTCGTTGCTCACCACATACCCCCGCTCATAGAGCAGATGGCACACCTGGCAGATCTCCTGCCGCAGCGCCTCCTCCCGTTCCATAAAACACCTGTCCTCTCTCCGGGCCCACCCCGGCGGCTTGCTACATTGATATATAACACAGACCGGCCCAAGATGGAAGAGCCTTCCCGCATTTTCTTCTCCGGCCTTGTGTGAGTTTGTCACGGTACGCCCCCGGCGCATATGGTATCCTGACTTCATCAAAAACAGGAGGGAACTTCATATGCCGGAAGTGAAACGGAAGCGGCGGGCCCAGGTGGCCCAGGAGGACTGCGTGGCCTGTGGATGCTGCGTCAAGGTCTGCCCCGTGGGGGCCATCAGCGTCCATCGGGGGCTCTTTGCCCAGGTAGACAGCGCCAAGTGCGTCGGCTGTGGAAAGTGCTCAAAGGAGTGCCCCGCCAGCATCATTACGATTCAGGAGGTATCCGCGTGAAACAGGGAAAAAAGTGGTATGACTATCTGTGGGTGGTGTCGCTGACCTACCTGGTGCTGGGCTTTTTCAACATCCTCTTCGCCTGGCTGGGGCTTCTTTGCTTCTTCATCCCCCTGATCATCTCCCTGGCCAAGGGAAACAAGGCCTACTGCAACCGCTACTGCGGCCGGGGCCAGCTCTTCGGGGTGCTGGGGGGCCGGTTCGGCCTGTCCCGGAAGCGGGACATCCCCAAGTGGATGAAGTCCAAGTGGTTCCGCTACGGGTTTCTGATCTTCTTCCTGACCATGTTCCTCCAGATGCTGTGGAACACCTGGCTGGTGTTCTCCGGCGCCCAGGACCTGCGCCAGGCGGTGACACTGCTGTGGAGTTTCAAGCTGCCCTGGCACTGGGCCTACCACGGCACGGTGCTCAGCGACGGCGTGGCCCAGTTCGCCTTCGGCTTTTACAGCGTCATGCTGACCTCCACGGTCCTGGGCCTGATCACCATGGTGCTCTTCAAGCCTCGGAGCTGGTGCGTCTACTGCCCCATGGGGACCATGACCCAGCTGATCTGCAAGGCCAAGAACCGCACCTGTGCCGACGTGCCTGACGCCGCCGGCCAGCCCTCTTAAACGGGTGCTTGTCAAAAAGCACCTGTGGACGCAAAAGCCTGTAAATACCTTGAAAGCCCCGCCGCAGATCACTGCGGCGGGGCCTTTCAGCTTGTCAAAAAGCCTCGCGGAGCGAGGGTCGCACCGGCTCCAAAATCGTCATATGGGGCCCCCACGCAAACCCAGCGAAGCGGTTTGCGTGGGGAGAGGAGACGCAAGGGAGCGGGTGGAGGTTTCGCCGTCAGGCGGAACCGTAGCAGAGCGGACTTTGCGGAAATCACAGGGGGCCCCCGCGTAAACGTAAGCGAAGCGGCTTACGTGGGGAGAGGAGACGCAAGGAAGCGGGTGGAGGTTTCGCCATCAGGCGGAACCGGAGCAGAGCGGACTTTGCGGCGACGAGCGCGGCGGGGCCGTTGCTTTTTATCCCTCGTCCAGATTTTCCAGGGCCATCCGGTCCAGCAGCTCGATAGCGCCCCGGGTCAGGCGGACCATCCCCTCGGTCTGGAAGTATTTCAGCATCCGGGTGACCACCTCCCGGGCGGTGCCCAGATGGGCGGCGATCTTCTCGTGGGTGATCTTCAGCGTCTCAGTCCCCTCCAGGCCGCTCTCTTCCAGCAGGAAGTGGGCCAGACGCTTGTCAAAGCTGGTCCACATGATCTGGGACACCAGCCACATCACGTCGGTAAAGCGGGTGGCCATCACCTCGTTGGTATAGTTGGCCACGGCGGCATTTCGCTCCATCAGGGCCTTGTAGAAGTCCGTGGGGATCAGCCAGAAGACGGTCTCCTTCTCCGCGGAAATGGTGATGTCAAACTGGATGCTGTTCATCATGCAGGAGGCGGAAAACAGGCAGAAATCCCGGTCAAACAGCCGGTAGAGGGTGACCTCCCGGCCCTCCTCAGAGTTGATGTAGGCCCGCAGCTGGCCGGATCTGATCACCAGCAGGCCCAGGCAGTCCGCCGAGCCGTTGTGCAGCAGCATCCCCTGGGGGACCGTCCGCAGACTGGCCGCCTGCTCCAGCGCCTGCTGGTCCGCCGGGGCCAGCTGATCCCAGACGGGAAAATAGTGTGACAGCTCCATGCTCCGCCTCCTCCGTCCGGCGCTCCGCCCCAGGGCGGCGCCGGCAATCTCTGATCCCGGACACACTCTGCCGGTTTTGATCCAGTATACTCCGTCAAAACCGTTCAGGCCCTTGAACGCCGGCGCTCCCCTCTTCGGCCGCATCCGATCCTATGGGATAGCCGCTTGCCCTGCACGGCTCCCCACCTGTTCATCCGTCTCCATGCGCAAGCGCACGCCGGGAGTGCGCCGCCCCCGCCTGTCCGGAAAAGAACGCGCCGGACCCAGCCGAATATCGGCTGGGGCCGGCGCTTCTGGCACCCTCGACCAGACTCTAACTGGTGGCCTACCGCTTAGAAGTACGATACACTGGGTATTAAGTCGTTTCACTCAGTCACATCAAATCCCTGTAATCCCTTGTGCTCCAATGGATTACAGGGATTTATGTGTTAAGTATTCCCTCTGGCTCCCCTTTGAATTTAAACCGTATTTCTGTGTTTGTAGGCAAAAATGTTGGCAAACGTCTGGGCCTCATTAACTAATGTGAGAACGAGCTGTTCAACGCTGGCTGGCTACCAGAACACTTCTATGCGTTTGCCCGTTGCAGATAGAATTCGCTTTCTGCAACCCGCGTTACAAAGTCAAGTTCAATTCTTGTCGCTTTCGATAAGGAGATATTGTAGCGTTTGCACACGCTGCGGAGATAGGCCAGATAGTCCTTATCCTCGCGTGTGAGCGGTGCTACCCACCCAGTCTTGGATGCGTGGTCTTCTATGTTACGAAGATATTCTAATTCCCGCCGGTCCATCATTACACCTCCACAATGAAATCCGATATGAGTTTTGCCGCCGCATCTTCCAGAATGAGCATACGGAAAGGATCATAGCGGACAGGGGCAATCGCACCAAACCTCGTTCTATAGTATTCCGCTAATTCGCTGGTTTTTGCTCGGAAGTACAGAACGCCGTCAAAATTATGATCTAACGATACCTGAACTGCATAGGCAAATAGTGCTTTTGCTATTCCGATATATTTTTTGTGCCCACCCTCTGCGTTGAGCAAATTGGCGTTGCTGTGTCGGGCGCTCTCTACATAGATGATCTCGACAGCCAGCCCCTTTTCATCCAGTTCATAAGACATCAGCCCCAGTAGCTCGTCATTGTCCGCTCGGTGCAGAGCTACCTTATTGGGCAAGTCAAGGACATACGGAGTGGTCCAACTTGTTTGCCAATCCTGGGTTTGGGTTAGATCTTGGCCTGTTGCTTCTCGTACTATAGCGGGAATTTTTTCACCCGAATTAGAATGCCTTTAGCGCAGATCAAAAAATGTTTTTACCGGCTTAGAATAGGCCGGACAGATGAACAGCTCATTGTAGAAATGGCAAATATTTTTGAGGTTTCCAAGCAAGCAATGCAGATTCGTCTAAAATCCAGGAACCTGATATAACCAAAGGGAGGAATAGAGGGAGGCACTGCCCTCTCTCACTCTCCTCTGCTATGCTATTTTGTACCTAATATGTTCGCAATATTGCGAACAAGGAGGGATGTTCTATGAGAAAAGAAAGTACAACAATCCAAAAATGTAACAGCAGGCTAACAGCTTTGGGGTTTAACAGCGATGCTGCGTTTCATAGAAGTAAGCTGATTCTAAAGATTTACCGGGATGTAGTCTGGGTTCTGAGTGAACGGGCAGAAGAATTGCAAGAAACTGCTTGGATTATGGGAGAACAAGATATAGAGTCTGGCCTCTGCTATCTTGAAAATTTTGCACCAGATATTGAACTGCAAGCCTTTGAAGAAAAAGTTTGCTGCCTTGTTCAAAATCAAATGCTGGTCAATATTATTGACCGTGCACTCCTTCGTCTGAAACGGTATCCAGATCGAGGAGAACTTTACTATGAAATTTTGACTAAGCAATTCATCTATCGGTTCAACAGTACAGAGAAAGAATTGCTGGAAGAACTAAATATAGAGCGCAGTGTCTTTTATGACCGAAAACGAGAAGCTATCTATTTATTTTCTGTTTGCTTGTTTGGATATTCTATTCCAGAAGTCCTAGAGGAACTGCCCCGACTAAATCCCGACTAAATTCCGACAAATCCCCGACCTAATCCCTACTCCCTTCCGACTTCCGACCTGCTATACTTGGTATAGTGGCAGGAATGCGCTAAATTGAATACTTTTCTACATAAGGCCCGGCATTAGGCGGGTGTCCGTAAAAAGGTTAAATGACAAATTTGACTAATTTACGGCATCTGTCAGGCGGGGTTGGCAACAACAACAGAATGAGCGATGCTTAGTTTAATGACTGGGCATCGCTTATTTTATCGACAAAATTCACTTTTTACGGTTCTTGAGCTACAATTATAGCAAAGAGCAACACATGAATGGAGGTATCATCATGGCTGATAATTTGACCTATATTCGCTGCGGAGATTACTATATCCCCGACATCAGACTTTCCTATACTGAGCCGATGGAATGGAACAAGTATTCCAGAATGGCACACACTTATCTCAAAGAGCATCGTCCCATCCTCTACAATGACCTGATTCTGTCCGAGAAGCTGTTTCCCTACCTCAAGGAGATAGGTGAAACTGCTGTCCGCAGAATGGAGCAGCTGCAAGCCGATCTGCTGAAAGCAAACCCTGCGCCTGACAAGGCAACACAGCAGATGGCATGGGTGCAGCACATGAATATGCTGAAAGCACAGGCAGAAGAAATTGTGCTGAATGAGCTGATTTACTGCTGATACAACTTTGTCCCAACTTGGGACAAAGTTAAAACGGAACTTCTGCCCAACTTGGTCTGAAGTTAACTTCCCGCCAAGTTGTCGGGAATTATCTCCCACTCCCTAAAACTGTGCAGATGCACATAAAATGGGAACGCACAAGCGGTCATGCACTACAGTGTGTGACCGCTTATTTTTTTGCTCTGCCGTCAACACAATAGACTTATTCACATTTTTCGAGTACAATTATGATAAATGGAGATGAATTTGCACCCGAACAGATATTTTTATAAAATTTCAAAAATTTTTTGAGAGATTGGAAAAAATCAGCCTTTCTCATGCCCCTATATTATAGAGGGGTTAAAACAAAACGGAAATCGAGGTGATTATTATGGCAAAAACAAATCCCTACAGATTTTTTGTGGTGCTGGCTGACGGCATCATGGAGATCCCGCAGTCCAGTAATCTGTCATGGCTGACGCTGTTCTATGCGCTGCCGAAAGAACTGGTGGCGAAACGCCCTGATTATTTGGAGATTCCACGAAATATCCATCAGCTCCTGCAATCAGAAGAATACAAAAAGCTCATCAAATCCGATACATTTCTTGAATTGGTCTGGGACTGCTACGCATGGGCAGCATGGCAGTACTTCCAAGTACCGGGCAAGGACGGCACTTACAGGGACATTCCCGGTGACTGGTCGCACTACTCCGGGGACTTTCCACTCTGGCGACTGTCCTATGAAATTCAGAAGCATTTCCGCAACAAGTTTGAAACGGAAATGGAATGGAGCTTCCAGAAGCTGTTCCTGATGGACAAGGACGATGAACTGCCGTGGCTCAGTTACAAACATTTCGGCAATCTGGTGGGTAATCTTACCGATCTAATCGTGCGGGAACAGAATTGGCAGCCGATGATCGATGAAATCTGGAACAATCGTCAGGTCAGCGACTACACCGGAAAGAATATCAACAAAAAGGACTTCATGCGTTCCTGGACACACAGCCGTACTGCCCAGCACATTTCTTTCGATGAGCTTTTGGAGGAAGGAACTACTGTTGATGGCGAGCAGCTCTTTGATATTTCTGATCCCCGCAGCGAGTTTGAATCTGAGGTAATCCATAAGTTTTACATGGATGATTTCAAAGGAAAGCTGTCCGAGGTCGATAGTCGGATTTTACAGATGCGCTACGATGGTCATTCGCTGAAAGAAATCGCCGCCGCTGTTGGCTTCAAGACACCCAGCGCAGTCAGCAAACACATTGAGAAAATCGCTGAACGGTACGAGGATTTTGTATCGGATGAGTATAGTGACTTTTTAGATAAACATTGCCAATAAGGAGGAAATTTGATGATTACAAATATACAATGGGACAACGATTTGATTTTAGGAAATTTGAACCTTAGTTTTACAAAGGATGACGGAACTCCTTACAAGACAATTATTCTTGCGGGAGAAAACGGAACAGGTAAAACTCGAATTCTCCAAACAATAGCAACCTTCTTAAACTTAGGAACAATTGAACCTTTTAAGTCAATTACCTATGATATTGGTGGCGAAAAGTATACAATTACTCCCCGTGATGTAAATGCAAGTATTGGCTTTCATGATCGTACCAAAGAGGGGGAGAATACATCCACTATTGTAAGCGGACATAAAAATGATATAAAGAAGATCAAAGAAGACATTCTCGATATTCGACATTACGGATGTGCATATTCGAAAGCTCGTTCTGGCTTCAACACAAAACCCGTTAAATCAACAACGACACAACAATTAGATGCAGATAGCTATGACAACGATGATACAGATGATTTTACCAGTATTAAGCAACTGATTGTCGATGTGAAAGCACAGGACAATTCGTCTTTGGATAAGCTCACTTCAAAAGGGGAGTACACAAGCTACGAGGATTTCCACAGAACATCGAAAATCTTCCGTTTTGAAAATGCATTTAATAATTTCTTTGACACTATCAAATTTGAGGGAGTAGACGAAGAAGCTACAGATGAGAAGAAAGTAACTTTTTCTAAAAATGAAAAAAACATTGCCATTGATGATCTGAGTACAGGCGAAAAGCAAATTGTATTCAGAGGCGCTCAGCTGTTAAAGAACAGCAAAAATCTCAATGGCGGTATCGTACTTATCGATGAACCAGAGTTGAGTATGCACCCTAAATGGCAGTCTAAGGTTTTTGATTATTATACGGGATTGTTTTCGCAAGGTGGTACGCAAATGTCACAAATATTTTTTGCTACGCACTCTGAAAATGTTATTCAAGCCGCAACAAAAGATTTAGACAACACCTTGATTATCATCCTGTCCTCCGACGGAGGTGTTATTAAAGCAGATAAGATGAGTAAAATGGTTCTTCCTACGGCAACTGCCGCAGAAATTAATTATTTGGCATTTGGTGTTCATACAGTTGATTATCACATTGCTTTGTATGGTGATTTTCAACTTCAAACTGGAAAGTCAGCCATAGCTGCGGCAGATGCCGAGATTGAAGCACAACCCGAATATGTTCCTGTACAGCATGAAAAAACAGATGCATATGGCCCTGGTTACAAAACTTTACCAACATATATTAGAAATAAGATTGACCATCCTGACTCTCCAAGAGTATATACAGAGGAAGAATTTGAAAAGTCTATTCTTTTGCTCAGAAATATTTGTGGTCGTTTACGAGGGATAACACCATAAGGCTCATAAAATAAATTAGTTGCCAAAAGAATTGTATTTCCCTAAAGATTTTATACATAGCAGTCACGAGAAATCGTGGCTGCTTTTTTACGCCCAGAAAGGAGATTTTATGAACAGAGAACCCTTTGAAACCATGCCCGATGTGATGGATGCAAAGCAGATTGCGAAAGCACTGCAAATTTCCAAAGCCGGAGCATACAACCTTTTGAACAGCCCAGATTTTCCGACCTTGAGGATCGGCGGGCGCAAACTGGTGATGAAAAGCGAGCTGATTTTATGGCTGAAAAGTCATACCAACCGCAAGCTGTAAATTGCGGTCAAGAGCCGTGAAAGTTGAATATTTGCTGATTAGGACGCTCTGGATGAGGAATGTATCGCCAGAGCGTTTTCTGTTTGAAATTTCTGATTTTTCCCAAGTCATGAGCCGTGAAAAACACATGAAAATGCCCCTGCTGCGTTACAGGGGCGAGAAAGGAGCCTTTTATGAGAACAGGACTGAAAAAGCAGGAAAAAACCACGGAGATTTGGTTCGATGAAAAAGATCCAACCATTTATGTCCGCACCCACAATACCGATTTGAAGAAGCGTCTTGCCGCCTTTGCTGTAGAGCATCCCGACTGCTGCAAGCAGACGGACGTTGATTCTGACACCAGCTGCATGGAATTTGAAATTGCCAAAGGCCGCTTATCGTTCCGACTGACTGCCCCATACAGTGAGGAGCGCCGACAGGCAGCCAGTGATTGGGCGAAGAAAAACGGGATTGCAGCATTGTAAAATTTGAAGGAAACGAAAGGACGTATGCCTATGGAGAAATAAGGAGGAATTGATTTGAACATTTATGGATATATCCGTGTCAGCAGCCGTGACCAGAATGAGGATCGCCAGCTGATCGCATTAAAAGAAGTCGGTGTGCCGGAGAAAAATATTTATCTGGACAAGCAATCTGGCAAAGATTTTAACCGTCCGCAGTACAAGAAATTATTGCGAAAAATAAAAAAAGACGATCTGCTCTACATCAAGAGCATTGACCGTCAGGGCAGAAACTATGAAGAAATCTTGCAGCAATGGCGTGTGCTGACCAAGGAGAAAGGCATTGATATTGTTGTGCTGGATATGCCGCTTTTGGACACCCGCCGTGGCAAAGACCTAATGGGAACATTCCTGAGCGATATTGTTTTGCAGGTCTTGAGTTTTGTTGCAGAAAATGAACGCACCAACATTCGTCAGCGACAGGCAGAAGGCATTGCAGCTGCTAAAGCAAAAGGTGTAAAATTTGGCAGGCCGCCCTTGCCATTACCGGATAATTTCTATGAGGTGCACAGGGCATGGCGTGCCAAGAAACTGACATTAAAAGAAGCTGCCGCAGCTTGCAATATGCCCGTTGGCACATTCTATGGAAAAGCGAAAAAATTTGAAAATGTGGCTTAAACAAATCATATCCTAAATTTGTAAAGGTGTACTTTTGAAAACAGCGACTTTACATGAAATATGCGGTATATTACACGTCTCAAGACCTTGAAAAATGGCGAATATTGGCGTATAATAATTGTGTATAATTTTTAATGCCCTAATTTGTAAAAGTACACATTGAAAAATCAAAGGAGGCAATGCTATGGCGAAAATTGCCGATATTATCAAATACGAAGGCGACAACAGCACCTTTGTATGGAAGCATCCATGTGAAGATTTCAATACTACAACACAGTTAATTGTCCACGAATCGCAGGAAGCCATCTTTTTTATGAATGGACAGGCGCTGGATTTGTTCGGCCCAGGTCGTCACACATTAGAAACTCAGAACATTCCGCTTCTGCGACGCCTTATCAACATTCCAACAGACGGAGATACTGCTTTCCATTGTGAAGTATATTTCATCAATAAAACCGAGCAGATGGCAATTCGCTGGGGCACTGACAGTAAGGTTCAATATGTAGAGCCAACTTATAAGTTTCCTATCTCCATTGGCGCAAGTGGCGAAATGACGCTTTCTGTTGATGACTCCAGAAAACTTCTTGTAAAACTGGTAGGCACAGAACATCTACTGAACCGTCAGCACCTGACTACCTATTTCAGAAGTATTTTGATGACTAAGGTTAAAACTTACATGGCGCAGACCATGAAAGCAAACGCCATCAACATTTTTGAAATTGATGAAAGTCTGGAAACATTCTCAGCAGATCTGCAAAACCGCTTGATACCGGATTTTCTGGACTATGGTGTTCAGCTAAAGCGATTCTATGTTACAACCATAGTAAAACCAGACGGGGATCCACAGTATGAGAAATTCAAAGAACTGCATTTCCGCCAATATGCCGATATTGCCGAAGCAAAACTACGTCAGCAAACCAGTGTAATTCATGCACAGACTGAAGCTCAAAAGGTGGTCATTGATTCTCAGGCACAAGCAACAAAGCGAATGCAGGAGGGATACACCTATCAGCAAGAACGTGGGTTTGATGTGGCGCAGGATGCAGCACGAAACGAAGCTGCCGGGCAGTTCTCAAATATGGGAATCGGTTTGGGAATGATGGCAGGTGTCGGAGGTACTGTTGGCGGTATGGTAGGCGGTGTGGTTTCGGATGCTTTTTCCGGAATGAATACCTCTCCGGTTCAAACTGCAATTAACAAATTCTGTGATCAGTGCGGTGCTGAATTGACACCGGGAGCAGCTTTCTGTGATGAATGCGGCGCACCGCAAACGCCATCAGATACTTGCATTAAATGCGGTTTTAAGTTCATCAAACCCGGAAAGTTTTGTCCAAAGTGTGGCGCTAAGAGGGAGGGTTGATGATGAAAAAAACAAATTCTAAAGGCTATGCTATTCTTGGTATACTATTTGTTCTCTTGAGCGTTATTGCTTTTGTTATTCCGACATTAAAAACTGGAACATTCTGGATTGCATATATTTTTACGGCAGTTGCATTTGCTGCACAGATTGTAATCTGGAAAAAAGCATTAGGCAGAGATGATGAATTAAAGAGTAAATTCCTTGGCTTACCTGTTGTTCATATCAGTATCGTATATCTCATCGTTCAAATTATTGCATTTGCAATTTTTACAGCAATGCCGTTATTACCTACATGGAGTGCAGTTGTTGCTGGTGCTGTGATTTTAGGCATCTCCGCAGTATGTATGATTGCAGCTGATGCCGGACGAGATGAGGTAGAGCGTGTTGAAGCTAAGGTACAGAAAAAAGTTTTCTATATCAAGGCATTACAGGTTGATGTAGAAATGCTTGCAGACGAGGAAAACGATCCAGCTACAAAAACTGCTCTTAATCAACTGGCAGAAAAAATCCGTTTTAGCGATCCAATGAGTTGTGATGAGCTGTCAGAATTGGAAGCCCAAATCGCTCAGAGGATAGCAGTGCTTAAGACAGCAGATGACAAGCAACCAGTAATAAAAGAACTTGATCTACTTCTCACTGAGCGAAACGAAAAATGCAAAATACTCAAATAATTTGGAGGATACAATGAAACAATTGACGTGTGAAATGTGCGGTAGCACAGATTTAATGAAAGATGGTGGGGTTTTCGTATGCCAAACCTGCGGTTGTAAATACTCCGTTGAAGAAGCAAGAAAAATGATGGTTGAAGGAACAGTTGACGTTTCTGGAAGTACTATCAAAGTTGATACATCCGCAAAGTTAAAGAATCTATATACTTTGGCAAGACGAGCTAAAGATGATAATAATATCCAGGATGCAGCAAAATATTATCACGAAATCAGACTGGAAGATCCTAATAGCTGGGAAGCTGCATTTTATGGTGTGTATTTTACTGCTTTGGATTGCAGAATTGGTCAAATTGAATCGGCTGCCGGTTCAATTACCAATACCATTGATACTGTTTCCAAAATGATTCAGACGCATGTTCCTCAAGAAGACCAAAAGGCAGCTTACACAGAATGTTTGCTGAGAGCAGCTCTTGCTGGACAGATGTTATTCAATGCTGCGAAAAGCACATACGAAGGCTCTGATTATAGTGATGCTCGATCCGATTTTATCGACAGAGCTTCTGCAAGTATGCTGACATCCATGGCAGCTGGCATTGCAGCTGAAGAAATTTTCAACGATTATGAATTAGCTCAAACTATTTATTCAAATGTTGTCGATATGTGTAATTCTTCTTATGTAACCAGAAATTTTGCAAAGATTAGCCAAGATAGAATTAACGGACTGAAACCTAAGCTAAAAGCAATCCAACAGCAAAAGAATGAAGAATACTGGAAAGAACATGCTGAGGAGAAGCAAAAATACGATGCTCGTATTGGAGCAATCAACTCTGAAATTAAGCAATTACAGGCACAAATAAAGCAGTTTGATTCACGAATTGCTGAAATAAAGAAAGATTTGCAGCAGCATATTCCAGCCGAAAGCCAACTATCGGAACTGAAAAGACAGCAGTCTGATTTGATTAATCAAAAATCCAAGCTCGGATTATTTGCAGGCAAGCAGAAAAAAGCATTGCAAGAGCAGATTGACTCGATGCAACCGCAAATTAATAATATGGAGGAAACCGTAAAAAATCAGAAGCAAGTTATTCAGGCTGATGTTTCTGCAAGGGTTTCCGCTGTAGAAGCAGAGAGAAAACCAATCGCTGACCGTATTGGTGCTCTGGAGGCTGAGAAAAAGCAAATCAATGCTGAACTGACAAAAGACCGTTAATTGAAAAAGTATAACAAATATTGTAAAATGAAGGTGGCTACAGTCACCTTCATTTTACTTAAAGATTAAATGCTGGTTTTACAAAATATACAAGGAGGGCGCTTATGGCAAAAGTACAAAACGCGCAATGTGCCCTGTGTAGAGATCGAAAAGAATTGCAGTTGAGCCACATAGTTCCACATTTTGTAGGGCGCAAGCTGATAAAAACTTCTCCAGGAAATATTCGTTCTTCTGATGAACCTAACAAAGTTAGGCAAGACATAGAAAAACACTTCATGCTCTGTCATGAATGTGAAGAACTCTTTAGCGCTAAGGAAAGATGGTTTTCGGCTAATGTATTTAATCCATACAAGGATGCGAACCAAGATACTTTTTGCTATGATGAAAACCTAACATATTTTATTATCTCATTAAGTTGGAGAAGTTTATATCTTGACTTAGAAGAATTCGTTTCAGATTCCAGCTTCGATAAAGATATTCTGATGGTTTTATTAAGAGCGGAACAGGTAATGCGTGATTACCTGTTAGGAAAGCGAACTGACATTGACTCAATAGAAAATCATATTTTCTTTATGGATCGTATCCAGTCCACCAGTGGAATGGAAGGTGCAATGAGTCCAAGTGTCGCAATACACAGAAGCATTAGTTCATATACTGTTTATAATGGAGAGACATCCTTCACGGTGTCAAACCTTATGGGAATTCTAATTGTAACATTTTATTCAATGGCGTCAAACGAAAAATGGGGCAACACAAAAATCGCTTTGGGGAATGGAACTATTTGTGCCAGAAATCAAGAAATGACAAGCGTTGTTGGTCAAGAGATTCAGTACTGGACGAATCAAGCAGAAGTTGCGAAGAATAATCTCTCGGGCGCACAGAAAAGCAAGATTGAAGAAAAACTGAAAAAACTTGGAGATGATATCAAAAATTATGCAATCTTTCAAGATTGGATGGATGATGCTTCATTGAAATAGGCTCTCTATAGCATAGTCCAGTATAAGGGGCAGCACTCCCTTATGTTACCTTGCAGCTATCCCTGCAAACTTGACAGCGGCGAACGATTTATCAATCATTCACCGCCGCCAAGTCTGAAAAATGAATATCGGTACGTTAGACCGCTTACTGAAAATGTAGGCGGTCTTTTTCTGTCCATTTTTCATTTTTTCAAAAACCATTGCCGTAGCAGAGCGTAGGAGCTAAGAGCAAGATTCTACCATGGGTCCAAATTTCGCCTTTCGCTCATTTTGCCCATGGGCATCTTGTTGGGGAGTGCCTTCCCCAAACCCTGCTCTGTTCCGGCAAACCGGAAGCGTTGCGGCATTTGCCGCTTATCATTTTTACAAAAAAAGGAGTTGAAACACAATGTCAAAAACCTACAACACCCCGAAACGCAGCCACCTCGTAAAGACCCGTCTGGACGATGCAGAGTATGAAGAATTTCTCAAACGCATCGAGCTATACGGCATGAACCAATCCGAGTTTATCCGCCAGTCGATCTCCGGTGCGCCAGTTCATCCCATCATCACCGTTCACCCGGTCAACGATGAACTGCTGTCTGCCCTTGGTAAGCTGACCGCCGAGTATGGCAGAATCGGCAGCAACCTGAATCAGATCGCCCGCCATCTGAACGAATGGCACTCACCCTATCCCGACATGGCAAAAGAATTGCGGGATGCTTCCACAGACCTTGCCATGCTGAAATATGAAGTTTTACAGAAAGTAGGTGACGCTCTTGGCAACATTCAAACATATCAGCTCTAAAAATGCGGATTATTCTGCGGCTGAAGCCTATCTGACTTTTGAGCATGACGAGTTCACTATGAAGCCCACCCTGGATGAAAACGGCAGACTCATTCCCAGAGAGGGCTACCGCATTTCCACGCTGAACTGCGGGGACGAAGATTTTGCCATTGCCTGTATGCGAGCGAACTTCCGCTACGGTAAAAATCAGCAGAGGGGCGATGTGAAAAGCCACCACTATATCATCAGCTTTGATCCGAGGGATGCACCGGATCACGGACTGACCGTTGACCAGGCGCAGCAGCTTGGAGAAGAATTTTGTTTGTCGCACTTTCCCGGTCATCAGGCTATCGTCTGCACACATCCGGACGGACACAATCACAGCGGCAATATTCATGTTCATATTGTTATCAATTCTTTGAGAATTGCAGAGGTTCCGTTCCTGCCGTATATGGACAGACCCTGCGATACGCAGCCGGGCATGAAGCACCGATGTACCAATGCTGCCATGGAGTATTTTCATGGTGAGGTCATGGAGATGTGCCACGCCGCAGGGCTGTATCAGATTGACCTGTTCAACAGCAAGGAGCGAGTTTCCGAGCGTGAGTATTGGGCAAAGAAAAAAGGACAGCTTGCACTGGAAGAAAAAAATGCTGTTCTTACCGAACAGGGTTTGCCTGTCAAGCAGACAAAGTTTGAAACCGATAAGGACAAGCTGAGAAAGCAAATCCGTTCCATTCTTTCCGTCGCTGTCAGCTATGAGGATTTCGCAGAAAAATTATTGCAGCTGGGCATTACAGTCAAAGAAAGCCGAGGGCGACTTTCCTATCTCACCCCGGACAGAACGAAACCCATCACAGCACGAAAGCTGGGTGACGATTTTGACAAAACTGCTGTTCTTGCAGCTCTGAATCAGAACGCACAGCGAGCAAAAGTGCAAACCGCACCGAAGCGCAGTACACAGGTTCACAGCCATCAACCGGAAGACGTCAGTCGCATGGTGGACATTGAAGCCAAGCGAGCCGAGGGCAAAGGTCAGGCGTATCTCCATTGGGCAAAAATCCACAATCTCAAAAATGCCAGCAAAGCCTATCTTCTGTATCAGGAGATGGGCTTTTCTTCTCCCGAAGAATTGGATGCCACCTATCAGGAAACCCATGCCAGACTTGATACTGTCCGCACCGAACTGAAATCCATCGAATCTGTCATAGCAGAAAAGAAAGAATTGCAGCGCCATGTTCTGAATTATCTCAAAACCAAGGATACTCGTGAGGGACTGAAAGCCTGTAAATCTGAAAAAGCACGAAAGGCATACGAGGCAGAACACGAAGGAGATTTTATTCTTTTAGATGCTGCCAAGAAGTATTTTAATTCCAAGGGTCTCAAAAAGCTCCCCGGCTATAAGACCCTGCAAAAAGAAATTGAGCAGCTGATCGCTGACAAGAACGAACTGTATAACGAGTATTACGCACTAAAGGAAAAAGACAAAGAGCTGGATACTGTCCGTCACAATGTGGATCAGATTCTGGGTGGCGCTCTTACCCGAAATCAGAACCGAAAGCAGGAACAGGAAATCTAATTCTTTCCTTCCCTTCGATTCCGTTCCCATCCGGCAAGTGGACATTTTGTCCACTTGCCACCAACGAACCAAAGAAAGGATTTTTGAAATGAACGAAAAGAAAAAAGCAATCGACATGACACCAGAGGAACTGGAACAATGGCTCTCCACGCTAACCTGCCCGGAATATGATGCTCCGGGCTATTATTTTTCAGATCCCGACCCTTATTTCAAATTGGAGCACAAGCCCCGTGAGCTGCGCCGAAACTGTTGGTTTGACGAGGACGGGCATCTTCATGCCAAAAACATTTCCGCCTACTGGATTCCTGAACTGACTGTCACAGAAGAAATTTCAGGAACTGTTTACACCGTAACCGGCAGCTATGAGGGAACAGAAAGTTTTCTCCGTAGGTTAGAGCGCATCACTGCAAAAAAGTTCACAGAAAAGATGGAGGGACAGCAATGACAAATACAGAAATTTTTGATACAATGAACACTACCAATCCTGTACTGACAGTTGCTCCATCTAAGGAGGAAACAGAAATGTTAGGAGCAACAACAAACAAAATCACTGCCCTTTATTGCAGACTGTCCCAGGAGGATGAAAGAGCCGGCGAGTCCCTTTCCATCGAGAATCAAAAGGCTATGCTTCTTCAATACGCCCGTGACCACCGTTTTCCGAATCCAACGTTTTTCGTGGATGATGGTTACAGCGGCACTACCTATGACCGTCCCGGTTTTCAGGCAATGCTGAATGAAATCGAGTCCGGGAATGTGGCTGTGGCACTGACCAAAGATCTTTCCAGACTTGGCAGAAACTCTGCTATGACCGGACTGTACACGACCTTTACCTTCCCTGAAAACGGAGTCCGTTTTATTGCCATCAACGATGATTTTGATACGGCTGATCCCAATAATATCAATTACGATATTGCGGGAATGAAAAACTGGGTAAATGAGTTCTATGCCCGTGACACCAGCCGCAAGATCAGAGCTGTGCAGAAAGCCAAAGGCGAGCGTGGCGTACCGTTGACAACCAATGTTCCCTACGGTTATGTAAAAGACCCGGAAAATCCGAAGCATTGGATAGTCGATCCCGAAGCTGCCGCCGTTGTGAAGCGCATCTTTGAGATGTGCATGAATGGACGAGGCCCGTCCCAGATTACCAATCAGCTGAGGGAAGATGGGGTATTAACTCCTACTTCCTATAAAAACAGCAAAGGCATCAATAGTCCGAATCCGCTGCCGGAAAATCCGTGTGGTTGGAACAGCAATTCTGTGGTCAAGATTCTGGAACGCAGGGAGTACACAGGTTGTACAGTCAACTTTAAGACTTATACCAACTCCATCTGGGACAAGAAAAAGCGAGTAAACACAGCGGAAAATCAATCCGTGTTTTACGGAACTCACGAAGCACTTGTATCGGTGGATGTCTTTGACAAGGTTCAGGAAATTCGTCAGAATCGTCTGCGCAAGACCAGAACCGGCTATACCAGCACCTTTTCCGGTTTGGTATTCTGTGCCGATTGCGGTGAAAAGCTGTATTACGGAGCCACCAACAACGGCAAGCGTGAAGGAGCATTCTTTGACTGCTCCAAGCACTTGAAGAATCGTGAGAAATGCACTGGTCACTTCATCCGAGAGTCCGTATTGGAGCGTTTGGTCTTAAAGCACGTTCAACTGGTAACGGACTATATTCTAAGGCATAAGCAGCATTTTATTTCTGTGATGCAGCGTCAGCTCCAGTTGGAGTCCGAAGAAAATCTCAAAGCCAGTCGCAAGCAGCTTGAACGCAATGAGCGCCGAATCGCTGAACTGAAAAGGCTGTTCATCAAGATTTACGAGGACAACGCCAAGGGCAAACTGAGTGATGAACGCTTTGATATGATGAGCCAGAGCTACGAAGCAGAGCAGAAACAGCTTGAAGCAGAAGTAATCACTCTGCGACAGGAAATCGAAGTACAGGAACGACAGATTGAAAACATTGAAAAGTTCATTCCAAAGGCTGAGAAGTATGTAGGCATCGAAGAAATCGACCCTTATATGCTAAGAGAGCTGATTAAAGCTATCTATGTGGAAGCGCCGGACAAGTCCAGTGGCAAGCGCAGACAGAACATCCACATCAAGTATGATGGCATCGGCTTCATCCCTTTGGAGGAACTGATGAAACACGAATAAAAGCAAAGGAAAACGGC
>ENA-ORMO01001793-ORMO01001793.1-human-gut-metagenome-genome-assembly--contig:-NODE-1793-length-20506-cov-7.023569_pt1 | contig 20506 bp, 18 predicted proteins | sample MGYA00242106_ERZ509001 | MGnify/ENA primary metagenome ERZ509001 (study PRJEB26280, sample SAMEA2338736) | human gut metagenome | biome: human gut; feature: human-associated habitat; material: faeces...
CCCGTGCCGGTATCATTGAGAAGCTGGTTCGCATCGGTTTTCTGGAGCGTAAGGGCGATAAGAAAACCAAACACCTGATTCCGACTCACAAGGGTACGGCTCTGGTAACAGTCATGCCGGAACAGATTCAGTCCCCCTCCATGACGGCGGATTGGGAAGAAAAATTGTTGCTCATTGAAAAAGGCGAATATGCCAGCGAGGATTTTATGGACGAGATCAAAGATGTGATTGCCGGTCTGATTCAGAACTATGAAGTGATCCGTGATTCCGAGGTACTGATGTCGAAAGAAGCCAATTCTATCGGCAAATGCCCTCTTTGTGGCAGTTCAGTAGAGGACAAGTCCAAGGGATACTTCTGTTCTAATAGAAGCTGCAAGTTTGCCCTTTGGAAAAACAATCGCTACTTTGCGAGTATCGGCAAGAGCATGACTTCTGCCACGGCGCAGAAACTGCTCGGTTCCGGCAAGGTAAAGCTCAAGAATTGTAAGTCCGAAAGGACGGGCAACACCTTTGATGCCACCGTCTTTATGGAGGTATCGGAGGATGGCAAAACGAAGTTCAGCATGGAATTTGATAATGGAGGAAAGCGCAAATGACAAATGAGTATGTGGACTCGATAACGTCCCCGCAGTGATTGCAGCGGATACAGTTCTTGATGATTCGCTTCATGGCATTACCTCATGGAGAAAGCCGGCCGATTATCTCGGCACTCTTCAGGTCAAAAATGGCTATCTGCTGCTTCGGCAGGATTCTCCCCGGAACCCTGTATGAGCGGTTGAGATCCCAGTCCAGCTTGTTGGCCAGAAGCATACAGAGCGGATTTGAGCTTATCTCCATTTCCCACCGGTCAGACGATCTTCTGGTCGGTACACGATGGGATCTGAAATCTTTCTTGTGGTACGGCTGGACCACAAGCTGCATTTCCTCTTCATTGACCAGAAAGCGGATGAACTTAGGATTGCCTATCTCCCGAATCGTACTGCTGAAGATGTGCAGCCTCGTTCGTGGAAGGTAGAACGATATGTATGCATCTCAGATCCCGTGGCAGCTCGATGATGGATTCAGCGACATGCTGCCGATTCTGCAGAGTGATATCATGCTTTCCGCCGGAAGCAAGATCTTAATAATCGATGCTAAATACTATGAGCACACTACACAGGCTCAGTAAGTTGATTATTAGTGTCATATGCCTTCCGATTATTGCCGTTGCCCCAGTCATCCGTATAGCAACAATTGCAATAATAAACTGCGGCGCATATTTGCTCGGCCCCGTGATGAGCTTCCTTCTGTTTGGCATAGTTTACACAGTCTGTATGCAGCAATGGAATCAGGCCGCGGTGTTTGTCATTTTGGAAGTTGCCTGTGGTTTCCTGCTGTATGCAACTGCTGCCATTGCTGCAACTTCCCAAAGCATTGCAGACGGCCTGCTCGGATTTATTCGGCAGTAAAAACTGACCCTCGATTACTTCATTTTCTGTAATCGAGGGTTAGCTAACATATTCAGTATGAAGCGTTAGAAGAGTACATTGGGCGAACCGCAATCCATGCAATTCATATGCAACCGTCAGGAGAATATTGTACATGCGGTGTTTTTTGTAGACTATATTTTGTGATGTTTACCCATTTAGGGGCTATTTTTATGGGTAAAACAGCGATCCAGGCAGTCATCATGCCGCCGGGATCGCTGTTTTTTTCTTTTCCAGAAATATATTTCGTAGTACTTTTGGGTAAACGTAGTACAATTGGGCTTCTGTAGTACAATTAGTTTCCTGTAGTACAATCATTTTTACGGAAATATACTGCACAAAGTATTTCGATACAGACTGGTAGTACCGCCGAAAATTTAGCCTGCCATGAGAGTAAGAAATTAATCGGATGCTCCTTACCGTTGCTTTAGAATGCAGGCATTACCAAAGTAACATACACTATGTAGAAAATGGATACTACGACTGCATAAAGCCAGCCCATCTTCGTCAGGCTCTTCATATCGTAACCGCCGGCAGCCATCATCATGGGAATTCCGGGAGATGCACTGGGTGTCAAGAACGCAGTTAAGCATCCGGCGCAAATCAAGACCAACATGCCCTTAGGATTAGCACCAATGGCATTACATGTAAGCAGACATATGGGAGCAAACATATTCATCACGCTCTGATTCTGCATGAATTGGGTCAGAACAAACGGTACCAAGAAGAAAATTGCACTCAGGAACCAGACATTCGGTTGTGCTCCCAGGATCTTTGTAATGTATTCGCCAATTAGGTTAGAAGCACCCGTTTCGACCAATGCAGCAGCCATGGTATTTGCACCGACGAACATGAATCCGATATCCATTGGCATCTGTCGAATTGCCTCCGGACCGGAAAGTACACCAAACAGCACATTCAGCATACAGCCAACAAGTACGATGACCCATGCAGGAACACCCAGCTGTGCATTGAAAATCAGGGCAAGGATAGTAAGGATAAAAATTAAACTGCCCGCCATATCCTGAACTTTGGTGAGGGGGGGTTCATCTGTAGCCTTTTGGCTGTTACCGATAATGGGGAGTATAGGCTTTTCCGGCGTGACCTTGGGAGCGTAGAAGAATGCCCACAGAAGAGTGAATAGAATAATGGGCAAGCGGCCAATTGTGAAGTCAATAGCATTGAAATGCTGTGCAAAACCGTAGGTTTCCATCAGACCGTCGAATACTGCTGCCTGGCTGATGGCAAAACCAAAGGGCAGAACAGCGCAGCATGCAAGGCAGGTGATGCAGAGTGGGAAATGCACCTTGGAACGGCTCACCTTAAACTCATCACAGATGGAATCCATGATAGGAAACGCAATGCTGTAGGCGACGGCAGGACTGGTCAGGATGCTTGTCAGGATAGCCGCAAGTACAATAATGCCGCAATAAGCTGTTTTAAAGCTTCCGCCGGTGACTTTACGGATAAAGTTTGTAATTGTTGTAACCAAGGATGTCTTGCGCAATCCAGCACCTACCACGAACATACCAACGATGATTACGGCGTTGGCGTTGCCAAAGCTGGAAAGTGCATTGGCCGGTCCAATACATTTAAACAAAATCAGCAGTGCCATTGAGGTAAGTGCCGTGACCCCCATGGGGTATTTGTTCCATGCCAACATGACGATCATATACAGAAAGATCGCAATGCAAAAAACGATTTGTAATGTCATCGGATAATCCTCCTTCTTATTTTGCTTCGCAGTTGCCTACATTTTTTCTGAAAATACTTCGCTAACTTTTTGCTGTATTATTTTCTGTGCCTTTTTCCAATCGGCCTTTTGGTTCACCATGAAGCCATGCATGCTTTCCGGAAAAAATTGCATTTGTACTGGTGTACCTGCGTCACACAAAGTCATAAACAGTCTCAGATTCTCCTCTCTCAGTTCATCTAGCCCGCCCTCAATCATCAACGTCTCAGGGAATTCACGGAAGACACTGCTTGGCGAAAGTGCAGGCGATACCTCGGCGATATTGTCATCTACATCACAGAGGTAGCAGTCTTTGTAAAATCGGTACTGCTCCTTCCGTTCATCCGGACAATCATCTGGCTTGTCATTCGGATCTGTGTGAAGGTCCAGCCAGCTATAAGCAAGCAGTAGGAGAGCTGGTTTCTGAAGCTGTCTTTTCTGAATACTTCTTAGTGTGACAGCGCACGCAATATTTCCTCCAGAGCTTTGTCCGGATAAAATGTAATTCTGCCTTAAGTGGTATTGTGCTGCGTTTTGGAGCAGATGGTTAATTAAAATTTCTGTTTCGTCTATCTGATAAGGGTAGAAATACTGTGGCGCCAAATGATAATCAATAGATACAACCGCGCAATCAGAAGCGTAAGCCAATCTTCTGGCAAAAAGGATATCTCGGTCACCATGGCAGCGAATCATTCCACCTCCGTGAATATTTACGACGAATGGAAGCGGTTTCTTTTCACTGGCCGGTCTGATTATGTAAAAGTGGATGGTATCTGTTTTTCCTTCTTTTATGAAGTGATCTTCGACCGTCGTGACCTCATCCAGTTCGTGCAGTCCTGCAACCTGGAAAAAAGCGGGCGGATTGGCGCGGATATTCTCTGCTTTTTGAAGTAACTGTTTCCGATCCATAGGCAATTACCAGTCACGCACAGATCCGTCAAAGCTCATATGCGCAGAGTGATTTGCCCGGTCATGAGCCGGGAATCTCTCAGCCGCATCGTCAGCCAGTTCAATACCGATACCTGGACGGTCGGGTACGAGGATACAGCCATTTTCCAGCTGGAGCGGTTCTTTGACCATGGCATCTTCTGCACCGTTGAGCATGAAGCTGGGCAGCTCCATAATGCCGAGATTGGAAATGCAGGCGCTCAATTGCACACAAGCGGCTGTTGATACGGGGCCAAGCGGATTGTGTGGAATCACAAGTACATTGTTTGCCTCTGCCATAGCTGCGACTTTGCGCGAAGCGTTGATGCCGCCAATGGCGCATACATCTGGACGTACATACCGTGCCGCATCCCGTCTCATCAGAGTTTCAAACTCGTTGAAATAAGTAAAGCGCTCACCGGTGGCGATGGGAATAGAAATATGGGAGGCCACATACGCCATTGCATCCACATTATCCGGTACAATAGGATCTTCCAGCACCATGGGATGATACTTTTCAACAGACTGGGCAAAAAGGATTGCTTCCGGAACATTCATACAGCGGTGTACCTCAAGAATCAGATCAAAATCATCTCCAACCGCTTCACGTACCTGACGGACCTTTTCCACTGCGATCTGGACCTTGCTGTTGTAGAATTCATCGTGGCCGGTCCCGTAAACCTCATTGACCGGAAGAAATACTTTGCTGGCAGTAAAGCCCCGATCCTTCAGGACTCTAAACTCTGCGGACATCTCCTCTGCTGTCATGTTGAAGTTGCTTAGACCGCTGCAATAGGTGCGAATCTTATCCCTTGTTTTTCCACCCAGCAGCTCATAGACCGGAACGCCAAGAGCTTTGCCTTTGATGTCCCAAAGAGCAATCTCCAGAGCGCTGATTGCGCTCATCAAAACGCTGCCACGGAAATACATGGCCCTGTACATGTTCTGATAATGATGCTCAATTCGGAAAGGATCCTGACCAATCAAGAATTCAGAGAACTTCTCAATGGCTCCCTTGGTAGCCTGGAGAAATCCCCAGTTGCCCGCTTCGCCAAGGCCGGTGATACCTGCGTCCGTATGGACCTTGACAAAGAGATAGTGCTTTGCCTCGATGATTTCTACGCTTGTTACCTTCATACAATCTTAGCCTCCTTTGGAATGTATTTTATAGAGTGCCGTACTGCACAAGCTGAATTGTAAAGGATTTCGTCTCCGTACTCAACCCAATAATCCCATTACTTTAGATTGATCTATTCCAATTTTCGCTTTATTATTAGAGAAATTAAGGTTAGTATATTAAAAAATCGTTGCTATACCTTGCATATTTTCAATTTATATGTTACGATATTTTAGAATTCAGAATTAGATATTATCCTAAAATTATATTTTATAAAAATAGGGGTGAATTCCATGAAAAAGGCAAGTCGGCACAACCCAATCGGCACGCTTCCCATGGACAAAGGAGTCTGTGCCCTGCTGCAGGACAAACAGGGGAATATGATCTGTGAAGCCTATATGTACCGTGTAGGCTTTTTCCGATTTAACTGGCATCCATCCCTTGAAATCATGTTTGTAATGCAGGGAAACCTCCGAATTTTTACTCAGCGCGGTACTTATTTGCTAAAAGAAGGGGATATTATTGTCCTTCAGCCAAATGAAGGACATGCTACAATGATGGAAACAGTCGACACAATAGCTGCGGTTATGCATATTTCGCAAAAATATCTGGAGGGTATAAGTTCGTCTGCACAGCATATCAGGTGCCTGTACGACAGTTCAAAAGAACGTGATATCTCTTATTTCCGTATTCGAAATGCATTTGCGTCTTTTTATCGGACAGCATCCTCTGAGACGAGCCTTGGGAGTCAAATCTACGCTGAATCCCAATTGATGATGGTTATTGGTACGTTGATGATGTATTTTGCTTCGGAGCCAACTGCTCGTATTGCGAGCGGACTGACACCGCAGCAGAGCCGGAAATTCAATAAAATTCTTATGCAAATTGACAAAAACTACCGTCAGGAATGCACATTGAAAACGCTTGCAGAGGCCGTGGATATGAGTCCATGTTATCTTTCTTCCTATTTCAAAAAGCATATGATGATGGGTTTTCACGAGTATCTGACAAGAAAACGTCTCGCGCAAGCAGTATATGAATTAAACAATTCAGACAAAACAGTGTTGGAGATTGCGGTCAACGCAGGTTTTCCAGATGCAAAAGGTCTTTACGCTGCGTTCCAACAATATTTTGGTATGACGCCAAATGACTACAGAAGGAAAATTGGCATCCACATGGATGCCAATGCAAAAAATTATGTTCCTATACGCCTCCCGTTTCAGGATCCTTTTGTGCAAAGGAAGCTGGAGGAGTATAGCAAGGAAAGGTAAGCCCCCGAAACGGTAATGCCGTGTATCAGTAATTGTTGCCTGTAAACAACGTTGCTTTCGTATTGTTGTGAATTGTAATGGGAGTAAACTTGGATGAAAAATAATTACGGCAAAATGCACAAACAGGGTTTTAACCAATGACGCTTACAAAATAAGCTACGTGGTAGAAATACGTCGGCTATGCAGGATTTGCAAACATACTTACCCCAAAAAAGTACGTCCCTCGATTGACTTTGCAGCCAGTCGAGGGGCTCAGTGCTTGATGGAATGAGGGGCAGAGTGAGACTCTATTTTTTATTAGAAACGAATAAAGTGGAAGCGCAGTTGGGTTGTACTCCAGATAGCTGATAACATATGGATGGATTCCGGCACTGACTGCCCAGTCATGCCAGGAGTCGGCATCTCCTTTCACTTCAATGTGCAGCAGACGGTTTGCCAAAGCGCGTGGCATATTGTATGCAACCGATTTGTCTGTGACGCGATTACCTGCGGCAATTACAATACAGTTTTCTGGAAGCTTGTGTTCTCCAATTGTGCGGTCAAGAGTAATCTGGTACGCAGCCGCCTGTACAGATTGCGGAGCAGCACTGATCTCATCAAGCAGAAGAATGTTGATCGTATCATCACCGGCATCCATCTGAAAGATTTGGGGCCTGAGCCAAACCGCAAGTGTTTTATCTGCATTTGCTGTCGGGATACCGCGAAGGTCTACGGGATTAAACAGCAGTAGACGGACATCGGTGATATGAACTTTTTTCCCTGTCTTGGCTTTGATATTATCCGCTATCTCACGAACACCCTGGGATTTACCGATACCCGGAGGACCCCACAGCATGACGGACGGGAAACTTCGGAGCGGAGTATTATTTTTGATGAGTTTTATATATGCCCGGGAGAGAAAAAACAGTCTCCGTATTTTGCCGATAACAAGAACATCACCACCGAGGTGATCGGTGCGATTTGTGCCGCGGCCGGGGCTATGCAGATCCTCTTACTCGATTATACATCAAAACGGTTATAGGTCTCGTAGCAATCCAGGCAGAGCTTTTTTTCACCGGCCAGCCGGATCCAATTGGCTCCGGTGCTTTCGCCGCAGCAGTCGCAAACATAGGAATCAAAGATCCGCGCTTTTTCCGGAAGCTGGATCTTTGCCTCCGTTACCTGGAACATATCCTTTGGCGCACAGCTTTGGTAATAGGCGAAGGATTCCTGGCGGGTCATGCCCTCCGGCTTCGGCTTCAGGACCAGGCGAAGAGACTTTCCGCTCTTCCGGTCAAAAAACGTAAAGGCCTGTTTGCCGCGCATATGGAACAGCAGGTTTCCTTTGCCGATGCTGCATCCTAGGATGACCTGGATCGCGTCTACACCGCAGGCATCATTTTCGCTGATGCATACGACCTCCTCATCCGCCGACAGGCACCCCGCGTTTCCGCCGCCGCCCAGGCCCAGACCCAAAAGCGCAATGGCATACAGCGATGCCTTGTAGCCGATGGTCAGACCGCCGCATTCATGACCGTGAAACTCCACACATTTTTTCCACAATGCTTTATTCTCGTCCATACAGATCTATCCTTTCTTTTCGGGCAATTTATTGCCGCACCAAAACCATTTTTTGGTTTTCAACTTCTACTACGTGGCCGTCAATTTGATATACGTCCTGCAATGCCTTGGGGCTCAGAACGGTGTAGTTGCCGTTGGCGTACACCTGGCCCTGACGCAGCAGCAGGAATCTGTCACAGAACCGAAGGGCCAGATTCAGGTCGTGAATGACCACGATGGCGGTCAGGCCGTCGTGATGGCAAAGCTCCTGCACAATTTGCAGCACCTGATACTGGTTGTGAATGTCCAGACTGCTGGTTGGTTCATCCAGCAGCAGCTTCGGCTGCTGGGCCAGCGCTCTTGCCAGCATGACCTTCTGCCGTTCGCCGCCGGAGAGCTGATTTAAGAACCGTCCCCGCAGGGGATCCAGGTTCAGCCGGTCCATGGCGCTGTGGACGATCTGATGGTCTTTCTCCGTAAAGCCGAATTTCATATAAGGCCGTCTTCCCAGCATGACCACATCGTGGACCGTCATCTGCGTGCTTGGAACCGTCTGGGCCACGAAGGCCATGCGCCGGGAGACCTGGTGGTTGCTCATTTGCAGGATATTCTCCCCATCCAGAAGCACTTGGCCGGAATCTGCCCGCAGGATCTTATTCAGGCACTTGAGCAGCGTACTTTTCCCCACGCCGTTATTCCCCAGGATCGCCAGGAACTGGCCTTGCTCCAGGGCAAAGCTCACGTCCTTCAGAACGTCCTTGCCGCCGTGGTAATGGTAGGAGATATTGTTTACTTCTATCATTTCCGCGTGCCCCCCTTGAACAGGAGATACAGGAACAGGGGCCCGCCCAAAAAGGAGGTAATGGCGCCGATGGGCAGAATGATGGGCATCATTGCCACCCGGGCAAAGAGGTCTCCCAGCAGAAGCAGGACCGCGCCGGCAAGAACGGAGCCGGGAATGAGGTATACGTGGTTGTTGCCCACCACCATCCGGACAATATGGGGAGCCACCAGCCCGATGAAGTTGATAAGCCCCACCCGGGATACGATGATAGAGCAGGTCAGGCAGCACAGGACCATGTTCGTCAGAGTCAGCCTCTGCACATGGATGCCCAGACTTACGGCGGTTTCCTCGCCGCTGAGCAGGGCGTTGTAATCCCAGCGATGGCTGACGCAATACGCAAGCAGGACCAGGACCATGCCGGACATGACCCGCAGGTCACTCCAGCCGGTGCTGCCCAGGTCTCCGAAGGTCCAGAATACCAGGCTTGCAAGCTGGATCTCGTTGGCAAAATATTGGATCAATGTGGTTGCGCCGCCCAGCATGGAGCTGATCGCCACACCGGCCAGCACGATCCCCTCCGCGGAGACCTGCTTCAGCCGGGACAGGCCCAGGATCACAACTGCCACGGCAATGGAGCCAAGGAAGGACCACAGGGAAATGCCAATGCCGCCGGTCAGATTCAGGGTAACGATGGCGAACGCCGCGCCAAAGGTGGCACCCTGAGATACGCCCAAGGTGGAAGCGGATGCCAGGGGATTGTGAAGAATGGCCTGCAAAATACACCCTGACAGCCCGAGCCCCGCGCCTGCCACAATGGCGGTGCAGATCCGCGGCATCCGGTTGTTCCGAATGACCAGATTGATCTTTTTATCCGCGGATCTCCCGAAAATTCCCTTGATCAGCTCCGTTACCGGTGTGTTATAGGACCCGGCACGGAGGGAAAGCAGGACGGACACCAAAAGCAGCAGCGTCAGGAGCAGCAGAAACAGAATGCTCCGGGCCTGATTTTTGCGATAGTCCGTCAGCTCGTGCTTACGCACCAATGGTAATCTGGCAGAACGCATAGCCGGCTTCCTCCAGATCGTGATAGGGATTGCTGCCCAGCAGCTTGGTGAATATCTCGCCAGCTTTTTCTACGGGATCGATATCCTGAAACTGCTGGGGATACATGACGCAGGCGGCGTAGTACGCGTCTGCCAGGGCGGTTTCCAGATTGGAGGCGGAGGAGCGGAAGGAGATCTGAGAATAGACCTTTCCCTCCTGAACGGCGGTTAAGGCGTTATAAAATTCGGGGTGGGCTCCATAGTCCTCGTTGATCAGGTTCATTCCGTTAAAATCCAGGAAAATAATTTCGGGATCCCAGGAGAGGACCTGCTCTACATCGATGTTAAAAGCTCCGGTCTGATCGGTGGTATTCGCGAGATTTTTTGCGTGGATCAGCTCAAAGGGGCCGTAGTAGGCCTCCGTGCCCTCAAAGCCGTGATGTCCCTTAAAGGAAACGCCACCCACGTAGCAGGTGGGCTTTGCGTCTTCAGCAATGGAAGCGGTCCGGTCATCCAGATCCTTCTGAATGGACTTCAGGTAGGCGGTCAGGTCCTCGGCGCGGTCCTCAAGCTGGTAGAGCTCTCCCAGAATGCGGATGGTAACGTAGGCTTTCTCATCCAGGGTGGTGTCGCTTCCGGGAACAACGACAACGGGGATGCCTGTTTTCTGGCTCAGCTCGTCGGGATCCTGGCTGGCGTAGCTGCTCATAACGATCACCTGGGGATCCACGTTTATGATCTCCTCTACAAAGGGCTCCCCGTTTGTTCCGGTAACGGGCAGATTCTGGAACAGATCAAAATTCACGTAATTGTACAGTCGGCTCATGCCGGGCTTTGTTTCGTAATCCTCTACGCCAACGACCCGGTCGGCACCGCCTACATAGCAGGTATAGCGCAGAGCGCCGACACCAACGCACACAATGCGTTCCACGGAATAGGGGATCTCCACATTCCGGTCCATACCATCCGTGATCACGCGTCTTTCCGGCGTGGTTTCTTCGGAGACGGTACTGGCAGTAGTGGTTTCGTCTGCCTGAGAAGCCGTCGGCGCTGCTTTTGGCGCGCCGGCGCAAGCGGCCAGCATCAGCAGCATGGACAGCATCAGCAGCATGGTAACGATTTTTTTCATTTTTTTGATTTCCTTTCCTTTTGCAGCGAGTATTCACCTGGATCTACGGGGACAAGTTTTCCGGAATTCGCTCTTGATAGGATTCTATCAGATATAGAGCGATTCCGGAAGCCCCCCGGGGGGATACAAAAAAGGCGCTGTATTTTTCACAGCGCCTTGGTCTCATGTTGGCTTTTTTTTCGGTTCTTTGCAGCCCTTTTCCAGCTCAGCCTGTCTGGCCAGCAGCAGGTTTACCTTGTCGTAGAGATCTTCAATCATGATCTCGGTTTTCAGATTCACTTTGTAGTCGTTTTCCGCCCGGCGGCGATCCTTTTCCTCCTGCCGATTCTGGCTCATCATAATCAGCGGTGCCTGAATGGCCGCCACACAGGAGAGGACCAAATTCAGAAGAATAAAGGGATAGGGGTCAAAGGCACGGGCGGCCAACACCACATTGATTACCATCCACAATACCAGCACCCCGGTAAAGGAGAAGATAAAGGCCCAGCTTCCGGCAAACCGGGCAATGGTATCTGCCGCTCGCTGACCCAGGGAGTATGTTTCCCCGGCAGGGTTCTCGGAAATCTTGCTGTCTGCCAGAAGATTCAGCACTTCCTCATCAGTCATATCCCGGCGAACATCCTTCAGGATTTCCCGCATCAGCTTTCTGTTTTCTTTCATCATGACCATCCTTTTCACAATCACGCCGCACCCAGCGCTTGAGTCCCCGGTTTGAAGGGCAATTTTATTGTACGGACCATTTATGAACATTTCAAGAGAAAAATTCCACGGTCTCTTTCGGGGAGGACTGTGGAACTGTAGAGGGACTGTTTACGTATCCATCCGCTGTTCCATCAGGCGGAACAGCTGGGTATGCCAAGGTTGTCTTCGGCACAATCACAGATCGTTCCTTCCATACATAATTCCCCATTCTCTGCAAATACTTCTACCGGACGAAACCGCGCTTAGGCGCTTTTAAAGGAGAAGAGAGCATGAAGGCAACAGGCATTGTACGGCGGGTAGACGACCTGGGACGGATCGTGATCCCCAAGGAAATTCGAAGAACACTGCGGATCCGGGAAGGTGACCCGTTGCAGACATCATTGACACGGTGGGAGAAATACTGTTTTTCTATGTTGGATTTAGCTAAACGGCGGGGGTGGTAATAGTACATAACAACGAAAACGGCGACTGTCGGTATCTGAGAGGAATGAATCATGTAAACGGACGGCCCGAACCCATTGCATTGCAATAGATTCGGGCCGCCCAATCTGTGTCAGCAAGGGCAACACATGTTGTCTTATTCTATACCAAATGCTTCGGGATGCCAGATGCCGAGTTTGTAATTTGTAAATACATTTATGCCGCAGCGTTCGCATTGACCCTCTCAATCACCTGTCGAATGCCTGCCCACACAGACAGGTCTGTGAACACTTCCACGATGCTTCCGTGATCGGTGAAGGGCGCTTCCTGCAAAACGGACAGGTCTTTCATCATGCCGTTGTGTACGATATACTCCACAATCTGGTTTACGAAGTAAATCTGCCTGCTGTCAAGGGTCGCATCATTCAGGTACTGTGCAAAGGCTTCTTTTGCAGCGTTCATGTCAAGCCCGACGATTTCGCGCACAAACTCGCCCAGCGGCTTCTGGCCGTACGCAGTCTCATAATCCTGTTTCGTACCGACCTCGCTCCAGAGTGCTTTCTCCAGCGCCTGTACGTCTTCCGCAGTCAATGGAATATTCCCCTTTAGCTTGGCAATGACGGCGTCATTCATGTGCTGACGTATGTAGAACTCCGCCTTGGCCTTGTAGTTCTTCAGATCGTCGTTCTCCAACTCCGATGCTTTCCAGTCTACAGACAGGATTTCGTCATCAAAATTCGTATCGTAGAGTACCTTGCTGACCGGAATATACTTGATAAGATCACGCAGATTTTCCCGGATATGCTCAAATTCGCAGATCCCGGCAGTCTCCACATAATCTGTGTGCAGGATTTTGTCAATCAACTCAGCCTGCACCATGATCTCCGGGATATTCGCCACAGATGCGATGGCAGAAACCTTTTTGAACAGATCGCTCCGCGCCTTGCCATACTTCTTTCCCGCCAGGTATGCAAGCTCGATGCCGTATAACAGCGCGTCGAACCGCAGCGCCTTGGCATCGTCCTCTTCAGGTGTAATGAGCGGTGCAAGCTCCTGCCCCATGAGTAGCGTGTCCTCATAGGTCAGGGCGTTATAGCTGTCCAGTTCGGCATACCGCTCTACATATTTTAAATGCTGGCGGACAGCAAAGTTCTCTTTGTTCAGCTCCCGCACCTTGCGCACCATATCCTCCACCAGTGTCTTGCGGAAGGCAATCAGATCCGTTGTCTGATAGGCCAGATCCTGCAATTTGAAGGCAATTTGGGCCTTCAGATAGAAGATCGCACCTTGCAGGGCGATCATATTGGCAGTAGGTCTGCCCTTGTTCATGCGAAAGAACTCAAAGTTGCCGCAGAAGTCGAAAATATAGAACTTGTCCTTATCCTTACCATCCAGCAGCCCCGTACACAGACGGGTGCCACGCCCAATCATCTGCCAGAATTTTGCCTTGCTCATGACCTTTTTGAAGAACACCAGATTCAGCACTTCCGGCACGTCAATGCCGGTGTCCAGCATATCCACGGAAATAGCGATTTGAGGCATTTTCTTCGGGTCAGAAAATTCGTCGATGGCGCTTTGCGCATAGGTCATATAGTTGTCGATGACCTTGGCAAAGCCGGGAAGATGTGGGTATTCCTGATTGAAAACCCCGAGGATTTTCTCTGCATGGGTGTGATTCTTTGCAAAGATGATCGTCTTGCCCAGTTTGTTGCCGTAGTCGATGGTCAGACCGTGGGTCATCAGCGTATTCAGTACCTGTCGGATGGTGTCTTCATTGAAAATCCATTCATTCAGTGCCGAGGATGCAATACGCTCCGGTAATTCTCCGTTTTCATCCTCAAAAGTGTCCTCATAGATTTGCTTCTCCTCGTCAGAAAGCTCATCGTAGACAATACCCTGCTCAATAAACTTCAGCTTCGTCTCTACCGACAGGAAATCCACCAGATACCCGTCCTTTACCGCCTGTGCCAGCTCATAGCCATAGGTGGGGACGCCGTTTTCCAGCTCAAATATCTCATATCTATATGCAAACATTATAGCATTTGCATCATCTTTCGTCATCATTTTTCTGCTGTACGGCTAGGAATTTAATTGTAAATAAATTATGAATATATCTATTGCAATTTTACAAAAAGAAAAGCCTCATCCCTCGCTGATTGAGAGATGAGGCGAAATGATTATGCTGTAATCTCCGGGATTTCTCCGACAAAGTTATAAACGATTCTGACTTCCTGCACCTTCTGTCCGTCAATCTTCTTGACTTCGCCCACCAAAATTTTGCTGATGAGCCGGTTCAGCACCGCTTCATCCAGTTCTTCAATGGCTGCATAGCGCCGGATTTCTTTGATGAAGGTGCGGACTTCATTTTCCTGTTCGTCAGAGTGGCGCATCATCAACAGTAGGTCTTGCAGGCGCTTCTGGTTGGCTTCCTGCTCTTGTTCCAGTGTTGCTGTCAGCTTCATAAAACGCTGCTCAGTCAGGATTCCTTTTGCCTTATCGGTATATAGGCTCAGGAACATCTCATCAATTTCACGATTCCTGCTTTCCAGTCGTTGACATTCCTTCTGTGTCTGGGAGGCATCCAGAAGATACCGGCGCTCCATCCGGCTGCTCAGCCGCTGATAAAAAGCATCGGCATCTTTGAGCGCAGTCTTTGCCAGTTCCTGAATATCTTTCAGCACAAGGTTGTACAAATCTCTGGCTTCGATCTTGTGGCTGGTACAGGCGTTCTTGCCCAGCCTGTTGTAGGTCTGGCAGATATAATACGCCTTATCAATCGGTTCCCGCTGTTCGCCGGTAAAACGGTTCTTTCCGGTTCTGCCAACCTTTTCATACCGCACCTGCATGGACTTTCCGCAAGTCGCACAATAAATGATACCGTGGAACAGGTTATAAAAGGGGCAGGAGTTGCCCTTCATAATGGTTGGTCTACGGTCAATGATTTCCTGCACCTGCTCCCATTCTTCCGGGGAGATGATTGCTTCATGGCAATCCTCGATAATTTCCCAGTCCTCACGAGGGATAATGTCATAGGTGTTGGAGCGAATCCCTTTCTGATGTGTCCGGCAGACCAGATGTGCGCCCTTATAAAAGGGATTCCGCAGGATATGGCTGATTCTTGCACTTCCCCATGAATAGTAATTTACATCACATTCTGTGTTGCTTTTTACTCTGGTGATCGGGACTTTATCATCCATGAGCTGCTTTGCAATCCGCATACATCCCCAGCCATCCAGCGCCATATCATAGATTTTTCGGATTACCGGTGCTGTCTCAGGGTCACGGATCAAATGTCCCTTATCCTCCGGGTCACGCATCAAACCGAGGGGCGGCTGCCCACCACAAAACTTCCCCTGCCGGGAACGGGTCATACGCCCTGCCAGCACCTTTTTGGAAATATCCCGGCTGTACATATCGTTCAGGATATTCTTAAACGGCGTAATGTCCATTTCCTGACGGGTCAGGCTGTCCACTCCGTCTGTAATGGCAATATAGCGTACATTGTGTTTTGGGAAAAAGATTTCGATATAGCTGCCAGCTTCGATATAATTCCTGCCCAGTCTGGACAGGTCTTTGGTGATAACGCAGCCGATCTTTCCCGCCTCAATATCGGCAATCATGCGCTGAAAAGAAGGGCGGTTGAAATTGCGGCCTGTATAACCGTCATCCACATAATACTCATACTGGAACATTCCGTTTTTTTCGGCAAAGTCCCGGAGCATAAGTTTCTGGTTGCTGATGCTCATGCTCTCATTATCGCCGCCATCCTCCAGAGAGATACGGCAATAAAGGGCTGTGATTTTCTGATTAACTTGTTTTTTCCTGCTCATAGTGTTCTCCTTCTATGAACAGGGACACGATATCATTATAATACCATGTCCCTGTCCATGATTCAACTGCTTTACGCCGCTTTCTGTGCCATTTCCCGATGCTCCAACCATTCCTCGAAGTGTTCGCAGGTCTGACGCTCGATCAGCTGCTCAAAGGCTTCTCGCATGGTTTTGTCCCCAGAAAACTCACGAACCACTACAAACTGGACTTTTTTATTCTGCTTCTTGTTTTTCTCCATAGGCTACCTCCATAGAATAGGGGGATTAGACGGTGGTTGCGGCAACGAAGTCCGGCAACGGACATCAAAAAACCTGTAAACTATCGTCTGACCCTGATTTCTTACTTTTCAAATTTTCTTATAAAATCTCGTTGCTTTCGTTGCCGAAAACATAGATAGATCATAAAAAGCCTTTACTTGCGGGCTTTTTCTATATCAAACCCATAAATTTATCAGCAACGAACCCGGCAACCAACCGGCAGCCATCCCGGCAACAGACCGTCCTTGTCAGGCGATCCACTCCTGCGGAAGTTCCAGCTGACGACATTCTTCTTCACTCAGTTCTACAAATCCACCTTCGTTGCTGGGTAGTTCGTTGCCGGAAGTGTCCCGTTCCCAGCCCTTTTGTCTGCCATATCCGGCAAACATCCGGGGATTGGAAAAAGGCTTCCAACCGGTCACGACCGTATTCATGATCTCATTGATATTGTGGAGCTGCCACCGCTTCGGCTCATCAAAGGTATGTCCCAGCGCCTCCTTGAACAGCTGTTTTGAGCAGACCATGTTTCCGGTGTAGTGTTCCAGAAATCCCTGTATCTGTCCGGCTTCGGTGTCCTCCGGCATGAAGTCTTTCTGCACCTCCACCAGTTGACGCTGGATGGACTTGCTGAATTTCATGGAATATTTGCCGCTGTGGTAAATGCTCATAGCTTCTGCCCATACCTGCAACAGATACGCTCTGGAAGCGTCCTCGTCCTCCAAAATGTGAACCTCTGCATTCTCCGGGTAAATCATGATTGGGAGAAAGCGCCGGTTCCCGGCTCGATCCAGCGGCAGAAAGTCCAGCGTATTCGAGGAACCACCGAACACACACTGCCGAAGCCGGTCTTTAGGCTGAGATTCATAAGGTGTCCGGTAGGTTTCCTTCTGTCGGCTAATAAAGGAACGGATTTCTTCAATGCTCTTTGCGCTGCTGGTGGCAAGCATCTCTGACATCTCAATGATCCAGTGACCTTGTAGCTTTTGGAATACCCGGTCGTCATCCAACTTCTTCAGGTCATCAGAGAACCATTCGTCCCGGATCGCCAGCAGTCGGAAGAAGGTGGACTTCCCGGCACCCTGACCGCCCACCAAACAAAGCATTTCCTCATATTTGGAACCGGGACGGAATACCCGGCGTATAGCACCCAGCAGGAAATGTTTCAGCATTTCTTCCACATAGTCACTTTCATCAGCACCAAGAAAATGGTGCAGACAGGATCGGATGCGTGGTGTACCGTCCCAGACAAGGCTGTTCAGCACATCCTGAATTGGATGGTAACAATTTTCGTTTGCTACGATAGAAAGGGCAGCCGTGATCTTTTTCTCACTGGTCAGCTCATAGTTTCTCTCAAAATAGAGGAGAAGATATTTCACATCAGTATCCGTCAGAGCGCTGGTATTCCTGCGCCAGCCCAAGTCCTGTACAATGTCTACCCGGTCTGTCAGGAGATTAAGCCGGATGGCATCCCGCAGGAGTGGATCGCAGCAGAACACAATCCGGCAGTTGTCGATGGTGTTGGCTGTTTTTCCCTTGTCGGTAACAGAAAGGCTCTGCCGCACCTCATCAACGCTCTGTTCCGTCGCTATGGCTTCGGCTGCGCTCATCACAGCCTGCTGGGTGGCTGGCGATAAACTCTGATATTCGCTGTTCAATTTTCCTCACCTCTTTTCCATACTCAGCAACTACAAAAGCTCGTTCTTCTATGCTGTCAGACAGAAGAAGATCCAACAGATATTCGATATATGGCTGCCTGTGCAGAGCCTCCACAAACAAAGGATTCCAGTCATCCTCCGGTTGTTTGGGCGCATATTCTTCTTTCCATCGTTCCAGCAAACGCAGGTAGTCGCACAGCACCCGAAAGCATTTCTGCTCTGCCTGCCGGTATCGCATTTCCTCGCTGATTTTTCTTTTGATTACTCTCTTTTGTGGCGGATCGTGGCCTTTGCGGTCAAAGCTGATTGAGAAGTCCTCTGCCAGCTTTAAGGCAGCTTCTTTACTGCTTAGTCCAAAAAGACGGGAAGTGAAATCAATCACATCTCCATCTGCCTGACAGGCAAAACAATGGAACCGTCTGTCCACCTTCATGCTGGGATGCCTGTCATCGTGAAACGGGCAACAAGCCATCCCGTTGCGTCCTACTGAAATTCCATAAACCAAAGCAGCCTGCCTTGTGGTAACAGACTGTTTTACTGCTTCAAATACATTCGTTTCTTCCACCTCCAAACAATGCAAAAGGCATCCGGTTTCCATAGAAAATCAGATGCCTCACAATTCCATATCCTGTTTTCTTGTTGGAGCAATCCGTCCTTCACGCTCCCAGCGCACCCGGTTCTCCCGATCAGCGTCCAGTTTGCCTTGTGCCAGCTTCTCCTTAATGGATTTTCTGGCTTTATTTTTGATCTGCTCTTTGCCAGCCTGTTTGACCTCCGGTTTTAACAGCACCGCCTGTACCTTTTTGAGAACTTTTTCAGCAGACTGCTGTAATTTTTCTCGCACCCTACTCAGCAGAGTGTTCGCTATCTTCACAACTTCTGGCGAATTTTTGGCATTGGGCGATACCACGCTCTTTCGATATTTCTCAATTACTTCCATATCTTCAAGCTGGGTTTGTTCCCGAACCTTGTCGGTCACAACCTCCACCGCCTTGTCATAGGCTGCACCGGAAACATCTTCCAGCAAGGTTTCTACATCCTCAATTTTTAGCGTCAGTTCCTCCAGCTTTTGCTCCTGTGTCGCCAGCTGCTCCTTCTGCTTCATCAGGATATAATCCTGCTTTTCCAAATAGTCACGCCCACCATAAGACGGCTCCTGTTCCAGATGCAGCCCATGCCGTTTGGCAACGTCAAATAAGATTATCCGACAGACTGCATCAAAAGTCTGTTTCCGGTTATTGTGCTTTCCTTTTGGCTGTTCCGGTTTAGGGAGAGGGATACCCAGTTCCTCCAACGCCTTTTCCTGCTGGGGGCACAGCTCTCCATACCGATTTTCACAGTCAAATACATGGCGCTCATGGATGTGCGGAGTTCCTTCATCCAGATGGAGCGCCCAGTCTAAAATGTGGATATGAGAACCGAAACGGTTTTCAAATTCCTCATAAAACTCACTGACAATGAGCGCTAAAGTCTCTGGCGGAACGGATTCTTCCATAGTGCCGATCTGGTAGATGCTTTCTTCTGGACAGGTCTTGTTATTTTTCAAAAGATCATCCACAGTGCGATTGCGCTCAATGTGCCGGGTTTTCTCGTTCCGGGCGTTCTGAGCATTGACATGGTCGGCATAATGCTCGTAGTAATACATCCGTTCAATTTCCTCAAAGCTGAAATCCGGCTGCCCGGCATCCTCCCGGCTCTCTGCTGTGGTAAAGCCCCGGTAGCAGTCCCAGTAGATATTTTTTCCGGCACGTTCCGCATCAATATGCTCACTGTTCTCCACGTTGAAACGGCGGTCATTGTGCCGGGGATTATAGGTTCCGTTTTTGCCGGAGCGTCCGTTGTGCCTTGTCAGTTTCAATAGGCATCTTCCTCCATTTCAAAGATTTTCCTGGGCGGAAGAGGGGCGGCGGAGCCGCATTCCCTGCGAAAGATTGCGTCAGGTAATACCCAGTATAAGTTGACGCACACATCAACTTTCCCTGGGCCGAGGTTTTCCACCTCTGGACACCGGAGTAAAGGCTCGCCGCCTCTACACTCCGCACAGGCGCTGCCGCCCTGTACCCGCCCAATGGGCGTTGCCCCTTGACCCCAGCAGTGCGCTGCCGCCCCTGCACCCCGGCACAAAGGACTGGCTGCCCTCTGTACTCCCGCACCGGCGAAGCTGGCCTTCACCGCAGAAGCGGTTTTTGCCAGTTTCACCGGCTCCGTATCCGTACATTTACGCCCATAGTCGAGAAGTGGATACAGAATACGCCTGCGGGAATTGCCGATCAAAACAGCGGGTGCAGACCCGATATTTTTTCGTAAATCGCCCTCATTTTAAGCGATTTTTTCTTCTGTCTGTATGACCTGAAAGCCATGCTCTTTTGCGCACTCCCTTGCAGCTGCCAGCCGTTCTTCGCTGTACGGCGGCACCAGCCGGATCGAAAGTCGTGACTTGTCCATCACATAGGTCACGCTACCTTCCGGCGTACTGCGTTCCAAGCGGCACAGCAGAGGGTACTTCCGGCTGAAATCTGCAAGCCTGCGCTTCAAGCTGGCATTAAAGGTGTAGATACTGGCAATCGTCTCGCCCTCATTCCAGTTGATGATGGTTTCTTTTTCATATTTAGACAGCTTCCTCATACAGTTCC
>ENA-ORMO01001795-ORMO01001795.1-human-gut-metagenome-genome-assembly--contig:-NODE-1795-length-20504-cov-3.027630_pt1 | contig 20504 bp, 19 predicted proteins | sample MGYA00242106_ERZ509001 | MGnify/ENA primary metagenome ERZ509001 (study PRJEB26280, sample SAMEA2338736) | human gut metagenome | biome: human gut; feature: human-associated habitat; material: faeces...
TTTGCGGAAAAAGAATGCAGCCGAACCCTGCGCCGCAGAAGCCGGATGCCCGTGCTTGGGGAACCGGGTGTCACAAACGAGTGAGACGGAACGGCATATGCGGAGGGCTTGGCAGTAACGGGCTGTCCACTAAGTATTCTGAATTTTCTTGACAATTTCTTCCCTATGTGATAATTTTTATCACAAAGTAACGGGGCTTCGTATCCAAAAGTTGACGGGATATATGCCCCTTTTTTATTAAGGAGGGGGCATATGGTCACTCTGTCTGCGATCCACTATATCTTCATTCTCATGACGATCATTATCCTTATCTGTCTCGTTTTCAAAAAGGAAATCGTGCTTCCATGCATTGTCGGCATCCTTTTAATCGGATTCGCCTATACGGGGAACGTGATCTCTTCCATTCAAATCCTCAATAATGCAATCATCGCCTCAAACGGAGAGCTGTTTGGCATCATGCTCGTAATCGCCCTCATTACCGCGATGTCAAAAGCAATGCATAAAATCGGCATCGACGAGATCATGATCCGTCCTGTCAGAAAAATCATAAAAACGCCTTCCGGCGCGTTCTGGGGAATTGGTCTGTGCATGCTCATTATTTCCTGGCTTCTGTGGCCTTCCCCCGCTGTGGTGCTGATCGGCGCCCTTCTCCTTCCCGTAGCCGGACGCGTTAAGCTTCCCGCAATCTGGGCTGCCGTAACTATGAATATTTTCGGCCACGGTATGGCGCTTTCCTCTGACTTCGTCGTTCAGGGAGCGCCCGCCATCACCGCCGCCAGCGCAGAAGTTCCGATCACAGAACTCATTTCGGCGTCCATTCCTCTGTGGCTGGTGATGTCTGTTACCGTTGTGACCATATCCTTCTTTATGATGAGACGGGAACTGAAAAAGACTTCCCAGGAAGATGTGGCCAAAATCACTTCTGACTATGCTGAGGTGGAGATCAAGCGGCCGCTTCTTTCCAAAATCTTGACGGCTGTGGTCATTCTGACCTTCGCCGCCATCATCATCGCCATGATCTCTCTGCAGATCCTTGGCGGCGACGCTACAGCGCTCATCGCCGGTTCCGCCCTCATCCTGACCTGTATCATCACCATTGCCGGTTCGGGGCTTCAAGAGGGGTTGAGCGATGTGGTGGACTATCTGAAAGAAGGGTTCGTCTTCTCTGTCCGCATTTTCGCCCCCGTCATCGTGATTGCCGCTTTCTTCTTCCTGGGAAGTTCTGATTTTGCCGTGGAAATCCTGGGAGAAAATGCGCCTGCGATTTTGAATGATATCAGTTTCTTCATTTCCGCCCGTGTTCCGATGGGCAGCGTATTCTGCGTTATCATTGAAATATTGGTGGGCATCATCACCGGCCTGGACGGTTCCGGCTTCTCCGGCCTTCCGCTCGTTGGTTCCATTGCTGGAACGTTCGCTTCCGCCACCGGCCTGAACGCGGCAAGCCTGGCCGCATTGGGCCAGATTACCACCGTCTGGGTGGGCGGAGGAACCATCATTCCCTGGGGCGTGATTCCGGTCGCTGCAGTATGCGGCATCTCCCCCGCAGAGCTGGCCCGCAAAAACATGATTCCTGTCGTAACCGGTATTATAGTTACCGGAATTGTCGCCATGTTTCTCATTTGATTTTAACAGTTATGCCCATAAAAACGGCAGGCACACGCAAGAGACGCGCGTCTCCTGTTGAGCCTGCCATGCATCAATCGCCGTATAATGAAAAACAAAGGATAGGACACCGAAGATCTGGCAGATCAGGATGTTTCCTGTCCGCTGCCCGGCGCCTCCTGCTCAGCAAAGAATGCATCCACTCCGTCCGCAATACCCGTCACGATCTTTTCCTGATATTCTTCAGAAGCCATCTGCAAATCTTCATCCGGATTCGTCATATATCCCATCTCCACGATTGTTACAGGGACCTGACACCAGTTAATGCCGCTCATGGTATCGGTTTCCCACACCCCTTCGCTGCGCGTTCCCGTCTGCTCTATGAGCCCTTCCAGCACATGGGAGGAAAGGCTTTCACTCTCTTCATAAAGCTCCCCGCAGTATGGATTATCCGGCGTCTGGCAGATCGTCATCGCGCCCTTCACACTTTGATCCTCCGACCCATTAGCATGGATTCTGAGGAATGCGTCCGCCTGGTTCTCATTTGCCAAAGCGGCCCTTTCACTGTTACTGATGTCCACCTCATTCGTCTCCCTGGTCATCAGCACTTCATAGCCCCGCTTCTCCAGTTCTTCCCTCAGCTTCAGCGATACCTGCAGCGTTAGTTCATATTCTGCCAGCCCGCTGGCCGAGCCCTGCGTGCCGGAGGATACTTTTGCCTTTGTCTCTTCCGCCCCCGGGCCGATCGGTTCCTGCTCAGAATTTCCTTCCGCCTGATGTCCCGGATCCAGCACGACCAGACGGGCTTCCGCTTCCTCGGCCCCTTCGCTCTGTATATCTTCACTCTGCGCCTCATCACCTACAGCTTCTGCCAAAGCCGTTTCTTCCGCTTTGGCCGTCTCCGTTTCAGAGGCTGTTTCCATTTCAGAAGCTATCCCTGTTTCTGCTGTTCTTTCTTCTTCAGCAGCCGCTTCCTGCTGTTCTTCTGCGCGCTTTTCCTCCGTCTCTTTACTCTCCTGTACAGACGGGCCCGCGCATCCGCCCAAAAGCAACGCCGCTCCCAGGCACAGAAGAATTCTTTTATATCCATATTTTCTCATCAATAACTGACCTCTTCCTGATCGATCGCAGCCTGCACCAACTGCATATTCTGCTGCAGAACTTCCGTGTTATTATATCCCTGCATCTGTTCCAGCGCCCTTTTCAGCACATCTTTGCTCAGACACAGATCATATTCGCTGAGCACTGTATTGGATGCATCCGGGAAAATATCCTGTGATGCAATCATCTCTTCCTCATATGCCCGGATCGTTTCCGTATTTTCAATCTCCAAATCTGACAAAGGACTCGGCCGAAGGGCATCAAATGTATCCGGCAGATATTTCTCTTCCAAATCCAAGTACCAGGTTTTGCTGTAGAACCACTTATTCAGCATCACATCTTTAAACAGACGGCCATGCCGGGCAAAAATTTCGTTTCTCGCAATTCTCAGCTGCGCCAGGCTCATCCCCCTCAGATCCGCCTCAGTAAGCTGTCTGGTGCTCGAATCCGCTATGATGAAATCCTGATCCGCATAATCCGCCGAAAATCCTGCATTCAATTCGGCAACAGGAACATACTCTCTCTGATATTGCCCGGAAATGGAAGCCTGCTGGGAAGTTGTCAGGGAAATCTCCCTCTTTCCCTCTGAATCCGGATCCGGACTGGTATAACGGAACACATAATAATCCTGCTGTGCCTCATAGATCTGCGTATAGATCTCTTCCAGGATGGTTTCCAAATCGCTTTCGTCCGCTGAATAATAGGCGCCGGAGCATTGCTTGGCCAGTTCCTCCAGGTCACTGTAACCATAGCCGCTTCCGATTCCGATGATAAACACCGGAATTCCCGTAGTCTTCGCCAGTTCCACCACATCATTAAATGTATAGCTGCTGGCGTTCTCTTCTCCGTCCGTAAAAGCGATGACGCACTTCGCACCGCTCGCATAATATGTCTGCGTCAGTCCCGCATAAATCGCGTCCAACAGCGCCGTGCTTCCTCCGAGCGTGATCTCATCGATCGTACGGTTCAGCGCCTCGTAATCGTTGGAAAACTCCTGCTCCAGATATACGAAATCATCAAACGTGATGATTTCAATCATATCCCCTCTCTCAAAATTTACCTTTTCCAGGAAGGAACTCGCCGCGTTCTGCGCCTGTCCGATCTTATTGGAACTGCTCATACTGGAGCTGGTATCCACCACCAGGTTCAGGCTTACTTGATCCGCGGACATAACCTGGTAAATATCAGAAATCTGCGCGTCTTTCACATTTCCCTGCTCATCGATCTCCCGGATCTCAAAATCCTCTTTCGTCAGGCCGGATACCGTCTCACCATTTTCATCCGATACGCTGGCATAAAATGTGACCTCCGGGAACTGGGAATTGTCCACCTGACGTACCACGATGTCCACCGGTTCCTGCGTAACGCTGGCCTGTTCTTCCTGAACTTCTCCGGCCTCTTCCTGATCAGACGCGCCCTCATCCGCCTCTTCTTCCGCCTGGGCCAGTTCTTCCTGCAGTTCCTCCAGCCTTTCTTGAATCTCATCATCCTGGGTGCGCGCATAGCCTTCTTCCAATATCTGAAGCGCCATATCCGTGTCTCCAAGGCCGAGGTAAGCTTCCGCCAGGCCCAGATATGCCTCCGACATCTTCGGATCGATTGAAATCGCCTCTTCAAAGGCTGCAATCGCCGCTTCATAATCCAGCTCTTCCAGATAGCGTTCCCCCAAGGACAGCTGTTCTTCTGCGCGCCTCTGCGTCAACGCCCGATTTCCGAAGAAAAGCCCTCCGGCCAGCAGGCACAGCAGCAAAATCGCCACCAGAATCCATGGCCATTTCTTTCTTTTTTTCTTCTCCACATTCGTTTCAGAGGAACGGTTCTCCTCTGCATTCGCTCCGGAAAAATGGCTTTTCTCCGCTTTAGGTTCCTGAACAACCGCCTCTTCCGGACGATCCGACACCCGGTTGCCGCACTTCGGGCAAAAACGGCTTCCATCTGGAAGCTGATTTCCGCATTTCGTACAAAACATAATGCTCCTCCCTCGCTGCAAATCTTTCTGCTTCTGTTCCTCTTTCAACAGCAATCTATCAAAACAAACCTCCATGCCTTTCGCTGATCAGCACCACCATAAATGAAACATCGCAGCCGATAAGCTCCTGATAATTACATACCGCAACGTTTGATGTATAATGAACATATCGGTAAAGGTCGGTTTTTATTTGGAGCATTTAGCCCGTAAAACAAACTGACTTATGGCTTCCTCATTTGCACCACCATCTGTTCCGCCGTATACGGCATATAAGGACGTAGAGTAAAATAACAAAAGACAGGAAGCCTTGCCGTAAACTCATTTTGGGAGGTGCCATTATGGATAAGGTTTACGACAAATGCTGTGGTATTGACCTGCACAAAAAGTTGATCGTAGCCTGCTTTAAACAGGGCAACAGGCAGGAGATCCGTGACTTTGGTGCGACAACCAGAGAGCTTCTTGAAATGGCTGACTGGCTGAAGGAAGGCGGCTGCGAGATGGTCGCCATGGAGAGCACAGCATCCTATTGGAAGCCTTTGTACAACATCCTTGAAACCTGCGAACTGAAGGCCATGGTTGTTAATGCGCAGCACATGAAAGCAGTCCCGGGGCGCAAGACGGATGTAAAAGATGCGGAATGGATCGCAGACCTCTTACAGCATGGCCTGCTGACTGCAAGCTACATTCCGGACAAAGACCAGCGGGAATTGCGGGAACTTGTACGTTACCGCAAAAGTCTGGTTGGAGAGCGGGCCCGGGAACTCAACCGGCTCCAGAAGATGCTGGAAGGAGCCAATATCAAGATATCCGGGACCATCCGGGATATCAATGGCAAGAGCGCGAGGAACATCCTGGAACATCTGCTGTCCGGCAAACAGATTGATTCCGCCGAATATGATATTCTTTATGAGAAGAAGGTCATTGCGCACAATCTGAAAGCCACAAAGGAACAGATCATCGATGACCTCAACGGAGTGATGTCTGCCCTTCAGAAGAAGATGATGCGTATCATTTTGAACCATCTGGATGAACTGAATGCCCATATCAGAGAGCTTGATGATGATATAGACAATTTCATGAAACCGGAGGAAAAGGAAGCAGCCAAAGTGATCCAGGATATTCCGGGCATCGGGAATACAAGCGCGCAGGCCATTATTTCTGTGATCGGAGCGGACATGAGCCGGTTCCCGACGGATGCCCACATAGCTTCATGGGCAGGGCTGTGTCCGGGCAATAACAAAAGTGCCAACAAACGCAAATCTGGGAAAACCCGGAAGGGGAACGGCCTGTTGCGAGATACATTGATCGTATGTGCCCACTCAGCAGTAAAGAATAAGTCGAGTTATTTCCATGCCCAGTTTGCCCGGATCAGTGCGCATCGTGGAAGTAAGCGTGCTTATGTAGCAGTGGCGCATTCCATGCTGGTTGCGATCTATCACATCTTGAAGGAAGGAGTCGTTTTCAAGGATCTGGGAGCTGATTATTACAATCAATTTAATAGGGAACGCAAGATCAATGCGTACCTTAAAAAGTTAAAAGCGCTTGGCTGGGAAGTGCCTGTAGTTGCCGCATAAACCTTTCGGCTGAGCCAGATAAAACGCCTGAAAAAATATGAGGGGGGTAGTCTGCGCTTTTTTGGCTGCCCGGAAAGTATTGTTTCAGAGTAAAAGATACCCTCCCGTCCGGTCAATTCTCAAACTGTTTCATCTGCAGTGTGAGAACGTATCACACTGATCCGGCTAAGACCTGTCCGCTTTCATTCTCATGAAAATGACCGCCGTCGCTGGGTATCCCTTGTCCGGCTTTTCCTATGCAGTTATCCTCTTTTTAATCATATTTGCCACATATATCTTCTTTATTTTAGTACTCCCGAAGGGAGATTGTCAATTTCATTTTGGCAGCAGATGGATGTGCAACCACCTCCGGGCGGTTGACCGTGATCCGCTGAACCGCAAATCCTTTTATCTGCGGTTCGAACACTCGTCTGATCGCTTCTATTTCCGGTAATTCAGGCATGGTTGTCACCACCTTTCCTTGCTGACTTTTTGATCTGTTCATGATAAAAATAGTTCACAATAGCCGGCGGAGCATCAAATGGTCGCTTCATACTGTCATCGTTGGTCACATAGTCCAGCCCGATCTCGGCGGCATAGCGGTTCAGCTCTCTGTCCAGAAGCTCCCAATAGGTACGGTTCCCTTTTTGGTAAATCTCCTGATACAGCGACAGAAGCTGGGGATAGTTTTCTCGGATGTAGTCCATGATAACCTCCTTATAGCCGCCCCGCAGGTTGAGGTTTTCCAGCCATATCAGGTTACATTGCCCCTTCGTCCGGTCGATGATGGCCTTTACATCAGTGATGTCGGGAAAGATGGGGGAAACAAAACAGGTGGTACGGACCCCGGCATCATGAAAAGTCTTCATGGCGGCCAGCCGCCGCTCAATGCTGACGGCGTTGTCCATATTATTTTTGAAGCCCTCATCCAGCGTATTGACCGACCAGGAGACACGGATGTCCGGGAATGTTTTGATTAAATCCAGATCCCGCAGCACAAGGTCGCTTTTGGTGGCGATACTGATCTTGACCCCGCTGCCCACAAGCTGCTCCAGCAGCGCGCGGGTGCGCCTGAACACTTCTTCCTGGGGCAGATAGGGATCGGTAACAGAGCCGATGAACAGTTCCTTCCCGGCATACCGCTCCGGGTGGCGTATCTCCGGCCAGTACTTGACATCCAAAAAAGTTCCCCAGGGTTCCGGGTGGCCGGTAAACCGCTTCATAAAAGAAGCATAGCAGTACCGGCAGGCGTGGGTACAGCCTATATAGGGATTCACCGAATAGTCGCTCACCGGAAGATTGGATTTGGTAAGAACGCTTTTGACTTGTATTTCTTGAATGATCGGTTCCATTGCAACATTCCTTACACATCCGTTTATTTCCATCTGCCATAGTGCAGTTGTTTATCAAGATCGGCGACACTTTGCTCCAATACCATCTCGTTGGGATCAGCGTAGCCAATTCCGATAAAAACCGGAATCATATAGGTCGGCGGCACCTTCAATTTTGCTTTTACGATGTCATGTTCTTCATTAAGCGGTATCCGCATGGAGCAGCCCAGCCCTTCTGCGGTTGCCGCCAGAAAAATGTTCTCGATAACACACCAGATCGTGGAAAACGGATTCAGCTTAGATACATATGTGCCGTTCAATTCTTTGCACTTGAATACAGGAATGACCACATAGGGCGCGTTTTTGAGCATCGTATACTGTCTGGGCATCGCATAACCGTACATTTTCTGAGCAAGTGTTGTCGGATATGGTCTTGGCGCATTCAGATATTTCTCCGCGTCGAACTTATCGGCAATCTTCTTTGCATATTCAAAGGCGTATTCCTTTTCCTCATCTGTTCTTAGGACAATATAACTCCAGTTGCGATTGTGGTTCCAGGTAGGAGCCAGATTGCCCGCCTCTAAAATCCGTTTGATCGCTTCAAAATCAACCTTTTTATCCAGAAACTCCCGAACCGTCCTTCTTTTCCTGATTGCTTCATAAAGTTCCATTTATACATCCTCCATTTCCTGATTGACCAGTCTGGTCAGATTCTTTGTGAATGTCCGGGACAAATCGATGAGCTGCTTTTGTTCTTCTGGCGTAAACATGGACATGGCCGTGGCCTCCGCCCAGGTGATGTGGCGGACGACTTTTTCGCAGTAGGCACGTCCGGCATCTGTCATCTGGACAATCTTGCTCCGCTTGTTTTCCGGCACCTCGGTGACAGTCACATAGTTCTCGGCCAGGAGATTCTTGATGATCAGGTTGACCGTCTGTTTGGATTGAAACGTCCGCTGACAGATTTCCTTCTGCGTCATGCCGCCTTTGTCGTAAAAGGCATCATAAAAGAGGACGTTAACAACCAACAGCGTTTTCATCATCATACCGTTGCGTTTGGCATATTCATCATAGAGAGCAAACTGCTCGTCCCGGAATTTACAGTAGAGATATGCGTTTTTCTTATCTTCCTTAGTCATAACCCACCGCCATTAGTCTATTTATTTACGGTCAATTTATTGACTTTATTATAATGGCAAGGCATTCTTTCGTCAAGGACTCAGCAAAAAAGTTATATCTGATATGCGCAGGGCTTTCCCTTCCCTATTGAATGTGTCCAAGCAGACAACGGACAGGAGTTTATGAAACGATTTGGCCCTTATGGCAGTTCGGGATTTTAATCCGCGTTTAGCAATTCATTCGCATACCTGCTGAGTTCATCACAGGGCCCGTACTTCGTTCTATAACCAACACCGTTAATTATAAGGAAGGGGTTATAGGCCCTTATTTCTGTCTGCGTGCCGTCCGTCATCGTCAGCGTAAAGGTAACGCTTTGTCCGGCATATTCCGTATAAGAATTATCTTCATTGTAAATAACCACATCCTTCAAGTACTCCACGAATCCCGGAATATCTTCTATTTCGATGGTTTTGTCCGGGGGTGTCAGGCGCACGCTGACAGATGCAATTTGTGCTGCGTCCAGATCTTTAAATGGCTTCTTCCCCATTACAGACAAAAAGCCAGCTATCATGACAACCAATAAGGCAACGCACGCTATGACAATCATTATCCGTTTCTTTTTCATGGCAGAAGCCTCCTACTCTTCAAGCATCTGTGTATAATCAACCCAAAACTTTTTCCATTATATCATGTCCTCCGGACATGGCCCCTCCGGGGAGGATGGCCACTCCGCTTCGCTCCGGGCCGGTATAATGTCTAACAACATTATATCATCAACTGAATTTAAAGGGTATTTTGTATTTAACTTTCCTAATATTCTCTTTATTTTTATACACTTATTCTTAAATACCTTCTCAGCAAACATAATTCTTTGGATGATTTGATCTATAAATATTGACCGCTCGGCCTATTTATGTCACACTCGCATAAAATAGACTGATCGGTCAATAAATCCGGTCATTGTAAACTATGGAAAATGGCTGTTGATTTCACAGGTGGCGCTGTACCCTGCCTTTGGATTATGCTATATGATGACGATTACCTATCAGACAATCGGTGAGTCCCGCTATGGCCTGTTCCTTTCGCCGATCCGCCAGGGCCTGTTTTACATTCCCTTTATCCTGATCCTCCCGAAATTTTGGGGTGTCACAGGAATCTATCTTTCACAGCCGGCCGCGGATATTTTAACCATTCTCGTCTGCATATGTTCCATTCAATCCATGAAAAAAATTGCATCAGCCAATATGGAAAAAGATTTGAAAGACAGAAAGTTATCATCTCTGCATTGACAGCGGCAAATTAGGTTCAAAAACGCAGTGAGAATTGTCGAATATTCATAGTTGTTCTCCAATTTCCTCATCCCCATCAGAAGAAGTACTCTTCCAACATGGCACATAGCGTATGATAAATGGGCAGATGATATTCTTGAATATCCGCGGTGACCTGCGCGGGAACAATCAGGCAGACGTCGCTCAACGCCTTCAGCCGTCCGCCGTCCCTGCCGGTCATAGTAATGACCTTCAGCCCCTTTGCGGCGGCCACTTTCGCGGCAGATACTACATTTTCAGAATTTCCGGACGTGCTCAGTCCCAGGAATACATCTCCCGGATGTCCATAACCGTATACTTGCTGGGCAAAAACCATTTGCGGATCCACATCATTCCAGAACGCGGTGGACAGCGCAGAATGCTGCGTCAGTGCAATGGCTGGGAGCGCCCCCTGTAGCCTATTGCCCAGATCACCATACTTTTTCTGCTCTTCTCCCGGCAGCCTGCGCTCCTTATAAAAGCCCTTCATCAGCTCTCCGACAATATGATCAGAATCCGCTGCACTCCCTCCATTCCCGCAGACCAGCAGCTTTCCTCCGTTTTCGTAGCTTTTTTTCATCAGCTCATAGCTTTCAGAAATTTCGTTTTTCAGTTCCACAAGCGCCGGATAACGTTCCAGCAAACGTTTTAAATGATCCATTGCTTCCATGCCCCTATACCGCTTTTATGCATCCCCTTTTACCGCCTCTGCGGCATACCTGGCCGCCCCAAAGGCCGCCTCCTCTTCGCATTCTGAAAAAGATACCGGCATGCCGAACTGCCGCTCTACCGCCCTGACCAATCCTGCATTTTTTCTGAGTCCGTTTCCGGAGGCTATGATTTTCTTCTTTTCCTTCTTCAATTCTTCCGGCATGGATTGAAATTGTCCTGACAGTTCAGATGCCATCCCGTTCAGGAAGCCAGCGACCAAATCTCCCGGATGGAAATTGCTCTCCCTCCAGTTCCGGATCATCCCTGCCGCGCTGCTGCCGTCCCTGGCCCCATAGATAGAGGGGAAGACCTGCAGATCCGTCGTCTGCGTATCTTTCAGAAACGTTTCAAGAATTCCATATCCATTCACTTTCATTCCTGCAGCTTTCAGGAAGATTTCCTCAAAAAAAGCGGCCAGTTTTTCATACGCCTTTCCCCCGGTCAGAGTCGCACCGACATACAGATACCCCTTTCCAAAGAACGGACGTATATCAGCCTTCTCTGTCTCCATCAGATTTTTATGAAATACGGAAACCTGAGAACCGGTTCCCACGTTTACACTTATGCTGTGCTCAGGCTCCTTCACCGCTCCGAGAAAGCTGGCCTGATTATCCCCACAAGCGCAGAATACCTTTGCGCCCCTCCAGTCTCCCACAACGGTTTCCGGCCCTGCAATATCCGGATAATATTCCACATCCATTCCAGCCTCCCGCAGCGCATCTGTCAGAAAACGACCGCTTCCAAGCTCAAAACCGCCGAAGCTGGCTGCAAGAGATGCCTCTGTCTGCGGTTCCCGTCTTCCCGTCATCCGCATGGCCAGATAATCCCCTATATTTACCAACTTAACAGCATCCGCTGGAATACGTCCCGTTTTCTGCAGGAAAAAATGTGTCACACTCCCATAGCCGGAGGCCATGGGACAGCCGGTATATGTACTCAGCCAGTCTGCATAGCTCTTCCCGTCTCTCCAGAGTTCATTTCCCTTTTCATTTTTCCAGGTAAAAAAAGGAGAACAGGCTCTTCCCTCTTCATTTACATATAAAATTCCATGCATCTGGCTTGATATTCCGACGGCTGCCACGTCCCCCTGCCAAAGCTGATCCGCCAGTCCTTCGGCAAGCGTTACGATCCGTTCCGCATCCTGCGCATAAAAGCCGTCCGCTCCCGGCAGGAAGGCATTGGCCGCAACAGACTTTTTCAATATCTTTCCGCTGACGCAGTCAACGGAAAGAACACAAATAGAAGTTGTTCCGATATCAATCCCGATAACTGTCATTTTCCCATCCTTTTCCTGGACCGCTTTCACATAGGCGTCGCTCACATAGACCAGCCCCTCGCTTACTGCACGCACATTGTTTTCTCAAATATCCCGAATATCATACGGTGTCGTCTGATACACATAGTAATTCAGCCAATTCGTATACAAATCATTGCAGTGTGATCTCCACAGCAACAGGGGCCGCTTTGTGCAGTCGTCTTCCGGATAATAGTTCACGGGCAGGCTGATGGGAAGCCCCTTTTCCTTATCCCGTATATACTCGTTATGTAAGGTATAGCGGTCGTATTCCGGATGGCCCATCACAAAGATCTGCTTTCCTTCCTCTGCCATGCACAGAAGAACACCGGCCTCGTCGGATTCTGCCATTACCAATAAGGACGGGCAAGCATGGATCGCTTCCGCCGGAACCGCCGTGTGCCGGCTGTGGGGGATGTAGAAAATATCATCAAAGCCCCGCACCAACGGCACCTTCCGGTTCAGCACCCTATGCGCATAGACGCCGAAAAGTTTCTGGGTGAGAAGGACCTTGTTCAGCCCGAAGTGATAATACAGCCCCGCCTGAGCCCCCCAACAGATGTGAAAAGTGCTGGTCACATGTGTTTTGGACCACTCCATGATCTCGCACAGCTCCGTCCAGTAGTCCACCTCTTCAAAAGGAAGCTGTTCCACCGGCGCCCCTGTAATGATCAGGCCGTCATACTTATTTTCCTTCAATTCGTCGAACGGATGATAGAACTGATTCAAATGAGTGATGGATGTGTTCAGGGAAATATGGCTGTTCATTTTCATAAAGGTCACATCCACCTGCAGAGGCGTATTGGAAAGGGAGCGCAGCAGGTGCAGCTCCGTATCCTGCTTCACCGGCATCAGATTCAGAATACAAATCTGCAGGGAGCGCATGTCCTGATGCAGCGCCCGGTATTCGTCCATGACGAATATATTTTCATTTTCCAGAATATCCCTTGCGGGAAGGTCACTTTGTACTTTAATCGGCATGTCTTATTCCTCCCAGTCCAGATACTTCCTCATGAATTCTTCTTCCGTAATCACTGGCACATTCAATTCTCTCGCCTTCTTGTTCTTCGCGGAATTAGAGGTGTTGTCATTATTAATCAGGCAGGTCGTCTTGCCGGTCACACTGCCCGTCACTTTGCCGCCCTTTTCTTCAATCGCTTCCTTGAGCGCGCTCCTATTTTCAAAATGCGTAAGGCTACCTGTCACCACAAATACCAGGCCCTTCAGAACCTGAGAAGAGGGATCCGCTTCTGTCCGCTCAATTACGAGTTCCTGCATGAGCAGCTCCATGTCTTCCCGGTTTTTCTCCGACTGCCAGTACGCATGGAAGGTGCCGGCTATCACGGCGCCCACGCCGGGAATGAGGCTTAATTCTTCCACATCCGCCTGCATCATCCGTTCCAGATCATCTTCATATTCCCGGCAGATCATCTTGGCATTCGCCAGGCCGATGTTGAGGATCCCCAGGCCATAAATCACCCGCGCCAGCGTGGTCGTCCTTGCCCGATCAATGCTCTCCATCAGGTTCTGATAGGATTTCTCGCCGAATCCGTCCATGGCGAGGATCTCCTCCCGATGCCTGTCCAAATGGAACAGATCCGCAAAACGATGCAGGAATCCCTTTCCGAGGAACTTTTCCAGCGTAGCTTCTGAGAGTCCGTCGATATTGAGCGCATCCCGGCTGACGAACAGGGTGAATGCCTTCACCTTTTTTGCATCGCAGTCCGGATTGGTACAATATAAGGACTCCACATCATTCACCTGTTCAATGCGCGTTTTCCCTCCGCAGACAGGACAGATCTCCGGAATCTGAAGATTGCCGCTGCGGGTCAGGTTCTCCGCAATCTGCGGAATGATCATATTCGCCTTATAAACGGTAATCTGATCTCCGATTCCCAGCTGAAGGCTCTTCACGATGCTCACATTGTGCACGCTCGCCCGGCTCACCGTCGTTCCCTCCAGCTCCACCGGCTCAAAGATGGCCACCGGGTTGATGAGCCCCGTGCGGCTGGCGCTCCATTCGATCTCTGTCAGGGTCGTCTGGGCGGTCTCGTCTTCCCACTTAAAGGCGATGGAATCCCTGGGGAATTTCGCCGTGCTGCCCAGCGAAAGCCCGTATTCGATATCATCATAGATCAGAACCAGACCGTCTGATGGGATCTCGAAGGATTGAATTTTTTCCTCATAGGCATCGATTGCGGACAGGATCGTTTCCTGGTTCACCCGTTTATATTCCACCACCTCAAATCCCTGGCTTTCCAGAAATTCAAACTGCTTCTCCCTGGAATTGGCAAAGTCCACTCCCTCGGCGGACACCAGTGCAAAGGCGTAGAAGCGCACGTTTCTCTGCGCCGTAATCTCATTGTTCAGCTGCCTGACCGAGCCGGAACAAAGATTGCGGGGATTTTTATAACGGGCAGCTGTATCTTCGATCTTTTCATTGATCCGTTCAAAATCCTCATAGGTGATGACCGCTTCCCCTCTCAGGATGAGCTCTCCCTGATAAGGAATGGACAGCGGAATGTTTACGAACACCCTCGCATTCGGGGTGATCACTTCGCCAATCTCACCATTGCCGCGTGTGACGGCCTTATACAGAGTTCCATCGCGATAGGTAAGCACGATCGTCAGCCCATCCAGCTTCCAGGAAAGCAGCCCTTCCTGTTCCCCCAGCCATTCCCGGAGTTCCTCCCGGCTCTTCGTCTTTCCCAGCGACAGCATGGGCCGCTCATGACGTTCTTTGGGAAGTTCTTCCACCGCTTCATAACCAACGGTTACGGTCGGGCTGCCGGACAGCACCGTCCCTGTCTCCTTCTCCAGCGCTTCCAGCTCGTCATAGAGCTTATCATATTCATAATTGCTCATGATCTCCCGGTTTTCGGCATAATAAGCCTTGGACGCCTCCGTAAGCCGTTCGATCAATTCCTTCATTCTCGCCGTTTTATCCATTTGCGGCCATTCTCCTTTTCCAGTTTCCTCAAAGTTTCATGCCTGTTTTGTTTCAACGGCGCGATACAGCGCCTCCAATTCCTCTTTTTCCAGCGGCCGGATCTCTCCTGGCTTCATATCGCCCAGCAGAATATTCGCAACCCGAATCCGCTTAATCCCCGTAGCCTGATAGCCCAGCTCGCGGCACATGCGCCTGATCTGCCGGTTCAGCCCCTGGGTCAGAATGATGCGGAAAGAAAATTTCCCGATCTGCTCCGTCCTGCATGGTCGTGTCCGCACATCCAGTTCCTTCAGAAAAACTCCCTCTGACATCCGCCTGAGAAATTCTTCCGTAACCGGTTTGTTCACCCGCACCACATACTCCTTTTCGTGATAATTGGCCGCCCGCATCAGACCGTTGATCAGATCGCCGTCATTGGTCAGAAGCAAAAGGCCTTCCGAATCTTTATCCAGGCGTCCCGCATAAGTAACCCGGGTCGAATAGTTCACCACATCGCGTATCGTTTTCTCCGCGTGCCTGTCTTTCTCCGTGCATGTCACTCCCAGCGGTTTGTAAAAAGCAAGAACCACCTTCGCATTCTGTTTTGGCAAAGAACGGCCGTCTACAGTCACCTCGTCCGTCTCCGAAATGCGCATGCCCATTTCCGCGCAGCGCCCATTCACATATACCCTTCCGGATTCAATCAGCCGATCCGCCTCTCTGCGTGAGCAGATGCCGCAGTCTGCCAGATATTTATTCAGCCGTTCCCGCTTCCTGCTATTGTCCATCATTTCCTCATTTCCTATTCCTAAGTTTCCTGTCCATTATACACTACCGCCCCAATGCTTGCAAAGAGGTGCCAATAAAAAAGGCCTTCCATGAACCAAAACGGTCCACGGAAAGCCCTCTCTTATCCGGTTCTTCTACTGGTGCAGAATTAGATGACAGCCAGAAGGATGAAGTTCAAAATAAACAGGATCGTAGCGCCCCACAGGATCGGGTGAATCTTGGAAGCTTCCTTCTTGCAGATCTTAACGATGCAGAAAGTAATGAAGCCAAAAGCGATACCATAGGAAATGCTATAGCAAAGCGCCATAAACAGTCCTGCGAAGAAAGCGGGAACCGCTTCTGCGAAATCGGACCAGTCAATCTCCTTAAATGCGGAGGTCATCATAATACCTACCACTACCAGAGCAGGAGCAGTGGCAGCGGAAGGGATCGCGCTGACAAACGTAGCCAGGAATGCGCTGATCGCAAAGCAGATCGCCACTACCACGCTGGTCAGGCCAGTACGTCCGCCTGCCGCAATACCGGAAGCACTTTCAACGAACGTCGTGGTGTTGGACGTACCGAAGATTGCTCCGATGGAAGTTGCCGTTGCATCTGCGAAAAGGGCTTTATCCATTCTGGACTTGAATCCGGGCTTGGTTTCCATAGCCTTCTCGTCCTCATCGCTGAAGATACCGCTGCGGCGTCCCGTTCCGATGAAGGTTCCGATCGTATCAAATGTATCGGAAATGCTGAAAGCAAAAATCGTAATCAGCACCAGAGGCAGCTTCGTCACATCTGAAAACAGGGAAGGAAGCCCTGCGGAAGTGAAAATCACGCCAAAGGTAGAAGGCAGCGCCTTGCAGGCGTCAACAAAGCTGATGGAATCTCCCATGGAGGTTACGCCCATTGGGATTCCCAGAAGCGTAGTTACAACGATGCTGATCAGGATCGCGCCTTTTACATTGCAAACCAAAAGGATGATCGCCAGAACAAGGCCGATCAGGAACAGCCAATAGGTGGGCTGGTTCAGGGTCGCAATCGCCGGAACGCTGGAATCAAATCCGATGAATCCAACATTCAGAAGGCCAATGTAAGCCACGAATACACCAATGCCGCCTCCGATTGCGCTCTGAAGGCTCTTCGGTATAGCCTTAATGATATATTTGCGGACTTTCGTAACAGTGATAATGATATTGATAACGCCGCAGATAAATACCATCGACAGCGCCTGCTGCCATGTGAACCCAAGGCCAACGCAAACCGTATAAGTAAAGAAGGCATTCAGGCCCATACCAGGTGCCTGAGCATACGGCACATTTGCTACAAGCCCCATGATCAGCGTACCGATAATGGACGCGATGATCGTGGCAAGGAACACCGCCCCCCACTCCATCCCTGCTCCTGACAGGACGCTCGGATTTACCGCAATGATGTAAGCCATGGTAAAGAACGTGGTCAATCCTGCGACGACTTCTGTGGAAAACGTCGTCCCGTTTTCCTTGAGTTTAAAGAATTTTTCCAAGAAAACTACTCCCCTTTCCTCTTGAAGGATTCTTTTTCATCTCTGACCAATCCCCGCGCAGAATACGAACCAGCAGACCCTCCGTTCCAACAGACCGGAATCTGCCGGTTGCCTGGCTGCAGAAGCAGTGCCGACACCGCAGCCAGGCTCATCTATGCAGGCTTGACAAATAAATGAAAGTCCCTTCTTGTGGTTTTTAATAGTTACACGTTTTTATTATAATGTATTTTCTGGTTTCTTCAACATCTTTTTATAGTTTTCTAGCTTTTTCTCTATAGAGAATCGTTCAACCGCCTATAGCCTGTTGTGCCTGCCCCTCGCATTCTTGCCGCTTCACCTGACCACCGGACAAAACAGAAGCTTCTGTACCCGGCCTTGCCTGTAAAGCTTTCTCCCGGCCCTGGCCATCTTTTTTCTCCATAACCCTGCAAAGAAACTCCTGGGCTCAATCCCTGGAAAGGCGCTGGATAATTTCGTTCGCCTTTTCGTAAAGCGCCTCCGGATCCTCACAGTTCAGATAGTTTCCGTCATAGTAAAGGATCCTGCCGTCCACCATCGTCATCTTCACGTTCTGCTTGCTTCCGCTGTAAACGATGTTCTTGGCAATGTTGTTCAGAGGCTGCATATTGGGCTGATGCAGATCGATCATAATCATGTCCGCCTTTTTGCCGGGCGCCAGACAATCACAGTCGTTCAGCCCCATCGCATGCGCGCCGTTGACTGTCGCCATCTTCAGCACCTCTCCCGCATCCACCGCGGAAGCGTTTTTATCGCGCAGCTTGGCCAGGCCGGTTGTCAAAAACATTTCACGGAACATGTCCAGGCAGTTATTGCTGGAAGCGCCGTCCGTTCCGATTCCCACCTGGATTCCCTTCTCAAGGAAGCGGGTGATCGGCGCGATTCCGCTGGCCAGTTTGGTATTGGATCCCGGGTTGGTGATGATATAAAGCCCCTTCTTTGCGAACAGATCCATATCCTCTTCCGTGAAATGCACACAATGATAGGCGCCTCCGCCGTAATCGAACAGCCCAAGCGAGTCGAAAAAGGCCGGCGGCGTCATTCCATAGCGTTCCACACACTCCCTCGTCTCCAGTTCGGTTTCCGACATATGTGCGAACAGAGGCGCCTGGTACTTATGGATCAACTCCGATACCTGCTCCAGCAGCTCCTTCGGGCAGGTATACTCTGCATGCACGCCCATCATATAGCTGACAAGCGGATATTTGCCGTTCAGCTGATTGTAGCGTTCCTCCATCACTTTCAGCGCCGGGCCGAATTTATTCAAGCCGCTCACCAGGACACAGCGCATCCCCATATCCTGACACGCCCTGGCAATATACTCCGGAGACAGATACATATCAAAAATAGAAGTCACACCTGAGGTCATATATTCCAGAATCGCCAGCTGGGTGAGGTCATAATTGTCCTGATCCGTCATCTTGGCTTCCAGCGGGAAAATCTTGGTATTCAGCCATTCCTGCAGGGGCATGTCATCCGCAAAGGAACGCATCGCCACCATGGCGGAATGGGTATGCGCGTTCTTAAATCCGGGCATCAGCACATTTCCCCGGCAGTCAATCTCCTCGTCCCAGTTTAGTTCCTCCACCGCTGCACCGCCGTCCGTCTTTCGGTCTCCAACATACCAGATCCGGTCATCCTTCACCCATACCTCGCCTTCCAAGATGGAACATCCATCCGTCATGGGCATAATTCTCGCATTATAAAAACGTATATTCATTCGCCTTTCCTTCCTTTCCGTCTATCTTGTACCGCTGCTTCCTGCTTCAGGTTTCCCGAACCAAACCCTTTTGGCAGCAGTTCCCTCAGTTTATATACCCGGTATTCTTTTTCAGAAACCGCCGTTATGATCTCAAAGGTATCCGGATCGCAGAATTCCGCCATCACCTGCCTGCAGACGCCGCAGGGCGTCGTCTCCGCCAGGGCTTCCCCCTCCTTTCCGCCCACAACGGCGATCGCGCGGAAAGAACGAACACCCTCGCTGACCGCTTTAAAGAAGGCGGTACGCTCTGCGCAGTTGGTCGGGGTAAAAGCGGCATTTTCTATGTTGCAGCCCGTGAAAACAGCCGCTTTCACTCCGCCTTCTTCCTCCGGCCCTTCTTTTCCTGCGGCCAGCAGCGCCGCGCCCACACAGAAGCCGGAATAGGGCGCATAGGCCTTCTCCCTCGCCAGACAGGCTTGTCCGATCAGTTCTGCATAATCTATCTTTGCACCGCTTTCTGCAGCCATCACAGCATCCCTCCGTCCATTATCAGAGCAGTTCGCCGAACTTTTTCACAGACTCCGTCACAAGCGTCCGGAACAGAGGGGCTGCAGCGTTCGCAGCTTCCTGAACCTCTTCGTGGGTCAGCGGGTTTTCCGTCATCCCTGCTGCCAGATTGCAAACACAGGAGATACAGCAGATGCGCATTCCCATATGGTTCGCAGCAATCGCTTCCACCACAGTAGACATCCCCACCGCATCCACGCCCAGTTTATGCAGAAGCTGAATCTCCGCCGGAGATTCAAAGGACGGGCCGGTCAGCTGCGCGTAAACGCCTTCCTGAAGCCGGATTCCCTGTTCCTTCGCCGCTTCCCGGATCAATTCCTGCATGCGCACGTCATAGACATGGGTCATATCCGGGAACCGCACGCCCAGTTCATCTATATTGGCTCCGATCAGCGGATTCGGCGCCCAAAGGGATACATGATCCTTCAGCATCATGAAGTCCCCCGCATGGAAAGATGGATTGATGCCGCCGGACGCATTGGTCAGAAACAGCAGCTTCGCCCCCATCAGCTTCATCAGGCGGGTGGGAAGCACCACATCAGATATGGGATAGCCTTCATAATAATGTACTCTGCCCTTCATGCACACCACAGGTATCTCGCCCACATAGCCGAATATGAATTTTCCGGCATGTCCCGGCACCGTGGAGACCGGGAATCCTTCGATTTCATGATAATCCAGTTCCGCCTCCACCCGAATATCATCCGCATAGTCCCCCAGCCCGGAGCCAAGGACGATCGCCACCTCCGGCTTAAAATCGATTTTCTGCCGAAAACTCTCATAACACTTCATTAATTTATCATATACGGGATTCATACAGGACCTCCTTTTTGATGAACGTTTTCTCTTTGAACCACCTTGTATAAGTATACCAGAATCTTCTTTTTCTGCCTAGCAAAATCGAAGGCGGACGGGTGCAGATAGTCACTGCCCAGCCCTCCGCATATGCCGTTCCGTCTCACCGGCCCGTGACGCCTGGTTGTCCCAGCACAAGCATCCGGCTTC
>ENA-ORMO01001797-ORMO01001797.1-human-gut-metagenome-genome-assembly--contig:-NODE-1797-length-20499-cov-6.832371_pt1 | contig 20499 bp, 14 predicted proteins | sample MGYA00242106_ERZ509001 | MGnify/ENA primary metagenome ERZ509001 (study PRJEB26280, sample SAMEA2338736) | human gut metagenome | biome: human gut; feature: human-associated habitat; material: faeces...
ACAGCTGAGTGATCAGTTTAGCGTATGGTGTTTCACCACATCCTGCACAAGCTCCGGAGAACTCAAGCAGAGGCTGTTTGAACTGGCTTCCCTTAACAGTTGTCTCTTTGAATTTCTCAATAACATCTTCCTTAACCGGAAGCTGTACGCCATAATCAAAGAATTTCTGTACGCCTGCGTTTGCTTCCATGTTTTCCATAACAAGAGCCTTAGCACCCTTCTTGCCAGGACATACGTTAGCACAGGAACCGCAGCCTGTACAGTCGTAAGCGGAAACAGTCATTGTGAACTTGTAATCTTTCATACCGGTCATCGGCAGAGTAACCATGCCTTCCGGTGCGTTTGCAGCTTCTTCCTCAGTAAGAGCTACCGGACGGATAACAGCGTGCGGACAAACATATGCACAACGGTTACACTGAATACAGTTCTCTGGCTGCCATACCGGGATATTTACAGCGATACCACGTTTCTCGTATGCGGATGAACCGGACGGAGTAGTACCGTCTACATAATCCTTGAATGCAGATACAGGCAGGGAGTTACCTTCCTGAGCATTTACCTTAGCCTGGATATTGTTAACGAAATCAACAACGTCTGCTCTTCCCTCTTCTGCATGAGTCATATGAAGGCCTTCATCTTCAGCATCTTTCCAGCTTTCCGGAACCTGAATCTCAACAACCTGTTTTGCACCTGCATCAATAGCTGCCCAGTTCTTCTGAACAACGTCGTCACCCTTACGTCCGTAAGTAGCCTTAGCTGCTGCTTTCATAAGGTCGATTGCCTGCTCTTCAGGAATGATGCCTGTAAGCTTGAAGAATGCAGACTGAAGGATTGTATTGATACGTGTCGGTCCCATGCCTGTCTCGATACCGATCTTCACACCGTCGATGGTGTAGAATTTGATATCATGGTTGGCGATGAATGCTTTTACCTGTCCCGGAAGATGTTTCTCAAGTCCTTCCATATCCCATGGGCAGTTCAGAAGGAATGTACCGCCGTCTACCAGTTCCTGAACCATGTTGTATTTGTTCACATAAGAAGGATTGTGACATGCAACAAAGTCTGCTGTACGGATCAGGTATGTGGATTTGATCGGTTTCTTACCGAAACGCAGGTGAGACATGGTAACACCGCCTGACTTCTTGGAGTCATAATCAAAATAAGCCTGTGCATACATGTCTGTGTTGTCACCGATGATCTTGATGGAGTTTTTGTTTGCTCCTACAGTACCGTCAGCGCCAAGACCCCAGAATTTACAGTTTGTAGTTCCTTCCGGAGTAGTAACAAGCGGAGCGCCTGTCTCAAGAGAAAGATTAGTAACGTCATCAACGATACCAAGAGTAAATTTCTCTTTTGTTGTGTTCTCAAATACAGCTACGATCTGTGCCGGTGTTGTATCTTTGGAACCAAGACCATAACGTCCGGAGAATACAGGAACATCCTTATACTGGCTGTTCTTCAGAGCTGCAACAACGTCTAACCACAGCGGCTCGCCAAGAGCGCCCGGCTCTTTTGTTCTGTCAAGAACAGTAATCTGTTTTACAGATGCAGGGAATGCTGCGATCAGAGCTTCTGCGCTGAATGGTCTGTAAAGACGAACCTTAACAACACCAACTTTTTTGCCTGCTGCTGTAAGATAGTCGATAGTTTCCTCAATGGTATCGTTTACAGAACCCATAGCTACAACTACATGCTCTGCATCTTCAGCACCATAGTAGTTGAACAGTTTGTAATCTGTTCCGATCTTCTCATTTACTTTGTCCATGTACTCCTGTACAACTGCCGGAAGAGCATCGTAATACGGGTTACATGCTTCTCTTGCCTGGAAGAAGATATCCGGGTTCTGAGCAGAACCTCTCTGACACGGATGATTCGGATTCAGAGCATGTTTACGGAACTCTGCGATTGCATCCATATCTGCCATATCCTTCAGATCTTCATAGTCCCATGTTTCAATCTTCTGGATCTCATGAGATGTACGGAATCCATCGAAGAAGTTGATGAACGGAACTTTACCTTTGATTGCTGCCAGATGAGCAACCGGTGTCAGGTCCATAACTTCCTGTACAGAAGATTCACACAGCATAGCGCATCCTGTCTGACGACATGCCATAACGTCAGAATGATCTCCGAAGATAGAAAGTGCGTGGGAAGCAAGTGCACGGGCAGATACGTTGATAACGCCCGGAAGCTGCTCGCCTGCAATCTTATAAAGGTTCGGAATCATCAGAAGAAGACCCTGGGATGCTGTGTAAGTAGTAGTAAGGGCACCAGCTGCCAGAGATCCGTGAACTGCACCTGCAGCACCTGCCTCAGACTGCATCTCTGTAACCTGTACTTCCTGTCCGAAGATGTTCTTTCTTCCCTGGGTTGCCCACTCGTCTGTAGCCTCAGCCATAACAGATGAAGGGGTGATCGGGTAAATAGCAGCTACATCAGAATAAGCATATGATGCATGAGCGGCTGCATGGTTACCATCCATGGTTTTCATCTTTCTTGCCATAGTTTTCTTTTCCTCCTTAAAGGTATGATGAAAATTATTTCTAGACCGTTAAGCGATCTAAAATTCCGTAATTGATTATACCATATAATAACTTTATTGTCCAACCGGATTCTGGTTTTTTTTGCATACAACAAAAGAGAGAGCCGCCCTTTCTGCATAAAAATATGCCATGTGCAGACCTCTCTTTTCTGTCCATTTTATCACATATTGTCAAAAAGCTCCTGCAGGGATCTGCGTCTCAGCATCTTCCACAGCTCCTGCTGGATATCCTCCAGTTCTCTGTGAATCACACAGGGGGTCTTGTCCCTGTTATCTCTCACACACTGATAATGAGGGTCCATACACTCAATGATCATAAGTTCCGGATCAATGGCTGTATACACATCAAACAATGTGATCTCTTCTGTTTTTCTGTTAAGAGAATATCCTCCATGAACACCTCTGAATCCCTTTACAAGCTTTGCCTTCTGAAGTTTTTTCAGTATCTTGTAAGCAAAGGGAGCCGTAATCTGTTCCTTTTCACAGATTTCTCCGACACTGAGTCTCTCTTCTCCTGCCAAAGCACGGATAACCCTTACTGCATAATCACATTCTCTTGTAATCAACATATCTACTGTCCTCTCTGATGTTTCTTATGTCCTGCCAGCTTTTTACATACAAACTGTATCTATTTTGTCCGTACTGTTATCAATTTATATGGCATTTAATACTTTCGCAACTTTGATTATAACAACAGCCTTGTAAAAATACAATATTTTTTTGAATAATCGTCATTATTTTTCTGCAAATATCAACAAAAGTCCAAACAACAGGATCAGAATACCAAGAATGCGTCTGAGCCATACGCCAACGGATGCATATGACGGATTTTTAATCAGACGATCCACATAGCTATAGCCGATCCCGGCACCTACTAAAAGCACACTGTGTCCCAGTGCATACAATACCATCAGAAGCACACCCCACCAGGCATTTCTCCCCAGCCTGGCCACCAGAGCCAACAGCGCCACCATAACCGGAATTGCACAGTGAGAAGCAAAAACACCCCCAACTGCCCCAGTCAGAAATGCTCCTGCATAACCTTTCTTTGTCATATGCTCTGACATATGGATATGAGGTATGATATTTACTATCCCAAAAACCTGCAGGGCCATAAAAATCATCAGAACTCCCATCAAAAATGTCCACCAGTGTCCTGCCTCATGCAGAAGATGTCCAATAAAGGAGGCCACCGAACCAAATATTCCAAAGGTCACAGCCATCCCGGCTGCCATGGAGAGCGAAAGGCGCACTGCTTTTTTGCGGTCAGCATTCACTGCACCTACACAGGCTAAAAGCATGGGGACAGAGGCCAATGAACAGGGAGTAAAAGAAGTCAGAATCCCCGCCGCCAGACTCAGCAGCGGAGCCGCCCAAAGGTTTTCTGTCATCAGCTCTGTAAGTGTATTTATAATTTCCGTCATGCACAACAAACTCCCTTCTTTATAATAATGAATCTATATTTTTCTCGTTCATTTCCTTTTGAAAGATGATTATAGCAGTATCTCTTTCATTTTTCAAGAAAATAAGTCTTGCAAAATCCACACTTTAAGGTACAATGGGAATGAGCTGCAAAAACAGCATTGTATAAAAACAACAACGAAACCATAATGAAGAAAAGAGGTACCTTATGATTTCAGCAAATAACATCACACTGAGAGTTGGTAAAAAAGCTCTGTTTGAAGATGTAAACATCAAATTTACAGAGGGAAACTGTTACGGTCTCATCGGAGCCAACGGCGCCGGAAAATCCACCTTCCTTAAAATCCTTTCCGGTCAGCTTGAGCCCACCAACGGAGATATCGTTATCACTCCGGGCCAGAGACTTTCTTTCCTGCAGCAGGATCATTTCAAGTACGATACTTATCCTGTACTGGATACAGTCATCATGGGAAACGCAAGACTGTATGACATCATGAAAGAAAAAGAAGCCATTTATGCCAAGGAAGACTTTACAGACGAAGACGGCATCCGTGCAAGCGAACTGGAAGGCGAGTTTGCAGAGATGAACGGATGGGAGGCAGAATCTGATGCAGCCACCCTTCTTAATGGTCTTGGTATTGAAACTGATCTCCACTACACTTTAATGTCAGAACTTACCGGAAGCCAGAAGGTAAAGGTTCTTCTTGCACAGGCTCTTTTTGGAAATCCGGATATCCTGCTCCTTGACGAGCCTACCAACCATTTGGATCTCCCGGCTATTGAATGGCTGGAAGAATTCCTGATTAATTTTGAAAATACTATCATTGTAGTATCCCACGACCGATATTTCCTTAACAAAGTCTGCACCCACACTGCCGACATTGACTATGGAAAAATCCAGCTTTATGCCGGAAACTATGATTTCTGGTTTGAATCCAGCCAGCTTCTGATCAAACAGATGAAAGAAGCAAACAAGAAAAAAGAAGAAAAGATCAAAGAACTCCAGGAGTTTATCTCCCGTTTCAGTGCCAATGCCTCCAAATCCAAACAGGCAACTTCCCGTAAACGTGCACTGGAAAAGATCCAGCTGGATGAAATGCGTCCTTCCAGCCGTAAATATCCATATATCGACTTCCGTCCTAACCGTGAGATCGGAAACGAAGTCCTTATGGTGGAAAATCTTTCCAAAACCATTGATGGTGTAAAAGTCCTGGACAATATCTCCTTTACCCTTGGACATGATGATAAAGTTGCCTTTGTAGGAGCAAACGAGCAGGCTATTACCACCTTCTTCAAAATCCTCATGGGTGAAATGGAGCCGGATGAAGGAAATTATAAATGGGGTGTTACAACTTCTCAGGCGTATTTCCCAAAGGATAATACGACAGAATTTGATAATGATTTGACGATCACCGACTGGCTGACCCAGTATTCTGAGATCAAAGATGCTACTTATGTCCGCGGTTTCCTTGGACGTATGCTTTTCCCCGGAGAAGACGGTGTAAAACGTGTCAGAGTTCTTTCAGGTGGAGAAAAAGTCCGTTGTCTCCTTTCCAAGATGATGATCTCCGGTGCTAATATCCTTCTTCTTGACGAGCCTACCAACCATCTTGACATGGAGTCTATCACAGCTTTAAACAACGGTCTGATCAAATTCCCGGGAGTTATTCTTTTTACTTCCCACGACCATCAGTTTGTACAGACCACAGCTAACCGTATCATGGAAATTCTTCCTGACGGCAAGCTGATCGATAAGATCACTACCTATGACGAATATCTGGCAAGTGATGAAATGGCCAAGAAACGTCACGTCTATACAATGAATGAAGAGGACGCAAACGATAACTGATGTTCAAAAAACAGCAGACACCACTTATACTGTGATGTCTGCTGTTTTTCCATTTGTAACTTCCAGAAGTTTTTCCAAAGATACCTTTAACGTCAGGCCAATCCTTCCTCCGCTGATATATATTTCCTGAAACTGCTCCGCCGAAGAATCAAATATCACCGGATATTGTTTCTTCATTCCCAAAGGACTGCAGCCTCCTCTTACATATCCTGTGATCTTCAGGATATCTTTCACATGGATCATGTCTACCGTTTTCTCTCCTACAGCCCTGGCAGCCGCTTTTCTGTCCACTTCTTTTTCAATAGGTACTACAAACACATAATAACCGCCGCTTTTCCCTTCCATTACAAGGGTTTTAAAAGACTGTTCGTAAGGTGCACCAATAAGATCTGCACTGTGAAGTCCATCAATGAATTCGTCACACTCATACGGAAACGCCTCATAGGACACTTTCTTCCGATCCAGAATCCTCATCGCATTTGTTTTAGCCTCTTTTGCCATTACGTCCCTCTTTCTGGGAATGCTTCTCTCCATGCTTTTTCCACGGCAGAATACTTTCCCTGTCTTCTTCCTCCATCATTTCTCTTAGTATCTCTTCATCCAGTTCATCCTCGTCAATAGGATCCAGCTCATCATATAATTCTTCATCGTCATAAAATTCTTCATTGTCATAGAAATCATCATCATACAGATCTGCATAAAAAGCTCTTTCCCGCCGACTGCCTGAAGGATGACCGGTGTATCGCCCATTCCATTCTTCTCTGTCCGAAAGATCTGGATTTTCCACCCTTACTGTATATGTTTTTTTCTTAGAAGAGTTTTTAGGATAAGGTCTTCTTCCATAAGAATCATCATACGCATAAGAATCCAAGGGAAGGTCAAATTCCGGTTCTGATTTTTTACGAGGACGATAAATAATCGTCTTATCTGAATCAAGTCCATGATATTCTCGACGCCTTGCATGTTCTTCTCCGATCTGGATATCCACAGGGACATCTCTGCGGGAAGAATTCTCTCTGGAACGAGGCTTCGGATCCCTCAAAGCCTCTCTGTAAACACGGTCGTCTGCATACTCTTTTACATGCACCTTTTCCGCAGGCTTTTTCACCTTCTTCTTTACAGGTTTCCGATATTCCTCTTCGTATTCATCTTCATACTCATCTATGTATTTCTTCTTATTTGCAGCAAACTGGATCAGCATTCCCAACGCTGCAAATGCTGCACTGAGTCCGATTCCATAAGGAAACTCCGCAAGTCCTCCCAGCTTCGCCAGAGCCATTCCTGCCATAGCGCCTCCCAAAAGACTTGTTCCGGTAATGATCACTTCACGTGCCCATTTCATTGCAAGACTTCCGATTCCTACACCTGCCAGCAGACACACAAAAAACATCAGAGAAGTAGTTGGATGCAGCACATAAACAGCAATACCTAATCCAAGACCTGCTCCCATCACAAAAATACCTGCTTTATAACTTATAAACACAATAATTGCCAGAACAGCGCCTACTCCTGCCGAAACTGCCAGCTGCATCATGGTGTCCCATATGCCCATTAAAAATGAAGCTCCATAGCCCAGTCCCGCTCCTATCACAAATCCAAAAAGCATCATCCAAAACCGCAGCAGACGATAGCCCAGAATGCAGTTTATCACGCCAAACACCAACAGAACACCAAAAATAATCATCTGTATATCTGTTAAAGCAGATGATGTCCGAAGTCTTTCTATGATATCCATACCCCGAAGCAAGATATCCAGAATAGCATCCATACTCTTTTCCTCCATCATATAAAATTAAAACATAAAATACATAGTCTTCATATTTTCAAGCAGACCATAATGATATTCTACTGAAGTCATTCCGTATATCTGAAGATAATATTCAGCTATATGATTAATATAGCTTTCCTGGATCCATTCTCTGTAAGCTTCATTATACGCTTCCTGGCTGCTGAATTTAAATCTGACTACTGCTGCACCATTGTCCAATCGCATCTGGCAGTACTCATAAAGTTCCTGTCTGTCATAAACTTCAAAGCATCCCTGATTTAAAACATAAAAATTTTTATCAACTGCCGTACATTCCGGTACAGGAAATTCCGGCGAAGCTGTATATATACGCTCATATTCCTCTGGAAAAGGACACAAATAATCATACATAGTAGTTTTATGTTCTACCAGCTCCACAGCATCTCCTTCCAGAAATTCCGGCTGATCCCCATTTGTTGCATCCACATAGTAATACTGTCCGTCGATCAGCACAATATTCCACGCATGACCTTCCGTGCTTCCCGCCGTATCTCCTTCCACATAGATACAGGGTATACCTAACCTCTCCAGAAGATACTGCACTGCCCTTGCATATCCGGCACAGACCGCCTGTTTTTTCCAGAACACTCCGGCAATATTCTGGTCATCCTCCATAGAAACATAATCTACCGTATCGATCAGATAAGTATATACTTCTTTGATCTTTTCGTAATCATTTGCCGTATCTGCCGTTCGTATACAAATTTCCTGAAATGCAGCTTCCATTGACTGCTGGATCTCCTGCATCTCCTGTTCTGTATAAGTATACCCCGGTGAAAAACTACAGTAATCTTTTCCCGGATATGCAGTCCGGTAAACCGGCTGACGATTATGGATCCAAAAAAGCTCTGGATGATCCTTCAGGATCCCGTGATAAACTTTGTCAATTAAAGTTTCGTCTGACACGGTCAGGTAAAATTCTTCTTTTCGTTGCCTGATGCCCTGAAGCATTTCCCTGTACACTCTTTTTTCTTCTTCTGTCAGAAGAGAAAAATAGTATTCCTGATGTCCTTCATCAGTCTGCACAATATCCTGTTCTCTAAGCCTCTGCACTTCTTCCGGTTCCGGTTTTAACAGTGATTCTGCAAAATCCAGGACAGAATCCCGGTTTTCTCCTTCCCCCGCCCATTTATCCTTGCTCATCTGATAGGATACAAAACACAGGGCTCCCAGTATCAATATCAGAATAAGAAAAACCTTTCCTGAAAATCGTTTTCTCTTCATCCGATTCTCCTTTTTGAAAAATCATGCCCATGCGGCCTTATTCCAATCCGCATGGGCATATTTTATACAACAGGAAAGCAATGCATTTTGTACCAGCTTTGTTCTCCCTATGGACACCTATGGTCAGTCACTGAATACAATCTCGATATCGTCAGTCTCAGGTTTCCCCGGAAGAATCTCCGGAGTTCCATAAACAGAAACATTCTGGTCAAGGATCGCCTGCAAAGTATCTGTCACTTCTACATTTCCATCGTCTCCACTGCCATCAGAAAGAGCAGCACCTTCATTCTCTGCAGTGTCCTCAAACGTAACGATAACATCATCGTCTCCGTCACCGGAAACAAAAATTTCTTCTGTTTCAATATCTTCTGTATCAGCTGTATTTCCTTGAGCGCTTCCAGAAGTAAAGTCCGTATCTGTTTCCTGGTCTGCTGCAAAATCATCCGGAACTTCTGCATTGTCTGCAGAAGAACCATCACTGATCATCTGTGCCAGTTCCTCTTCTGTGGGATAAAAATCAGGCTGTCTGATATAACGGAAACTTGCGCCATATGCCTCTCCCACTGTTACACCATTTTTACTGGAGGAGCAGTGAACTGCGATCCAGTCTCCTGCATCTGTCTGTCCGCAGATAATACCTACATGATTATTGCTTCCGGCTTCCGGTCCGCTTTGGAACACCAGATCTCCCGGCTGAGCATCCTGCTCACTTACTACGTTGGCATTCAGCCATTGAGCAGATGTTCCGTCTCCGATATTTTCCTGCATATTCTGATCCATATAACCATTGATCACAGCCCAGGTAACAAATCCGCTGCAGTCCAGTCCATAAGCTCTTACTGTTCCTGTGCTTGGACTTCCCTCTGCTGATACTTTTTCTGCATTTCCCCAGCTGGAATCTTTGCCGATCACGGTTGATTTTCCACCCCAGAAATAACCGACTTCTCCTACCAGAGAATAGGCGGCAGTAATCACATTCACACGTTCCTCTGATACATTTTCTCCGACGCTCTGACGCACAAATCCCTTGGCATCTGTAACAACAGCACACAAAAGCTTACAGTCTGTCTCTACATATTTTTTAAGGACAGCTCTGTCTTCCTGTTTAATCTTATTTTCTTTTATATAATGATTAATATGATAGTTTCCATAGGACACATGTGACGGCTGTTTCTCATCTCTTATAATCGGGTTCAATTCTGCAAAAATTTCTGCAAGATCATTTTTTGCATTACTGTCCAGTTTAAACTCTGTCACACCTTCCTGGCTTTTTTCATATACATAAACAGCAAGAATATCCTGCCAGTTTCTTACAAGAAGTGAATCAGAAGAAGAGGTCAGCTTATCACTCCTTGAATCACTGGAATCTATCAGTTTGTTTTTTTCCTTGTATTCTTTTTCGATCTCATCCATTACAGAAGAAAAATCTTCCGAAAAAGAAAGCTGATAATTATTTTTCAGACTGTCCAGATAGAATTCACGGCCTGCATGAAGATTTGCCACCATACTGCTGTAATATACCGGTGTACCTTCCCGACCTGGCTCTGTTCCATCAGAAATATCCGGCTGTTCACCGTCAGTATTTCCATTTTCTTCTTCCTTAAGCTCAGCTATCCTCTTTTCCATCTGCTCAAGCTTTTCATAATTCGTCACAAGTTTTTTCTGTTCTTCTGTAAGCTTGTCATATGCCTTACGCAAAGCTTTCACTTTTGGCTCATGTTTCAATGTAAGTTTTTCTTTTGACAGCTGTTCGATCTCGTAGATCAGTTTTTCCACTGTCTGATCATCAGGAGCCGGGGTCGGTGTTGGTGTCCCCGTAGGGCCTGGTGTTACACTGGGTTCCGGGGTTACACTCGGTCCTGGTGTCACGCTTGGCTCTGGGGTTACGCTTGGCTCTGGTGTTATACTGGGTTCCGGCGTAACAGTCGGCTCAGGAGCCGTAGTTGGAGTTGGGGCTTCTGTCGGTGCCGGAGCTTCCGTAGGAACAGGTGCGGCAGTCGGTAGCGGAGCTTCCGTAGGAACAGGTGCAACGGTCGGTGCCGGAGCCACCGTTGGCGCCGGAGCGGCTGTCGGTTCAGGCTCTGCCGATTCCTGAGAGCTTCCATCTCCAAAATCCAAAAGCTCAGTTCCTCCATCGGCTTCTGCCATTACAGATGCCGGTGTCGATAAAACCGTAGCTGTTATCAATGTGATACATAAATATTTTGTAAGATACTTGTTCTTCATTCTGGTAGAATTACTCCCTTCCAAGAACATATCCTTATTCCCCTACATAAAGGTATGCCTTCCTAGATGCTAAATGCTTACATATAACCTTTTTCATTTTAGCACACAGTTTTTTTAAAATCAACCGCCGGAGTTTACACCCCGGCGGTTTTAGCACAAAATTCATATTTTTTTCATACTTGCCCAAAATCAAAACACAGACACCTGTGCCAGAGTTAATCCTGTACAAAGCTGGCATACACCCTGAAATACCTGGCAGCAGACATTTAATATATATCTGATATCATCTGTGATATTTCTTTCTTTTTTCAGATAGGCTTCATGTTGTGTCTTAATATATTCCGTAATCTGTCCAAAATTCCCAAAAGAAATCGCAGGATCTGTGTATTTATCTGCCTCACCATTTCTGATATAGCTTTTCAGTCTGTTTTTTAATTCTTTTTCATAACTGTTATGCTGCACCAGAGAACCTGTAAATGTCTTGTTGTGAGGAAATGTAAAATAATCTGCAATATAATGAAAAATTTCTCCAAGTCTGCGCCAGAATACTCTCTCCTTATACTGAGCAGTCCCATATTCTACAAGAATCTCTAATTTTTCCTGTACTTCATCAAAGGTTCCAAAAAACTCATGTCTCTTTGTTACAAAAGAAGGTCTGATATCCGGAAGAATACTTCCAAGACAAAATGCTTTTCTATGTGACTGTAAACTTTCGGAAGCTGTCATCTGATCAGCCAGATATCTCGCCAGCAATATATGTGATTTTTTTCTCAAAACTTTTCTCTCTTTCTTAAAGAAACCGTTTACTGCAACCAAAGCATACTATACCAGAAAACTCAATTTTTTTCAAATAAAATTTTTCTAAACTTTCACCAGATTCCTTTGTTTTTTCTTTATGCTTCTCTGGTCATAACTGCATATTTTCTATGGATTACAATTTTTGCAAGGAGCATATCCCTGATCAAGAAGCTCATCTCTGGTTCCTGTATATTCCAGCTTGTTTTTTTCCTTCATCCGCTTCACACTTGAACATTCCGGTTCATGAAAAACCCGGGAATTTATATTGATGATATACGTCTCCTGAGCAAGCGCCTGATCATCCTTCCGCTCCTGCACTTCTCCATCTGAAAATCCTGACAGTGCAGACTCTGTTCCAGTTTCCGTGTCCAAAATCTCCCAGCTGTCGCCCGTACTGTAGTCAATCTCTATCCCCGGCTGAACATTATAACAAAAAACATTAAAAAAGATTCCTTCTCCCCCGTCCTCTACAGATCTTGCCTCCATCTGTACGCCGGAAGCCACCAGATCATCCTCCTGATACAAAGGTGTCACCCTGTAAAGCACATGATTTCCAGTTTCATGGATATAGTCTGCTGTCATGTTTTCAAAGGGCAGCATTCCTTCTACATTCATATATCTTGTTCCTGTTATAAGGTTCTGCTCATTTGCATTTTCTGCCGTAAGCTGATAACCAATAAGATGACATCTGTTATAAAGATATTTTCCATCTACGCAATCATACTTCACTGTCTGCCATCCAGACGGACGCACCTGACCTATTTTTTCTCTTGCTTTCTGCGGCATCAGATCCGGTCCAATATTGGCATATGCCGTTCCGCATCTTCCCAGCTCATCTAATTCACTGTAGCTTTCAAAAGATTCTCCCGGAATTTCCTCTTCCGTAAATTCCGGGATATTATCATTCACCACCGTATAAGGATCTCCCGTATACGAAGGTATTTCTGCAAGGTATGCAGCTGCATAAACCTCCGCTACCCCCATCGAAATGCTTCCTGCTCCCCACAAAAGCACTCCCATTGAAACAGCCAGAGCAATGATCCTTTTCGTCCTTTTCATCATATTCGCTCCCCTCTTGTGTACTATATTTATCTGTATTTCGACAGATTATCCCTTGAAATCCTATCACAAAAGGACGTTTTTTTCAATCGTCCGAGCATAAATCCCCTGTACGCAAAAATAAGGTACGGAAACCGTACCTTATTTTCACTGTAACAGACCACTGTAAACGTATCCAGTCTGTCCTTCATATTCAATTTGTATCCAATCACCTTCCTGGCCCAGTTTTTCTACTTCTGTTCCTTCATCCAGGCCTCCAATGATATCAGATTCACCATCTGCTCCTGCTCTGACGTTGCATCCTTCTGTAACTGTCAAAATCGTTCCATTCTCTGTGCTTTCAGAACCACTGGCATCTTCGCCGAGACCATTAAGGAATTCCGCAAGTCCCGGATCATTTTTCTGTGCAGCATCATACTCCGCCTGCACCTTTGCTCTCAGCTGCTGGACATCCGCATCATTCAAAAGATTTTCCATATATGTAGAAATCTTTGTATTCTGATCCGCTGCCCCCAGGATCTTATAAATGTTCTTGCTGTCTTTTACAACATACGCATATCCCAGTGAAGGTACCGGCGTATCAATTCCTGTGCAGACATAACTATAACAAGTATATACTACATAAGAATTATCATCCAACCCCTTTTTTGTATAGACATTGCCTGGTGTATAAGCTTCAATATAATCTTTGGCATTTGTGATTCTTGATTCATCAGATGCAGTCAGATCACTGACCAAAGTCCTTAATACTGCAATATCTCTTTCCCCTAAAGCTCTGTAATAGCTATGCATGAACGCAGAAATATCTGCGCTGCCTTCTTCCAAGGGATTCGCATCTTCTTTCTTCCCGTCGTTTGTCTCCCCATCATCTTCCGGAGAAGAAGGATCATTTCCCTGGCTGTTGTCCTGAACTGTTTTTTGATCTTCATCAGAAGCACCCTTCCCGCTTCCTACACAGGCACGTATGCCGAAGAACAAAACAGCTACGATCACCAGAATCGCACCGCCAAGCATAAAATAGCGGAGGTTATCTGATAACCATTCTCTGAAATTATCCAAGTTCTTGTCCTCCTTAAATTACAACGCGCCGGAACCTCCCAATTGTCCTGCGCAAACACACCTGAAGGGAATCGAACCCCCGCACATGGTACCGGAAACCACTGCTCTATCCACTGAGCTACAGGTGCATAAACATATTTCATTGAGATATATAATATCACATTAATTTATAAAAGTAAAGATTTTTCTTTTCTGTGTACAATTAAAGAAATTTCCTGGTCACTGTTCACACGGTACTACTTTCCTGCTGACAAAAAATCAAGGCACAGAATATTCTGTGCCTCACATAAATTTTTAAGACTGTTTTTTCAAATCACTGTAGGTCGTTCCTGTATGCAATTCGATTCCATTAATCTTTGCAAGTTCATGAACCGTCACAAATTGATAGCCTTCTTTGATCATTTCCGGAATAAAAATTTCTGCAGCATCTACCGATGTGCTGAAAATATCATGCAGCAGGATAATCGATCCATTCTCCGCCTGAGCTCGAACAATATCAGCAATCTGCTGAGGATCCTGACTTTCCCAGTCCAGTGTGTCTATAGACCACAGCACCATAGGAGTTCCTATAACAGATTTTACAGTTGAGTTGACAGAACCATAAGGCGGGCGCACTACTGACGCTCCCTGTCCGGTAAGCTCCATAAGAAGATTGTCAACGGCGCCTATTTCCGCAGACATATCCTCTGGAGATAATCCAGTAAGGTCTGCATGGGAATATGTATGATTGCCCAGTTCACAACCTAGCTTTTTCATTCGCTTTACTTCATCAGAAAAATATTCAATCTCTTTTCCTACCATAAAAAAAGTAGCTTTTGCTTTATTTTTTTCCAGACAATCCAGAAGTCTGTCTGTAAAAGAACTCGGTCCATCATCAAAGGTCAGAGCCACATATTTTTTTTCCTTTTTTACAGGAGTTTTTGCAGACTCCTCCTTTGATGTTTTTGTTTTCTCCGAAACTTTTGTCTCCGTCGGAGTTTTTGTCTGTTTTGGCACTTCTGTCTTCTGTTCCTTTTCTGATGGATAACCTTTCAAAGATCCATCCGCCAAAAGCTCATAACTTTTTCCTCCGGTTGTAATAAAACCAGTCTGCATGATCCCATCCAGATCCATGAAATAACGTTTTCCACCATCTTCCACCCATCCGGTCTTCATGACTCCATTCTGATCAAAAAAGTATCTTTTTCCGTCTGTATCTGTAAGCCATCCCGTATAAGGTACACCATTGACCATAAACATCCAATTGCTTCCACTTGATGTCCAGATGCCGGCAGCGGCTTCCGGAGATACTTTAAACAAAGCAGGAGTTGCTGTAGGGACTACAGAAGGCGTAGGAGATACCTGAACAGAAAGTTCCTCTTTTTTCGGCTCCTCTTTTTCATGAGACAGAGTCTCTCCACTGTCATCTGACGCAAACAGTTTAATGGTTTCATCCTCAAGTTTTGAAGGAACTGCTGTCGATTGCCGGAACAGATATCCGCATCCAAAACAGAGCAAGACAGAAATCAAAAGCAGAAAAATATTGGTCCGCTTATTGCCGCCTGGCATATTCTTTCCTCCTCATATTTTTTACATCACCGTGTCTTCTCCTATCATACAATAACCGACAAAAAAATACAACCCTGCCTTATATTTGCTTGTTGATAATAAATCAGAATAATTATATAATGGAAAAATGGAAAAAGTAATAAACACTATAAGAATAAATAAATATCTAAGCAATGCCGGAGTCTGTTCCAGGCGTGAAGCTGATCAGTATACCGATGCAGGACGTATCACCATAAACGGGATACCAGTCTCTACCGGAGAACGCATCTCTCCTGATGCAGAAATCTGTCTGGACGGAAAACCCATTCAGCAGGAAAAGCGCCAGGTACTGCTCCTGTTCTACAAACCCAGAGGAATTGTCTGCAGCACAAAAAAACAACGCCAGGAGACTACTGTTACAGAGTTTCTGGACTACCCGCTGCGTGTCTATCCAATCGGACGCCTTGACAAGGAATCAGAAGGGCTCCTTCTTCTGACAAACCAGGGCGATCTGGTCAACCGGATCATGCGTGCCGGAAACTATCACGAAAAAGAATATCTGGTCACTGTAAACAGGGAGGTTTCTTCAGAATTTATCCAAAAAATGGCATCAGGTGTTCCTGTTCTGAACACAGTTACTCGAAAATGTTTTGTGGAAAAAACGGGCAAAAATACTTTTCGCATTATCCTGACCCAGGGACTGAACAGACAGATCCGGCGCATGTGTGCCTATTTCGGCTATGAGGTTATTTCTTTAAAAAGAATAAGGATCATGAATTTGACATTAGGCGGTCTGAAACCCGGAGAATACAGAGAAATCCGGCCTGACGAACAGAAACGGCTGGAACAGATGCTGAAAGATTCATCAAATGAAACAGTTACAGGAGGTAATTATGGAAACAGCCCTGCAGCAAATGAAAGAGCTGGTAAAACTATTAAACAAAGCAGCAAAAGCCTATTATCAGGAAGACCGGGAGATCATGGACAACAGGGAGTACGATTCCCTGTACGATCAACTGGAAAAACTGGAAAAGGAAACAGGGATCACTCTGGCAGACAGCCCCACAGTAAACGTAGGCTACGAAGCCGTTGATTCTCTGCCAAAGGAAACTCATGAAAGCCCTATGCTCTCTCTCGATAAAACGAAAGACAGAGAAACTCTCAGAGAGTTTATTGGAAGTCACAAAACACTTTTATCCTGGAAAATGGACGGACTGACCATTGTTCTTACTTATGAAAATGGGGAACTTCAAAAAGCCGTCACCAGAGGAAATGGTACAGTCGGTGAAGTCATCACCAACAATGCCCGTGTATTTCGGAATATCCCCTTAAAGATTGCCTACCAGGGACGTCTGATTCTTCGGGGAGAGGCAGTTATCACCTATTCGGATTTTGAACAGATCAACAGTTCTATTGAAGATGTGGATGCCAGATACAAAAATCCAAGAAACTTATGCAGCGGCTCTGTCCGCCAGCTTAACAATCAGATCACTGCAGAAAGAAATGTTCGGTTTTATGCATTTTCCCTGGTATCTGCTTCCGATGTGGATATGCATAATTCCAGAGAATACCAGATGGAATGGCTGAAAGATCAGGGCTTTGAAGTTGTAGAATATCGTGTTGTTACAGCAGACACACTGGATGACGCCATGGAATATTTTGCTGATGCTGTGGAAAAGAATGATTTTCCTTCGGATGGTCTTGTAGCCCTTTATGATGATATCGCTTACGGAGAATCCCTGGGATCCACAACAAAATTTCCAAGAAATGCATTTGCATTCAAGTGGGCAGATGAAATCCGCGAAACGATCTTGCGTAATATTGAATGGAGTCCCTCCCGAACAGGACTGATCAATCCAATTGCCGTATTCGATCCTGTAGAATTAGAAGGAACAACTGTCAGCCGGGCCAGCGTTCACAATGTCAGTATCCTGAAAGAACTGGAACTGGGAATCGGGGATACTCTGCAAGTGTATAAGGCAAATATGATCATACCCCAGATTGCAGAAAACCTTACAAGAAGCCGGAATCTTCAAATCCCTGATACCTGCCCTGCCTGTGGAAATGAAGCCAGGATCATCAAAGAAAATGAGGTGGAAGCACTTTACTGTACGAATCCCGATTGTGCTGCCAAAAAGATCAAAGCCTTTACACTTTTTGTCAGCAGAGATGCCATGAATATTGACGGTCTTTCAGAAGCCACCCTTGAAAAATTTATCGCCAGAGGTTTCATCCATACTTTCGGTGATATTTTTGAGATCAGCCGTTACAAAGATGAAATCATGGAAATGGAAGGATTTGGCCAAAAATCCTTTGACAATCTTATGGAAAGTCTGGAAAAAGCAAAAGAGACTACTCTTGCAAAGGTAATCTACAGCCTCGGAATCGCCAATATTGGTCTGGCTAATGCCAAAGTGATCTGCCGTCACTTCGATAACAGCCTGGATGCCATCCGAAAAGCCGACCTGGAAGAAGTCAGCGCCATTGACGGAATCGGACCTGTTATTGCCCGTAATCTCGTTGACTATTTTCACAAAGAAGAAAACAACCAAAAAATAGATTACCTTATGCAGCACCTCCATATACAGCAGGAGGAGATCAAAGGCCAGCAGATTTTTGCAGGAATGAATTTTGTGATCACGGGAAGTCTGGATCATTTCTCTAACCGAAATGAAGCCAAAAATCTCATCGAATCTCTTGGAGGCAAAGTAACCGGCTCCGTTACCGGAAAAACAACTTATCTGATCAATAATGACACTGCTTCTAATTCATCAAAAAATAAAAAAGCCAGGGAATTGGGAATCCCCATCCTTTCGGAAGAAGATTTCCTGCAGCTTACCCAGACCGACTATCCGACAGAATGATATACCAGGAGGAAAACAAAATGCCAATCAAAATACAAAGCGATCTGCCTGTAAAGGAGATCTTAGAAAAAGAGAATATTTTTGTCATGGATGAAGGACGAGCTATCCATCAGGATATCCGTCCGATCCAGATTCTGATACTGAACCTGATGCCTCTGAAAGAGGAGACAGAACTCCAGCTGCTCCGTTCCCTTTCTAATACCCCACTGCAGGTAGATGTCACCTTCATGGCAGTAGAAAGCCATGTGGCAAAAAACACATCCAAAAGCCATTTAAACAAATTTTATCAGACTTTTTCCGAATTGAAACATATGCGTTTTGACGGAATGATCATCACCGGTGCCCCTGTGGAACAGATGGATTTTGAGGAGGTAGATTACTGGAATGAATTGACAGAGATCATGGACTGGACAGAAACCCATGTCACTTCCACCATTTTCCTCTGCTGGGCAGCCCAGGCCAGTCTTTATCATTTTTATGGTCTCAAAAAAAGAATGCTGGACAAAAAAATGTTCGGTCTTTTCTGGCACAAAGTATTAAACCGCAAGGTTCCTCTTGTAAGAGGATTTGATGATATGTTCCTTGCCCCTCACTCCAGACATACAGAAGTTCCTATTGATGATATCCATGCCTGCAAAGAACTGACCGTGCTTGCCGAATCAAAAGAAGCCGGACTTTTCCTTGCTATGGCTGAAGACGGCCGCAGGATCTTTGTTATGGGACATCCTGAATATGACCGCGTGACTCTTGACGGAGAATACAAGCGTGACTCTGATAAAGGTCTTCCCATTGACATCCCGGAAAACTATTATCAGAACAATGATCCCCAAAACAAACCGCTGCTTATGTGGCGTGCTCACGCAAACAACCTGTACACCAACTGGCTGAATTACTACGTTTACCAGAGTACACCGTATGATCTGATGGGAACACCGGATTTTAAGAATATTTAAAAGCTTTTCAGGCTTTCTGTTTTTATTAATCTGATGTTACTTCAAGACAAAAATATAGAAAGGGATTTTAATAATGTACTATTCTGTGAACAATCTGCTATGAAAGGATGTGTTACTATGCCATTACCACATGAGAAGATTTATACCACCGAAGATATTTATAATCTTCCAGAAGGAACCCGAGCTGAACTGATTGACGGTCAAATTTATTACATGGCACCACCAAGTCGTAAACATCAGAGCATTGCAGGAAAACTATTCACAGCTATCTCACATTACATTGAAAGCAAGGGTGGCACCTGTGAATCGTATATCGCTCCATTTGCTGTATTTCTTAATGAAAACAATAAAAACTATGTTGAACCAGATATTTCTGTGATCTGCGATAAAAACAAGCTGAATGACAAGGGATGTGCCGGGGCACCGGACTGGATCATTGAAATTGTATCTCCAAGCAGCAGACGCATGGATTATTACATTAAACTTTTTAAATATAGGGCTGCCGGGGTTCGAGAATACTGGATTGTAGACCCAGACAAAAACCGGATCATGGTATATAATTTTGATAATGAAGATACCGCAGATTATACCTTTTCTGATATTGTAAAGGCAGGCATCTATGAGGATTTCTCTATTGATTTCTCTCAATTTGTTTTTTGAATATTGGTTCTTTTTATAGGACGAAAGGATAAAAAATAGCGCCCTCGGTCTGGTAAACTAAGGCGCTATTTTTATGAGACTTATTTTTTATCAGTAATTGAAATTTATCTGGTCACTTTTGAAGAATCAATACCTGTTGTATATTTCTCCACGGTTTCCTGCATCAATTACACATACTATTAATTCTCCATTATCAACAGTATAAATGATTCTATATTCACCTACACGAAGTCGAAACAATCCAGAATGTCCTTTCATTTTTTTAATATCTTCGCCATTAGACAACTGTCCTATAGCTTTTACTATACGAAGACGTTCATTTTTAGGGAGTCTATCAAATAAACTTTTTAGCTTTTTTCTTGAGGACAATTTTATACATCATTCAAGCCCCCATTCTTTCATACACTCCTCAAGCGTGTATGTTGTATCTTTTTCAGGATCTGGATCATTAAGATAACCCATTGTGCTAGTTAATATAAAAAACTTCAACAAAATATGTTATCCTATAG
>ENA-ORMO01001801-ORMO01001801.1-human-gut-metagenome-genome-assembly--contig:-NODE-1801-length-20462-cov-2.262263_pt1 | contig 20462 bp, 18 predicted proteins | sample MGYA00242106_ERZ509001 | MGnify/ENA primary metagenome ERZ509001 (study PRJEB26280, sample SAMEA2338736) | human gut metagenome | biome: human gut; feature: human-associated habitat; material: faeces...
GGCGTTGATCGCCGCTACCTGCTTCTCTAATTTCTTGATGTCTTTTTTATTATCGTCAAAAACTTTTTTGCCCGTTGTTGTATCCCGAAGCGGCTGCGGCGGAAGCCGATGCCGCGGCGATGCCTTCGTCGGGGGAAACGCTGCTTGCTTCGCCGAAATTGCTTGACGAAGAAGATATGAATTTTGAAAATCTGGACTTTGACGCTTTGGACGGTGAACCTCAGTCCACGCCGATGCCGGCCGCAGCTCCTTCGGCGGTCACGCCTCCTCCGCCGCCAGCCTCATCATCTCTTCCGGCGGCTCCGGCAGAAAAGGAAACCGCCCCGGTCGTTGATAAAAATAAAACCCTGACCGATAATCTGCAGGCCAATGCTCCGTCAACGGAAGATTCGGTCATTCCGCTGCCGAAAGTCGAAGAAACCTGGATATCCAAAATCAAATCGCCGCTCGGAGAGGCCGATTCTGCCAAAGCGGCCGGTGATGAAGAAAAACAAACCGGAAAAGTCAATCTTGAAAATCTGGTTGAAAAGTCCAAAAAAACCGTGCGGCGTTCCAATGCCTCGGTTTTTGATATTTCCGGCGCCATGCTCCGCATGTCTTTCAAACAGATTGATGATATTCTTACCCGCCGCGGTTTCCGCCGCACGGTGCAAAAGCTGGATATTCCGAATTTTATCCGCTGGCGCAATGAAGACAAATGCCGCGCATCCGGCGTCGTCGGCTATGAGCGTTTGGAAAACTGCGTTATCCAAATGGCAAAGAAAAACGGCTATCAGTATGTGGAGCGCACCACTTATTCCAAGTTTGACACCCGAGAGGAAATAGAAGTCTATTTTACCAGCACTTTCACCAATAACAAAGCCTACCGCATTTCATACAAAAGCGAAGCGGCAACCGCAATCACCGGCAACAGCCAGAAGCAGATTTATCTGCGGAATATAAAAGTTTATGATTTTTGGAAAAAAATTAACCAAAAGTATGGTACACCCGACAATAAAGATGACGTCATCTGGGGATTGGGCGGCAACAAGCCTTATCTTCAGGCCGGCACCGGGCGCCTGATTCTGGAAGATCCGATGCTGCGGGAACTGGATTACACCCGGATGTCGCGTGAAGATCAGAAATTTATGAATACCGACTTGTATAGTTTTTAGAGGATATGATGAACGATATTTTATCAGAAACCGAATTGGCCGAATTGATTTGCACCCGTATCAGCCATGATGTCATCGGCAATGTCGGTGCCGTGTCCAATGCGGTGGAACTTCTTGAAGAAGGAGATATGGACTTTCTGGATGATATCCGTTCGATTCTCAAAGTCAGCTCTTCGGTTCTTTCTGCCCGTCTGAAGTTTTTCCGCCTGGCATTCGGCCTGAGCAACGCCAACCTTGAAGATTTCGGGCAGGTAAAGTCGGCTGCGGAAAATTATCTGAAAACGCTTGGCAGCCGCAATTATCCGCTGTCGCTGGAACTGGAGCTTCACTCGGCAGCTTTTGCCCGGCAGGCGCTGGTCGGAATTATGATTGCGGCGGATATGCTGATTAAAGGCGGCAAAATCGAAGCCCGCGAAGTCGGCGGCCGGCTGGCTGTCATAACCCATTGCGAAACGCCGCCGTCTGCGGAAAAAATCAGAAACATCAAAACGGTTTTGTCGGGCGGCCGCCCGGAAAATATGGCCCAGTATGCTCCGGTGTTCTATCTGAAAAGCCTTATGACTTCGCAGAAACAGGTAATAAGGCTTATTGAAACGCCGGCCTTCGGCCTGATGATGAAGCAGGGGGAATAAAATGGCAAAATGTTTGGTCGCCGATGACTCTAAAATAATCAGAATGCTTTTTGCCAAGATTATGGGAAATCTGGGCTTTGACGTGACCGAAGCCGAAGACGGTGAAGAAGTCGTCGAACAATGCCAGCTCAACGAGTTTGATTTGGTGATTATGGATTATCGTCTGCCTGTACTCGACGGTATTGATGCCATGTATAAAATCCGCAATTCCCGGCTTGAGAAACAGCCTAAAATAATTTTCTGTTCATCGCTGCTGGATATTGAAAAAATAGAAGAGGCTTTGGACGGCGGTGCTGACGACTATGTGCTGAAACCCTTTGACGAAGAAATCATTATCAGCAAATTGTCAATACTCGGCCTGGTTTAGGAAAAAACGATGAAAAAGAGCGATTTTGAATATGTGTTAAGCCTTCTCAGACAATATGCCGGTTGGGATTTGTCCAACGACAAATATTTCATCATCGATAAAAAACTTTATAATTTTATCTGTGAAAAGGGTTATGCTTCGGTTGAAGATTTGATTGCCGAGCTAAAAATCGGTCAGAAAGCCATGCTGTGGCAGGTTGTTGAGGCCTTGACCCTGTCGGACACTTATTTTTACCGTGACTATCCGGTATTTAAAGCTTTTGAGAATTATCTGCTGCCGCAGCTGCGGGAAATCAACCGCAGTTCCAAAAAGCTGCGGATATGGAGCCTCGGCTGTTCGACCGGACAGGAGGCATATTCGATTGCCATGGCGGTTAAGCACAAGCTTCTGGGCGTTAAAGACTGGAATGTAAACATTATCGGCACCGACATTTCCAGTTATTCGATCGGTAAGGCGCAAAAAGGGCTGTTCAGCCAGTTCGATGTCCAGATGGGGCTGAATATGCGCCAGATTCTGGAAAATTTTCATCAGGATCAGGGGCAGTGGCAGCTTAATGACGACATCCTTCCCATGGTGGAATTCCGCCGTTACAATCTGATGGACGAACTGACGCTCAGCGGCAGTTATGACGTAATTTTCTGCCGCTATGTCCTGCAGTATTTTTCACCCGAAATTCAGCGAAAAATCGTTGCGAAGATATACAGCCGTCAAAATCCGGCCGGCTTCCTTTATACCGGAATGCATGAAAATATCCGGGGATTGGATGAGTTCTACCAGCCCGTCAGCGGAATGGACTGTCTCTATCAGGCGAAAATGAATGTGCCGCTGCCAAATTTTGATGAAGATGTCAAAAGCGAAGTAATTGCCGGCCCCGCAGACAGCGACGATGACATTCCGAGCTTTGTTCGCCCGCGTAATCTGACTTATCGCGCGCCGCAGTCCGCTCAGGACTTTATGGAAGAACTTAAAAAGAAAAACTGACGGGAAAGCGGTCTAAACCGTAAGGTCCGGAAAATCAGCCGCGCTTTCGGGGTTGCTTTATTTCATTTAAATCGGGATAGGTGTTTTTTATCCGGCGCAGCAAATCGTCCAATTTCAGCCGCAGTGCTGCCGGCGGGTTTTTGCGCTGGGCATTTTCGGCCTGCCTTTTGGCAATATCGGCGGCACCGATTCGCAGCGAATATTCCGCAGCCGCATATTCGGCATAAGCCGTCTGACCGTTTTGGTCATAAGCCTGAGACAGCAGCAGCCAGCCCATGGCCGAAGGGCGTTGCTGCAAAGAGCGGTTTAAGACCGCAATAATGTTTTTCAATTCTGCCGGCGACGGAGAAACCGCCAAAGCAGCCTGAGCCCAGTCAACCTGCAGCAGTGCGGCGTCGGGACGAAGTTTGAGAACCTTGCCGTAAGCTTCTTTGGCCGCTTTCAGATTGCCCTGTTCCATATAAATTTGCGCTTTCAGTTCATAAAAATAAGGATTGTCCGGTTCTTCGGCCGATAAGGCATCAATCATCCTCAGAGCCTTGCCGAAATTGAGCTGCTTAAAATAAGCAATGGCTTGGGCATAACGGGCGACGATTGACGTATCGCTCGGCGGATAACGCTTAAATGTTTGTGCCGGTTCTTGCAGAAAGCCGTATAATTTGGCTTTTATGCGTTGAAATTCATTGTCCAGAGAATGATCCTGATGATAGGGTGATTGTTTGACCGCCTGCTCCAGAAAGCGGACACGTTCGCTCGTAACCGGGTGGGTTCTGAAATAGTCGCTTTCTTCAATCCCGTTTAACGCGTTTTGTTTTTGAATTTTTTTCATAAATTGCAGCAGTCCCTGCGGTGATGTCTGCCTTTTGTAAAGAAGTTTCACGGCGGCATCGTCGGCGCTGCGTTCTTCTTCGACCCGGTAAGCCATATAATTGGAGAGCAGGGAGCTCTGTGACCCCAGCATGACGGCGACGGCCACGTCACCCCGGCCGCTGGCTGCGGCCGCAGCTCCGGCCAGAACCAGAGACGCCAGACTGGCTTCCTGCATACTCTGGTTTTTTATTTTCTGACGCAGAATATGCCCGCCGAGAATATGTCCGGTTTCATGCGCCAAAACGCCGCTGATTTGGTCGGTGTTATCTGCTTTCAGCAGCGTCCCCGTATGGATGAACAGATTGTTGCCGTCGCCGACAAAGGCATTCAGGCTGTTGTCATTGACAATATAAATTTTATTGCGGCTAAACGGAATACCGGCAGTTTGAAAAATCGGACGGATAACTTTGGCCAGATATTGTTCGGTCTCTTCATCGGAAATGATGCTCATCTGTCCCAAGGCATCTCTTAACGGCAAAAAGGCTAATATCAGCCAGAAGCCGATGATTAGCCTTGATACGGTGTTCTTTTTGCTGCCGGTCAGCTTTTGATTAATTTTCTCCACCAGGTTGTCTTTCCTTTCTGTTCGGCCTTCTCCGCGGAATTGTCTTCCGCAGCGGCAACATTGGGAGACTTAATATCTTCATGGCTGTTATACAAGATGACCGCTTCCGCTTTTTCTTTTTTTGTTTCGCCGTTGTTTTCGTTTTCACCGTTGTCATTATAGTTGCGGCGATCGCGTCGGCGGTTGTTGCGACGGTCAAATCTGTTGCGTCGGTCACGCCGGCGGTTGCTGCGGCGTCCCTCGTTTTCCTGCCCGTCTTCGTTCCTGTTTTCTTTGACGCTTTCGGAAGCTTCCGCCGTATCGGCTGCATCTTCCTGAACCGGTGTGTCTTCGGCAGCCGTTTCTTCTTTGATGCGCGGTTTCCGGTCACCTTTGTTCGGCTGACGGCGGCTGTTGCGCGGAGAACTGCTTTCTTCCGTTCCGTTTTCTTCCTTATCTTCTTCCTTATCCTGAGTTTTAACCGCTTTAATGCGTTCAATTCTCAGGTCGGCAATGTTCTTGATTGAGTCGTCGGCGCAGATAATCACTTCCATATTGTAACGCTGTTCCAAATCGCTGACGCATTTGCGCTTCTGATTCAGCAGATAAAGGGCAAACTCGCTGGGCAGATAGAGGTTAATCCGTGAACAGCGGTTTTTAATGCCTTCTTCCTCAATACAGCGCAACACAAAAACCGCTCCCGATTCGATTGTGCGGACAATTCCTTTGCCGTGGCAGTGCGGGCAAACCTGATAATTGCTTTCAAAGAAAGAGGAATGCATCCGTTGGCGCGATATTTCCAGCAAGCCGAAACAGCTCATCTTGGCAATCTGAATCCGTGCCCGGTCTTTTTTCATGGCCTCTTTCATGCGCTTTTCAACCGCCAGATTGTTTTTCTGTTCTTCCATATCAATAAAATCGACCACGACCAACCCGGCCAGATTTCTCATTCTCAGTTGTTTGGCAATTTCGTCGGCTGCTTCCAGATTGGTTTTGAGTGCGGTTTCCTCCAGGTCTTTTTCTTTGGTTGCCCGGCCGGAGTTGACATCAATTGAAACCAGCGCCTCCGTGGGGTTGATAACCAGATAACCGCCCGATTCCAGCTGAACATTGGTGTCATGCAGTTTGTCCAGCTGAGCTTCAACCTGAAATCTCTGGAACAAAGGCAGCTCACCTTTTTTGTTTTCTTTAATTTTTTTCAGGTTATGCGGGGAAAGGATTTTCACAAAATCACGCGCGGCTTTGTAAGCCTGTTCGCCGTCCACGATAATTTCGGAAATGTCTTTGGTGTACATATCGCGCAGGGCGCGTCTGATCAGGTTGCCTTCCTCGTGAATTAAAGCCGGAGCTTTCCCTTTCAAAGCATCAAGGCGGATTTGATTCCAGCTGCGGATCAGATAATTGTAGTCGCGGACAATGTCTGCTTTGGTTTTTTCTTCGCCGGCGGTGCGGACAATCATAGACATTTCATTGTTGAGCGGCAATTCTTTAACGATGTTTTTCAGCCGTTTGCGGTCTGCAACATTGGTAATTTTGCGGGAAACGCCGCCGCTTTTGATGCGGTTCGGCATTAAAACGCAATAGCGTCCGGCCAGAGAAAGATAAGTCGTTAATGCCGCACCTTTATTGCCGCGTTCTTCTTTAACCACCTGAACCAGCAAAATCTGTCCTTCTTTGATAACGTCCTGAATTTTGCTGCGGTGGAATAATTTGCGGATTTTCATCAGTTTGCGCTGAATTTCAAAATCGCATTCGCTGTCGTCTTCTTCATCGTCATCATCTTCTTCTTCAACGACGTCTTCTTCGGCCATATTGTTATAGGTGCTTGACTTCCGGGGCGCATCAACTTCTTCCTGAACGGTTTCTTCTTCCTCTTTGGTGCTTTCGGCCATAACCGTCAGTTTTTCTTCTTTTTCCGCTTTTTCTTGTTCCGGTGCGGCCGGTTCCGTTTCGGCAGCTTCCTCTTTGGGAGCCTGCTGGGCTTTGCGGGCACGCTTTTTCAAAATTCTTTTCTTGCGGGGATGCTTGTGTGAATCTGCCGCCGTTTCTTCCTGCGGAACCGTTTCGGTCGGTGTTTCTTCCGTCAGAGTGCCGCTTTCTGCTGTCGTTTCCGCGGCTTCCGGCAAAGATTCGTTCGGTGCGGAAGTTGTTTCTGCTGCCGGAATTTTTTCTTCCGTTACGGCCTCTTCCTGAACCGGAGTTGAAGTTTCGCTGCCGTTTTCGGCTGCTTCTGCCGCTTTGGCTTCCGCTTCCGCGGCTTCACGGGCTTTGCGCTCTTCTTCGCGGGCGGCGTATTGGGCTGCTTTTTCGGCGCGGTGTCTTTCGCGCTCGGCTTCCCGTTCTTTAATCGCCTGTTTTTTGGCTTCGATAATCTCGTCTACTTCTTTGTCAATTGAGGCCAGCTCTTCTTCCGAAACATTGTAATAGTCCGGGTGAATTTCACCGAAAGCCAGAAAACCGTGCTTGTTTCCGCCGTAATCGACGAAAGCAGCCTGCAGCGAAGGCTCAACCCGCATGACTTTTGCCAAATAAATGTTGCCTTTGATTTGTTTGCGGCTGGCTGATTCGAATTCGACGTCTTCAACTTTGTTTCCGTTAACGATGACAACGCGGGTTTCTTCCGGACGGGTGTCATCAATCAGCATTCTTTTGGTCATAAATATAATTCTCCGTTTGGGTACCGAAACGCCGGGGCGCGGTACGGGTATTGTCACAAAACTGGAGGGAATCAGGCGAAAGCTATTATGTATCTAAGCACGAAATCTGCCGCTGCCGGTGTTTCGCACTCTATTTTAAGCCAGTCTTCGGGCTGTCAGTCGCAGCCTTACTTATCATATAAAACCTCTCTGTGTCCCCGGCACATTTGTTTGCTTTGTTTGTTTATCGGGCCCGGGACGTGAAACCGTCCAGTAAAAATCTTTTGTCTTTCTTGTCTGCAAGCACGCCTCTCGCTGTGAGCCGGCGGCGGTATCAGCACGGCAGGTCTTGCATTTTATGGTAAACTCGTGTAATAAAGACCTGCTTCCGATACATTAAAAGCATACAATTGCACCCAGAATATACGATTTGATTTAAAACACAATATTATTTTTGAATCAGACGCAAAAAAGTGCGGACGCCTTTGTCTGCCGTTTGTTTACAGCCGAAAAGACAGCTTGCGCTCCGGATAATTTTATGTTTTTAACCTATTGGTAAGAAGTGTTTATATATAATAACCTATATTGCGTAATTGTGTGGATTGAACGGATGCGAACCTTTTTGCAACAGATAGCCTTCGGTATGAAAGGCCTTGTCAGGCAGGTGCTGGCAACAGCCGTCATTTTCTGCTGCGCGTTTTCTGCTGCCGATTCTGCCGCAGCATCCGGAATTACGTCCATGCGCATCGGGCAGGGGGTCGGAAGCGTTCGCATCGTCTTTGATGCGGACCGGAAGTTTGACTATAAGGTTTTTCTGCTCAATGAGCCCAAACGTTTGGTTATCGATACCTTTGATGTCAAAGTCAGTCCCGAAATCGAAAAATATGTCGATAAAAACAATCTGGTAACCAAAACCCGTTTGGGGAGCGTCGGGACGGACGGCATTCGTATCGTCTTCGATTTGCAGAAGCCGGCAATCGTCAAGAAAGCCTTTATGCTTGCGCCGCAGAGCAATTTCGGCTGGCGTTTCGTGATTGATGTTTCCATAGCTTCCGAACGGGAGTTTTCCTCCAAGGTCGGCAGCAAATACGCTCTCAGTAACGAAAATTCTTTTGCCGGAAGCTATTCGTCGTCTTCCTCCAAGTCGTCGTCTAAAGCCAAAACCGTCAATAAAAAGAAAATCATCGTCCTTGACCCCGGACACGGCGGCAAAGATCCGGGAGCCATCGGCTATTCCGGCGTTTATGAAAAAAATATCACTCTGGCCATGGCCAAAGAACTGAAAGTGATTTTGGAGAAAGAGGGGTACAAGGTTCATCTGACCCGCAGCACGGATATTTTTATCCCTCTGCGCGACCGGGTAAAGATTGCCCGCAAATATAATGCCGACCTGTTTATGTCCATTCATGCCGACAGCGCCGTCAACCGCAGTGCCAAAGGGCTTTCCGTCTATACATTGTCTGAAACCGCGTCTGACAAAGAGGCTGCCGCTCTGGCCGAACGCGAAAATAAAGCCGATGTCGTTGCCGGGCTTAATCTGCTTGAACATTCCAAAGAGGTTTCGGATATTCTGATAAACCTGGCGCAGCGCGAAACCATGAACCGTTCTTCCGAATTTGCATCTTTTATGGTTCAGGAAATGCGCAAATCGGTAAAACTGCGCGACAATACGCACCGTTTCGCCGGTTTTGCGGTTTTGAAAGCGCCTGATGTTCCGTCCGTTCTGCTGGAAATGGGCTACCTTTCCAACCGCACGGAAGAACGTTTGCTCAAACAAAAGGACTATCGCCGCAAGCTGGCTGTTTCGACCAGCAAGGCCGTTGAAAAATATTTTGACAACATGCAGCATGCTTCCGTCTTCTGAAGACGGAAATTGTAAATGCCGGTATTTCTCGGAATAGCGGTATATTTTTGGCGTGGAAAAGGCATTTTTCTTTTGCATTTTTAGTAAATTGTAATAGATTGAACAAAAATAACTTTAAGGTTTTTGAATTTTGGTGGAATTGTAATGCTTAAGACCCTGTCTTCCCTGCTGAGTACGTTTTTTTTCTTTGCCGTCATCGCCGTCGTGCTGGTTATCAGTTCTCTGTGGAAATATGCCGGCGAGCTGCCGGATTACCACCAGCTGGCCAAATATGAACCGGCCGTCACCACGCGGCTTTACGCCGGCGACGGTCAGCTGCTGATGGAGTATGCGGTTGAAAAACGTATTTTCGTTCCGGTTGACAAGATTCCCGATCAGGTCAAAAATGCCTTTATCGCCGCAGAAGACAAAAAGTTTTACAGCCATTCGGGGATTGATTACGTCGGTATCATTCGCGCCGTTCTCGGCAATTTGAAAAACATCGGCACCGGACGCCGTCCGGCCGGTGCTTCGACTATTACCCAGCAGGTGGCCAAAAACTTTCTGCTGACTTCCGAATTGTCCTATATCCGCAAAATCAAAGAAGCTATTTTGGCCACGCGAATGGAACAGGCCTTTACCAAAGACCATATTCTGGAACTTTATTTGAATGAGATTTATCTCGGCAATCGTTCTTACGGAGTGGCCGCCGCGGCATTGAACTATTTCGGTAAGTCGCTGAACGAGCTGACGATTGAAGAGGCTGCCTATCTGGCGGCCTTGCCCAAAGGACCGAACAACTATAATCCCAAGACCAAATATGAAGCGGCCGTCGGCCGCCGCAATTGGGTAATCGACCGGATGATCGAAGACGGATACGTCGATCCCGACAGCGGTGAAGCGGCCAAGCAAAAGCCGCTGGTAACGATTGACCGCAGCAGCGCTTTTGTAAAAGATGCCCAATATTTCAGCGAAGAAGTGCGCCGTGAAATCAGTCAGAAATTCGGCAAGGATTCGGTCAACGAAGGCGGACTGATTGTCAGAACCACGCTTGACCCGAAACTGCAGGAAATTGCCAGCAATGTATTTCATCGGGAAATTCAAAATTATGACCGCCGCCACGGTTGGCGCGGTCCCCTCGGAAATATTCCCTTAACTGCGGATTATCGGGAAGCCCTGAAAAAGGCCGAAGTCCCGGCCGGAGCGGACGATGGCTGGGTTAAAGCCGTTGTGTTGCAGGTTTCTCCCGATCATGCCGTTATTGAGACCGAGGACGGCAGTCAGGGAAATATCCCGTTGGCTTTGCTTTCCTGGGCACGAAAATCGCTGGCCAAACAGGATGTCGGCGGAATGCCCAAATCGGTTGCCGAAGTATTGAAGGAAGGCGATATCATTTTCGCCGAACCGGCTTCCGAAAAAACGATTAAATCAAAAAATCTGACTGCCGATGCTTATGAACTGCGGCAGCTTCCCAATGTCGAAGGTGCTTTGATTGTGATGGATCCGCACACCGGAAAAGTGCTGGCTGTCGTCGGCGGCTATTCTTTCCGCAAATCTCAGTTTAATCGGGCCACCCAGGCTTATCGCCAAACCGGCTCTTCCTTTAAGCCGTTTGTTTATCTGACCGCGCTGGAAAACGGTTATTCTCCGACGGATCTGATTCTGGACGCACCGTTTGTGCTTGACCAGGGAGCCGGACAGAAACGCTGGAAACCGGAAAACTATTCCAAAAAGTTTTACGGGTTGATGACGCTGCGCGAGGGAATTGAAAAATCCCGCAACCTGATGACCGTTCGTCTGGCGCAGGACGTCGGCATGGATAAAATTTCCGAAATGTCCCGCCGCATCGGAGTTAATAAAAATCTGCCGGAACTGCTTTCAATGTCGCTCGGTGCCGGCGACACCCGTTTGATTGACATGGCCAGCGCCTATTCGGTTATTGTCAACGGCGGTAAAAAGGTTGAACCTTACTTTATTGAGCGCATACAGGATCGCAACGGCAAAACGATTTACAAACGTGACCGCCGCGATTGCCCTGACTGCAATGCCGCCAAATGGGACAATCAGGATATTCCGCAGCTGGCTGACGGCCGTGAGCAGATAGTTGATCCGATGTCGGCTTACCAGATGACTTCTATTTTGGAGGGTGTGGCCGTTCGCGGCACCGGCGCCCGCCTGCGGGCTCTGAAACGCCATCTGGCCGGCAAAACCGGAACCACCAACGATAACAAGGACGGATGGTTTATGGGCTTTTCGCCTGACCTGGTCGTCGGAACCTATGTCGGCTTTGATGAACCGCGTACGCTGGGCCGCCGGGAAACCGGTGCGGCGGTGGCTCTGCCGATTTTCTATAATTTCATGGAACAGGCGCTGAAAAACCAGCCGGATATTCCTTTCCGCATCCCGAAGGGAATCAAGCTTGTCCGCATTAACAACAAGACCGGCAAACCGGCCACGCCGAATGACACTTCCGTTATTTTTGAGGCTCTCAAGCCGGATTTTGACTTTAATAAAAACAAACAGCGGATTATCGGAGAGGAGGCCAAGCCGGCTCATTCCCTTGAAGATACCGCCAAAGTCTTCGGCGTTGACGAAGATAATGATTTTCAGCTCGGAACCGAATATTAAGGAGAAGACATGCGTGCCGAATTGGTTGAAATAATTGACGAAATCAAGCAGTCCCTTGAGCTGCTGAGGAGGTCTCTTTGACTATGACAATGCCCTTGTCCGTTTGGATGAACTGACGGCTCTCAGTGCCGATCCCGGTTTGTGGAACGATGCCGAAAAAGCGCAAAAGCTGATGAGCGAGAAAACAAATCTCGAAACCTCCCTGAACAACTTTCAGGAAATGCAGACGGCTCTGAACGATTTGTGTGATCTGGCCGAACTGGCCGAGGCCGAAGGCGATGAAACCGTTGTGGCCGACTGTCAGGAACAGTTGGCACAGCTCAGGGAACAGACTAAAAGGGGCGAATTGGAAGCTTTGCTTTCCGGTGAAGTCGACGGCAATGATGCTTTCCTTGAGGTGCATTCCGGCAGCGGCGGCACCGAGGCTCAGGACTGGGCGGAAATGCTGCTGCGTATGTACAGCCGCTGGGCCGAAGACCATAAATATAAAGTCGAATATGTGGAAGAAACCGAAGGCGACGTTGCCGGACTGAAGTCGGCAACGATTAAAATCTGCGGTCATAATGCTTATGGCTGGCTGAAGTCGGAAAGCGGCGTTCACCGCCTGGTGCGTATTTCTCCGTTTGACAGCAATGCCCGCCGTCACACCAGCTTTGCCTCGGTTTGGGTCTATCCGGTTATTGACGATGAAATCAATATTGAAATTAATGAATCAGACTGCCGCATTGATACTTATCGTGCTTCCGGCGCCGGCGGACAGCACATTAACAAAACGGATTCCGCGGTGCGGATTACCCATATTCCGACCGGCATTGTCGTTTCTTGCCAGACGCAGCGGTCGCAGTTTCAAAACCGTGATGCCGCCTGGAAAATGCTGAAAGCCCGTCTCTATGACATTGAATTGCAGAAACGTGAAGCCGAGGCTCAGGGAATTCGCGATTCTCAGGGGGACAACGGCTGGGGCAACCAGATTCGCTCTTATGTGCTGCAACCCTATAAAATGGTGAAAGATTTGCGTACGGAAGCTGAAACTTCCGATACCAAAGCCGTATTGGACGGTGATATTGATTTGTTTTTGTCGGCCGCTCTGGCCTCTAAAGTAGGTGCAAAATGAATTTGTCTCAAAAAATAGCAACTTGGGTTGCCTGTGTTTTAGCCGCTATTTACGGTATTTTCTGCGTATTGGTTTTTGTTTATCCGAAACCGTTCTTTTATAATCCGACCACGGTTCGTTCCGATATCAACCATGCTCATAAATATGGATATAAGGCGCGTGAAGTAACTTATAATTCAAAAGACGGAACCCCTCTGCTGGCCTGGTACACTGAACCGCATAACGGGCAGAAGAAAATTGTCGTTTTTATGCACGGAAACTCTTATAATATTGAAGAATTTTATTATAAACTGAAAACTTTCGCCAATGCCGGATACGGAACTTTTCTGCCCGAATACCGCGGCTATGGCGACGTTGCCGGTGAAATTACCCAGGAAAATCTGGAAGCCGACGCAATTGCCGCCGTGGAATATTTGCATTCTCAGGGTTATAAAAACAAAGACATTTATGTTTACGGCATGTCGCTCGGGTCTCACATGGCCACCAACAGCGTCTATCAGCTGCAGAAAAAGGAAGCTTTTGCCGGTCTGATTCTGGAAGTTCCCTTTGATAATCTGATGAATGTCGTGCGGCTGGCGGTGCCGGTTCCTCTGCCGTTGGAAGTTATTATGCGCGATAAATATGACAATCTGGCCATGATTGAAAATATCAAATCGCCTATTTTGATAATGGGCGGCAGCATTGACACGACGGTTCCCGTCGAATTGGCGCAGAATTTGTATAACTATGCTCCGGAACCCAAAAAAATAATCATCTATGAAAACGGAAAGCACAGCAACCTCTTTAATTTCCGCAATGATTTGGATATTTTGGACTGGATGAAGGCAAATGAAAACGGCTGGTTGAAAAGCGAATGAAAAAGGTTTCCAACAGGCTATATCTTACCCAGAAGATCATCGATTATATCGGTGTGGTCTTTCTCGGGCTGTTGCTCCTTTTTATCTGGCAGCTTTACCGCGGTCCGATTGAACTGCCGTTTTTAAAACCATATATGGTGCGGGCCCTCAATCATGACGATGCCGAATATCAGGTTACGGTCGATTCGGTTAATATTGAGCTGGTTCGTTCGATACAGCCGATTAAAATTATTGCCAACAATGTCGTTTACCGCAAAAACGACGGCAGCTTTATCATAAATGCGCCCAAAACGTCCGTTTCTTTCAGCATTAAGGCGCTGCTGCGCGGCGTAATTGCTCCCAGCTCAATGGAAGCGTTGAATCCGACGGTTTATATTTTTAACACTTACGGAGTAGATAAAGAAAATATCAATGACGTAAATAAGAAAAAAATAGCTTATTATTTCGATTCTTTTGAAGATTTTATTGAGCGCTTTAATTCTGACGACAATTTTTATCCCGAGAGTTACATTAACAAGATTTCCGTTAAAAACGCCGAGGTCGAGCTGCACGAAGTGGATCTGGGACGAAAGTGGATTTTTTCTGATTTGAATTATCTGCTGGAGCGGAATTTGACCAATATCTCAATGGATGTCAGCGCTCTGATGAAACTGAACAATCAGGTGGCTTCCGTCGGGGTCGAAGCCGAATACCGCATGCTCAACAATAAGCTGGCTTTTGAGTTTTATTTTTCTGATTTGGTTCCCAATGCGCTGGCAGAAACGTTTCTGGATAAAAATACCGCCGACGGTTTTTATAAGATAAATCTTCCCGTCAGCGGCCGGGTGGCAACGGTTATTGATTTCAATGAGGTAATTAAATATAAAGACGACATAATGAAAAGCGTTGATACCGCTTTTGAAAAAATTGATTTTCAGTTTGAAGGCGGCCGCGGCAATATTATGTTTAATGAGGATGCCGCCTATAATTACAATATTGCCGCGTTTTTGCTGGAAGGAGCAATCAGCGGCGGCTTGAACGAACTCAAAATCAGCAATGCCGACTTCGACCTCGGCAGCCAGAAAGCCAAAATCGATTTGAAAGTTTCCGGCGTCAAATCTTTTCTGCTGGAAAATTCTCTGAAAGATCTTAAAGTCGATTTGTCGGCCGCGGTAAAGGAAATGAATTTCGACGATCTTTATAACTATTGGCCGCGCTATCTTTCCGATGATGCCTGGAGCTGGTGCAAAGACAGCATTCGCGGCGGGCAGATAAAGAATGTCCGTTTTGACTTCAGGTTTGCTTATGACGACAAGAGCAGAAACTTTGGCCTGGCGGATCTTTCCGGCAGCGGCGATATCAGCGACACCAATCTGAATTACCTGAAAGAAATGCCTGATATAACCAATCTTTACGGCCGGGCGCACTTCAGCAAAACCAATATTAAAATCGATGTGGACAAAGGCGTTTCCGAAGGGGTTATTCTGACCGGAGGCTATGTCAATTTATATGATTTGGACAAGTACAACAATTATGCCGATATTGATTTGAAACTGAGCTCTTCGGTAACCGATGCCCTGCGGCTGATTGACAATCCTCCGCTGGGATATACCTCCGAAATGGGACTGAAACCGGACGCCCTTCAGGGGCAGGCGGAAACCGAACTGGGGCTGAAATTTGAAATCAAAAACGACCTGACGCCGGAAGAAGTAGAGGTAAAGGTAAAATCCGATTTGACGGAGGTTCGGGTTCCCGATGCGTTTAAAAACAAAACCGTTACCGCCGACGAATTGAAATTGGAAGTAGATAATCAGGGGCTGGCTTTGAGCGGCGATGCCAAACTGGAAAACATTCCGCTGAAATTGTCTTGGAACGAACGCTTTGCTGACAAAAACTATCGCAGCCGCTATAAGCTGTCAGCCAAGTTTAACAATGCCCTTAAAAAGGAGTTGGATTTTGATTCTTCCCTGCTTAATCCGCCCTATGTTGACGGCTATGCATTGGTTGATGCCGAAATAACCGTTTACAATGACCGCAAAACCGTTGTCAATCTGAATGCGCAGATTGATAAAATGGCGGTTGACTTTGCTTTCCTCGGTTTTAAAAAACCGGTAAATGAACGGGGAAATCTGCTCGCGACCCTGAATATTTATGACAACAAGCTGGTTTCTCTGCCCAAATTCAGTCTGTTTAAGGATGATTTTAAAATTGAGGGTAAAATTGATTTGACAGCCGACGGCAATATTAAAACCGTTGACATCACCAATATTTCCGGTCCGCGGACGGCCGCCAAAGCGCGGATAGACATTGCTCACGCACCGAAGAAAAAGGTTAAGATTAACATCTCCGGAACCAGCTATGACCTGACGCCGTTCTTTGACCGTGATGAAAATAAAATCAAAGTTGATCGGGCAACCCTGATTAAAACGCCGGAAGATGAGGATGACGAACTCGAAGACGTCACCGATACGGATATCTTTATTGCCGTTAACAACCTGTGGACCAATCCTCATGTGCCGGTCACTAACTTTGCCGGCTCGGCCAAACTGCTGAACGGCATCGGTGTGAATGAAATTCATATGGTCGGCAACTATAACAACAATAAAAAGTCTGTTTTAAAATTCGATTATGTTCCGCGCCCCAATAAGGAATTTCTGCTTTCCGTTGACAGTAACGATGCCGGAGCGACGCTGAAAGTGCTGCGGGTTTATAATAATATGAAAGGCGGAAATATCCAGGTTGAAGCGCGCCGCAATGCCCAGAAAGAATTTATCGGTCATGCCAAAATCCGCGATTTCAGCATTTATAATACGCCGGTGATTGCCAAACTGCTGACGGTGGCATCTTTCAGCGGTATGGTTGATTTGCTGATGGGCGAGGGGCTGACTTTCTCTCACTTTGATGCTCCGTTCGAATACAGAAACCGGCAGCTGAGCCTGAAAGAGGCCAAAGCTTTCGGCGATGTTGTCGGCATAACCGCGCAGGGAACCTATGACCGCCGTTTTGACGAAGTCAATTTTCACGGAGTCATTGCGCCGGCATACAGCTTGAATACCATGCTCGGCAAAATTCCCCTGGTCGGAAATCTTCTTGTCGGCAAGGACGGAACCGTTTTTGCTGCCAACTACAGCGCCACCGGTTCGGTTGAAGATGCGGAAATTGACATTAATCCTCTGTCGGCCTTAAGCCCGAGTTCTTTGAAAGACAAATTTAATGCATTGTTTGGAGGAGACGGTAATTAATGGCAGAGAAATTTCTTAAAATAGGGCTAGACTTTCATGGCGTTATCAACACCAACCCCTCATATTTCAAAGATTTTACCGAATATGCCGAAGCGCGGGGACACCGGATTTATATAATAACCGGCGGCCCGGCCGCAAAAATTTCCAGCTTTTTGAATGCCTGGGGCATCAGATATACCGAACTGTTTGCGATCCTTGATTACTATGCCGCCCGCGGAGAAGTAAAGTTTTTCTCTGACGGCAATTTCAAAATGGATGACGGCCTGTGGAACAGTGCCAAGGCCAAATTCTGCCGCCGTCACGGTATTGACATTCATATTGATGATTCGGATGTTTACGGCCTGAGTTTCACAACGCCTTATTGTCTGTACGATTCGGTCAGCCGCACCTGCTGCCTGTCTAAAAACAATACGGTCAGCTTTGCCCTGCCGCCTCGTGACTGTTTGCACCGGATAGAAAAAGCCTTAGCTGCCCTGTAAGGCCCGCTTGGACTGATAAACGTCGTATTTTTCTTCATGCCAGGTAACGCCGCTTTTAACTTTGTGTGCGGGGTTTCCGGCATAAATCGAATGGCTTTCGCTTAAGTCTTTGGTAACAATGGCTCCTGCGGCAATAATAATATCGTCGGCAACGGTGTTGTTTTTGAGAATCATTGCCCGCTCGCCGATCCACACATGATTGCCGACGGTGATGTGGCTTCCGGGATTAATTGCATTGCCGCTTTCCAAATCAACAATGGCATGAAAGTCGGAAACATACATCCTGCTGTCTTTGGCCGCCATAACCTCGTCACCGATTGTCAGTCGGCTTCCTCTTTCCCATAAGCCGCTTTCCAAACCGCGAAATGCACAGTTCTTTCCGATTTTAACCACCGTATCATCGGTATCAATGATAATTTTTAACGACCCCCAGCAGCCTTCGCCGATACTGATATGGTTATTGCTGCCGTTAATAATGAGTTCCAGCTTGTAAAATTGGTTTTCCGGAGCAATTTCGATTCGATTGTTGCTGCCGATGATTTTCACCGGACTGCGGTCGTAAAAACGGTTGCCTTTAATGCGGGGAGAAATAATTTGATTGTTTTCGCCTTTGATTTTGATGTATTTTTTGAACAATTTCATTCCTGCTGACTCTCCAGTTGGGCCATTGCCAGGTCATAAGCTTCGGGAACCCAGTTGATGTCCGTCTTTTTGCAGACGGCAGGATTGCCGGCATACATGGCATAACCGGTGGTTAAATCTTTGGTTACGACTGAACCGATGCCGATAATGACATTATCCGTAACATGGCAGTTTTTCAAAATTTTGACGCCTTCGCCGAGCCAGACGTGATTGCCGATGACAATTTCCTTGCCCTGATTGCACGGACGTCCGGTTTTTAGTTCGATAACGGCATGAAAATCCGAGCAATACCAGACGGGTTTCTTTGGCAAACATACAATCGTCGCCGATAATTACCCGGCTGCCTTTTTCTTCCAGAATAATATCGGTCCCCATAAAGCCGGTTTTATGCCCGACGGTAACCACAGCATCGGAAGTGCGGATTTCCAGATTTAATTTTCCGTAACATCCCGGCGGCAGAATAAGCGTATTATTGTTGCCGAAGATTTTGATATCGGTAAATTTCAGGTAATTGGGGCCGCCGATATTAATCTTGTTGTTATTTCCGTCAATGCGGACATTGCCGTATTTCAGCAGCTCGTTATGCACATCTTTCGGACAGACAAACTCATTGCCGGTGCCTTTAATGCGCAGATTGGCTTTCTTTATCAGACGCATGATTATTCTCTGCCCGACTGCATTACGGCATAATCGCGGTAAGCGCGCAGCGTCTGTTCCATTTGGCCGCTCGGCAGGTGGTTGGTGCGTTTTTTGGCAATGTCACGCATTTGGTTGTAGCAAAGCTTATTCAAAGAAGTTTTCGGAGCACTCAGACCGGCGCCGCTCGGCATCACGTCAAAGCGCTGTTCCGCTGCGTTAAGAGAGTTGCTGTCTTTCTGTAAATAAGTTTTGCTGATAGTCATGTCACTGCCCCGCCCATAAAATGCGATTAATCAGTTCAATGTCAACAAGATTGACATTCATTTCTTTGCGAGAATCTGCCAAATCGCACAAAACCAGCGTTGACGGTGTGCGGTGAACAAATTCCTTAATCAGAATATCACCATTTTTTAAAATGACAACTATTCTGTCATTTTTTCTGATTTCCGAATTTTTGGCGACGATTATAGCCGAACCGTTTTTGAAAAAAGGTTCAAAATCGGAAACGTCTATGTCTATGGCATACAGATTCGATGACGCATCGGGAAAATGCATTCGTTTCCAGCCGTCGGTAACCAGACGGTTGTCCCTGATTTCTTTTTCGCTGCCGAGACGCGAATAATTGATATAAGGAACCGCATTCATCATCTCCGGCGTCAGGCCTTCGTCAATCAGGCTGTAAAACTGTTCAAAAGTAACGTTGCAGGCATCCAGAATTTTGTTGATGCTGTCCAGCGAAGGCCATCTTTTTTTGCCGTCGGGACGAATTCGTTTGCTTTTGTTAAAGGTTGTTGCGTCAAGGCCGGCTTTTTTAGCCAGCCCGGACGGAGATAAACCATGGGCGCGGGCTAACTTATCAACAGCATCCCAAACTTGTTCATATTTCATTGTTCCTCCTCGTTTTCTGTGATTTTGAAGCCAGTAACTTAACTATACACCTATAAAATTTAGGAATCAATTCTTTTTAAATGTTGAATTTCCTACAACCTTATGTATAAATACATTAGGTTAAAAATTAGTTAAAATAGAGTAATACAACTGGGAGAAAGTATTTATGCGCAACGACTATGAGCCTTTTGAAAATGCCGAGCAGGTCTGGTTTTGGTTCTGCGGCTGCCTGATGGTGCGGGAGGAAGGCGGCCTCCGCTCACGCGGCGATTATGCCGGAAAGCCGCGGAAATGTGAGGTCGCGGACATCTACCGTATTGTCAAAAAAATGCGTCTGAACCGTCAGATAACCAGGCGCCATTTGCGCGTGATGATGAAATGGGGGCAGCTGGAATGTCCGCCTTATTACGACTGTCGGGCTAAACGGAGCGAAATCCGCCTGTGGGATGAGGGGCTGCATGCCTTGGAAATCTGCCTTACGGAAAAGGGAATTCTCTGAAATGCGTTTGGATATTTTTGCTGCCGGCGTCTATTCCGAATGTTATGTCGTTTTTGCCGACAATACTTCGCTTTGGTGGTTGAAGCTTTTGAAGCCGGGCTTCCGCCATTGTTATGTTATTTTACGGCTTTATAAAACCGGAAGATGGTTGGAACTTAATCCGTTGTCCAATCAGTTTTTGGCTGCGATTTATGATTATCCGCCCGATTTTGATTTTCCCGGCTATATCCGCACCCGGCGCAATGTCAGACTCTGCCGGGTAGAAATTGCCGCAGCACCGCCGAAATGCGCGCCGCTCTCGTTTTTTACCTGTGTTGAATTTGTTAAGCGTGTCATCGGCTTGCATGATTGTTTTATCCACACGCCGTGGCAGCTTTATCAAAAAATATCTAAATTGTAGGAAAAAGTTCTTGACAAATCCGTAAAAGTTTGTTACATACAGAAACGCCACTTGCTATTAGTGTGTCC
>ENA-ORMO01001805-ORMO01001805.1-human-gut-metagenome-genome-assembly--contig:-NODE-1805-length-20446-cov-7.077436_pt1 | contig 20446 bp, 17 predicted proteins | sample MGYA00242106_ERZ509001 | MGnify/ENA primary metagenome ERZ509001 (study PRJEB26280, sample SAMEA2338736) | human gut metagenome | biome: human gut; feature: human-associated habitat; material: faeces...
CTTTTCGGTAGTGTGCTAATTATAGCATATCACCCACCTTTTGTGCAGAGGTTCCTTAACATTTTGAAGAACAAAGCAAGAACCGATAAAACCGGCCCCTCCCGTAATGAGATAGGTAGATTTCATTTTCCAAGACGTCCAATAAGTTTATTGAGCACCGATTTGAACCCCGAAAATCTAGACATTCTTAAAAGTCTGACGAATAAAGGTATAAACGATGGCAAATATAAGTACGCGATTTTATAACACTTATCTTCGATTTCCGAGTGAAGAAGTAACTTCCTAACTCTGTTTCTGAATAGGCTATATTTGTGCAGATACTCAAAAATCCTTTTTTTCTATTCAGGCTATCGCTGTGTTGACGCCAAAAAACTAACTTCTCAGGAATGAAAGATACTCGTGTTTTTTGGCATATTTGAATCCACAGATACCAATCGATCCACTCGGAAACAGGGCTATCAAAATCAGCTTCTTTAAGTAATTCTGTCCTAACTGCAGCACAGGAGAAAGTCGGTATTAAATTCTCAGTAAGAATAAGAGTATCGAGTTTTACAGGCCTTTTATCAGCGTGAAGGCCAAGCATTTTTTCGGAAATTCTTGGGACATAAGAATGAAACCACTCTGACTCGTCACCTTTTGATCCCAGAGGATCAATGTTATAAAAAATGAGCCCACCCCCTTCTCTTATTTTTTTTAATAAGCTTTTCACTGCCCCTGATTTCGATAAATCATCCGATTCCAAAAATGCAACCCAAGGTGTTTTAACGGCATTAATAGCAAGTTTCATTGAGTTAATGAGACCTTTATTTTTATTCTCCGGATGTGTTAGGAGCGAAACAAAGGTATATTTTTTAGAAAATGATTTAATTATCCTTATTGAATCATCTGTCGAGCCGTCGTCCACGACAAGGACATTAAAGGGATTCTTCTCAGTCCATTGGCGGCAGAGGCTCTCTAAATTCTCATTAAGAAATCTGCCGTAATTGTAGCTAGTAACTATATATGTGAGCTCGGGAGTTTTCATAGATAAAACTCAGCATTTGATTATAATTTGGAGGTTTAAGAGATTACTTCATTAGCAATGCGTTTATCAATTTTCGGTGCCGGCCTTAAAGATATTATCATGTCTTTTAAGGCTAGCCGCCTTCCGGTTTTTTTAGCATATTCTGACATTAGGCAAAGATACAGGAGATCCAGCTTAGGTCCTTTCTGGATTACCATCTCTATGGGTGTGACTATTGCTTGTATTGGCATTATTTTTGGAAATCTTTTCAAATCGCCAATGCGAGAGTTTTTGCCTTTTTTATCCGCAGGTCTGATTCTTTGGAGCTTTATCAGTTCGATCCTTACTGAAGCTACAACAGTTTTCCCAAACGCCGAAGGAATCATCCGACAGCTTCCGATTCCCCTGTTTACTCATATCTATCGAATGATTATGAGAAATATTTACATCCTTGGCCACAATATTCTTGTGTTGCCGGTTGTCTATTTATGCGTCGGAAAAACTGTAAGCTTTGAGTGTTTATTATTTCTGAACTTCTCATGAGATTTGATCTCAAGTCCCAATTTATTTTCTAACTTCTTAATTTTCCATATAAAAATCCTTGCAATTCTAATTTTCTTTTGCTACAATTGAGTGTAGCGCTAGACTCAATTACGAGGTCGTTATGTTTAAGGATTTTCTCGTTTCCACCCCTAACGAGAAGGGAAAGATTACAACTCAAACTCGAAAGACTCAGGCCGGCAAGACGGTCTATATCCTTTATGAAATCGGGCGTACTTATAACGCCGCTAAAAAATACAATGTTCCTCACCGAGTAGTCATCGGCAAGGCTGACCCTAACGATCCGGAGAAAATGTATCCCAACGAAAAGTACTTCGAACACTTTCCCCAGACTGTTGATAAAGTCGAACCGACCGAAGAAAACTCTCTTAGGAGCTGCGCTCTGGAAATCGGCAGCTTCATTGTCATCGATAAAATCATCAAGCATTACAAGCTCGATAAAATTGCTTCCGACTGGTTCGGCAAGGATACCGGCCTCTTTCTGGACTTAGCCGCTTACATGATTGTCACGGAAGATAATGTCGGCCAATACTATCCCGGGTACGCATTCAACCATCCTCTGTTTACCGAAGGAATGCGTTTGGTCAGTGACTCTAAGGTCTCGCGCTTTCTCTCCTCGGTAACTAAGGATCAGATCTTTGGCTTTCTCGATGACTGGAACGAGGATAAAGACCACCAAGCTAAGGTATATATCTCCTACGACTCCACCAATAAGAACAGTCAGGCCGGTGATTTGAACATCGTTGAATACGGCAAACCGAAGGATGACAAAGGACTGCCCGTCTTTAACCTCTCCCTGGTCTTCGATCAGAACAATCGTGTTCCTCTTTTTTATGAAGAATATCCCGGTTCTGTAACTGATGTCGCTCAGCTTAAGTATGTCATCGACAAAGTGACAGCCTACGGTTATAAGAGGATGGGTTTTATTCTCGATAGGGGTTACTTCAGCCGTGAAAATATCCGCTATCTTGATGAAAAGAAATGTCCCTTCGTCATGATGGTCAAGGGCTGCAAACAGCTTGTAAGCTCAATCATCAAAGAACATAGACACAGATTTGAATCTAAGCGGAATTGCTTTATCAGCGCTTACCATGTTTACGGAACAAGTGTGAAAGCAGCGATCCCCGGCATGGAGAAGGAACATCAAAGGTATTTCCATCTTTATTACAGTTCCGGGAAAGCGGCCGGCGAGAGGGAAAAGCTTGAGAATCTTCTGGAGAAGATGAAGCAGGAGATCCGGAAAATGGAAGGAAAACAGGTCCTCTTCGGCGGAAAATACGAGCACTACTTCGACTTCCATTACGGCAAAAATAAAGAGCTTCTCTTTGCACGAGAGCGCCCGAAGGTAATCGAAGAAGAATTGGATTTGTGCGGTTACTTCAGCATCATCACTTCAGAGGAGATGTCGGCTCAGGACGCCTATCTTCTCTATAAGGGGCGGGACAGCACGGAGAAACTCTTTAGAGCAGATAAGTCCTACCTTGGTTCAAAGAGTTTACGGATTTGTTCGAACGCAGCCTTAGATGCAAAGGCGCTCATCGGCTTCACGGCTCTGATTATAAGAAATCGGATTTACTCGCTGCTCAAGCACCAAATGCTCAAGCTAAACATTAGACGCAACTACATGACGGTGCCGGCGGCTATTGTTGAGCTTAATAAATTGGAGATGGTAAAAGTCGGTCAGGGAGATTATCAGCTGCACCACGCTATTACTAAAACACAAAAAACCATCCTGTCTTCCTTTGGCATCAGCTTAGAAGACGTACAGGTGTACGCCAATCAAATTGCAAGGATCCTCAAGACGAATGCTAAGGAAGCAGAACTTGAGGATGAAGATTACGAGGACGGAGAAATCTGCGATGATGCGTACTAAGACTTTGAAATCCAGGATTAAATTAACAGAGGCGGCTCTCGTAAAGTTAAAGGAACGATATGAAAGGAAATCCCGGGAGCTGCTGGCTATGAAAAAGGAGCTGCAAACCGCCCAAGCTGCCGAAATCTTGTCGGCTCTCAGAAAAAGCGGTCGAAGCTATGAGGAACTTATGACCTTCCTAAAAGGCTAAGGTTAGAGTCGGGGTTACGGATTTGAGTGTACGCAACCCCGAGAAGTTCAGATAATTAAGGAAGCTTGTCATAGACTTCATCGGTCACCGGTTCTAACCATTCGTTAGAAGTACCTTCTCCCGGGACTTCAAGAGATAAGTGCTGGAACCAACTGTCTTTTGCTGCACCATGCCAATGTTTAACATTAGGCGGAATATTGAAGACCTCCCCTGCTTTCAATTCATGAGCCGGTTCGCCTTCGAGCTGTACCCAGCCTCGGCCGTAAACACAAATCAGCATTTGTCCGCCGCCTTTTTCAGCGTGATGAATATGCCAATTGTTTCGGCATCTCGGTTCGAAAGTAACGTTATAGGTTGGAACTTGTTTCGTTGTTAACGGAGCAAGCCAGCTTTGACCGATGAAATATTTAGCATAAGCATCATTGGGTTTTCCGACCGGAAAATCACTAAGTTTCGGAACTTCTTTCATAAAATCTCCAATCCTTTTCACCGGCGAAAGTCTTAGGGCTTCGCCTCTATTTTCAAATTCAATGTAGGAATGATAAATCTTCAAAAGTTATGCAGCATTAAGATCAATGCAATCTATGCATAAGTATTTATTCCGTTGCAATTTTCTTTCTTTAGTTTTTTGTAAATAATTATCAATATCACTTTTGCAATTTGAGATAATTGCCTCAAAAGAATCAACCTCGTCCGGAGATTAGTCATGCCGTCCTTTGAAACCGGTGTCCGACTGCTAAAAAACATACTAATTAAGAAGAGAAGTTACTCTGCATTCTTTGCAGATGAAACCGATGCGCTGCACAAAGCCTTTCCTGCTAAGGCAACGGTTCATGCCGGGCCGTTCGGTATTCCGATGCTCTGGAACTCAGCTAGAAACTTCCTAGAAAAGAAGTCTTTTGAACCAAGACAAACGGACGGCATTGCTTACGTTCACATTCCTTTCTGTGAAAGCCGGTGCCTTTTCTGCATGTTTTATCAGAATCCTTATTCTTCGGAAGCTGCGGATGCTTACACGAACACGCTAATTAAAGAATTTGAACTATGGAACCAACGAGGCGCTCAGAATTCTGCGCCGATTAAGGCTTTATATTTCGGAGGGGGTACACCAACAGCTTTAGAGCCCCACAATATTAAAAAGATTCTTGAAGCCGCCAGAAAGAATCTTCCGCTTGCGGATGACTGCGAAATTACCTTCGAGGGAAGACTTCACGGACTAACTGATGAGAAGCTCTCCGCCTGCGTCGAAGGCGGCGTTAACCGACTCTCTATAGGGGTTCAGACGTTCAATGCCGATATCCGCAAAGAAATGCAGCGCCTCGATTCCCCTGAATACATTATTCGTCGACTTGAGGAAATCTCAGCCATCGACAATCTTGCCGTAGTGATCGACCTCCTCTTCGGCTTCCCGGGACAAAAAGGAAAAGTCTGGACAGACGATTTAAAGATCGCTTCCGAGCTTCCGATTGATGGTGTGGACTGCTACCAGCTGAATGTCTTTGAGAAATCGCCGCTCAACACCCGCATCAAATCCGGTCTTTGCGAACCCGCAGCGACGCTTGCTGAAGCCGCCGACATGTATGCTGAAAGCGTTGAGCATTTTTCTGCTAATCCCAATTGGCATCGTCTGACGAATACCCATTGGGCCAGAACGCCGCTTGAAAGGAATCTCTACAACCGTTTGGCAAAAGGTCCGAGTGACTGCCTTCCCTTCGGCTGCGGAGCCGGCGGAAAACTTTTCGGCTACAGCTGGATGCAGGAGCGCAAACTTGCCAAATGGTCAGAAATGGTTGAGAAAGGACTCAAGCCGGTCTTTGTCATGATGAAGCCTCAGGAACACTGTCACTTGATGCGGACTTTGGCCAGCAGCGTGGAATCCGGTCCCTTCAATTTGAAAGAGATTGGTGACAACTTCAGCGTCGATATTGAAAAGCCGCTAAAACCCGTTATGGACCAATGGATTAAAGCCGGCCTCTTAGAAAAATCGGGAGACATCTATTCTCCGACCGTGGCCGGTCAGTTCTGGTACGTGACCATGGCTCAGCTCGCCACGGAAGCGCTGACCATGGCCATTGCAAAAGAAGATTCTTTCAAAGCTGATCCGATTACGCAAAGTGTATATTCACCCAACCAAGCCGAAGCGTGGTTAAAAACCATTAACAAGCGAGAAGAATGACTGCAGGAAAACGCTTACCCATTTGAAAACAATTGTATTTTTGATTCAGTTGAAATAAGATAACGATTCATTTCAAAAAGGAGTAAAAATGACAGCACCTCTCGGCAATGTTAAAGCCTCGGTCCCCCCTGAGCAGTTAAAAGCAAAGATGAATCCCGGCGATGTTTCTTTCCTCGGATTCGAACGCAAAGACAACGTTTTCACCGTTACTTTTGCTTGGATTGACATGATCGGCGGTCATCACGAACACACTTTCGCTCGCGGCGACATCTTCGCAGACTTCAACAAAGTCCTGAAGGTCTTCACTGACGGCGGTCTGCCCATCGACCCGGCCAAAGCCGACGACTTCCATATGCGTCTTTGCCAGCTCTCTACTGTTATGGTTCAGGAGCAGGCCCCGGCCGCTAAAGCAGAAGCCAAAAAAGAAGAAGCTCCTGCTAAATAATAATTTGAACACTTAATCGTGTTTGGGATTGCCGCTTTACGCGGCAATTTCTTTTTGTACTTGGCGTTTTCCAAATTCCTTCGGAGGCAACTAAATTTTGATGCGGATTTACCCGCGGCAAATGAATTGATCCTACCGCAATCCGTTTTCACATTGTGCATCGTATAAAATTTTAGAATCGTATCTAAAATAAGACCCGAAGGAGTTCCAAATTGATGCTTGAACAGCTCATGACGCGAAGAAAACTGATCCTTTTGGCTTCAGTTTCCTCCTTTCTTTCCGGCTGTTCTATGTTCTCCTCTGATCGTTATAGCTATCAGCCCGTCTCCTATGACAACTCAGAAGGATCAAAAGTCCTCAGAACCGCAATGAGTCAGTACGGAGCAAAATATAAATACGGGAAAGCTTCTCCCTCGGACGGTTTTGACTGTTCGGGTCTCATTTTCTGGGCTTACGGCAAACACGGAATTACCGTTCCCCGCCACACCGCCGCTCAATCAAAAGCCGGCAAATGGGTGGCTGCCCGCAACGCCCGGCAGGGCGATATTGTTGTTTTCAGGATCGGCCGACGACTCCACACAGGCTTGGTCGCTGATAAAGGGCGCTTCCTTCATGCACCCTCTTCAGGCGGTTATGTCCGAATGGAAAGTCTCTCCGGTGTCTACTGGAAAAACAAGATCGTCGGATACCGCAGAATCGTGTAAAGCAAACGATATTATTCTTAAAAATCACATCGTTACATAGGTAATTAAAAGAATGCGCAGTGACAAAATAAAAGTTGGTCCTCAGGCCGCCCCCCACCGCTCCCTTCTCTATGCACTGGGATTAACCGATGAAGAAATCCAAAAACCTCTCATCGGTGTCGTGAGCTCCCAGAACGACATCGTTCCGGGACATATGAATCTGGACAAGATCGTTGACGCTGTTAAACAAGGCGTTGCCCTTGCCGGCGGTGTTCCTATCGTCTTCCCGGCTATTGCCGTCTGCGACGGTATCGCAATGGGACACGAAGGCATGAAGTATTCTCTCGTCAGCCGTGAACTGATCGCAGACAGTACCGAAGCAATGGCTATTGCCCATGCTTTTGACGCTTTGGTCATGGTTCCTAACTGCGACAAGAACGTTCCGGGTCTTTTGATGGCTGCCGCTCGTTTGAATATTCCGACTATTCTTGTTTCCGGCGGCGCAATGAGCGCCGGCATCATCGGTAAGAAGAAGCTCTCTCTTGTATCCGCCTTCGAAGGGGTCGGCGCCTACAAGGCAGGGAAGATTGATGCCAAGAAACTGACGGAAATTGAACAGAAATGCTGTCCGTCCTGCGGTTCTTGCTCCGGCATGTTCACAGCAAACTCCATGAACTGCCTGACCGAAGTTTTGGGTATGGGCCTACCGGGCAACGGCACGATTCCTGCTGTTCAGAGCGCCCGCATCCGTCTGGCTAAAAAGGCCGGTATGAAAGTGATGGAACTTCTGGAAAAGAATATTCGTCCGCGCGACATCATGACTTACGATGCCTTCCTGAACGCCATGACGGTTGATATGGCTTTAGGCTGCTCGACGAACTCCATGCTGCATCTGCCGGCTATTGCTCATGAATGCGGCTACAAGCTCGACATGCACTTGGCAAATGAAATCTCGGAAAAAACACCGAATCTTTGCCATCTCTCTCCGGCCGGCCCCCACTTTATTGAAGAACTCAACGAAGCCGGCGGTATTCCTGCCGTAATGAAAGAGCTTGATAAGAAAGGACTGCTCAAGACAGACCTCATGACCGTTACTGGCAAGACGGTTGCTGAAAACATTGCCGACGCAGAAAACAAAGACGAAGAAATCATTCGTCCGGTCGACAAACCTTACAGTGAAACCGGCGGTATTGCCGCCCTCTTCGGCAACCTCGCCCCTGAAGGTTCCGTCGTGAAGCGTTCCGCTGTTGCTCCTGAAATGCTTGTCCATAAAGGACCGGCTCGTGTCTTCGATTCTGAAGAAGAAGCCATTGCGGCTATTTGGGGCGGCAAGATCAAAGACGGAGATGTTGTGGTTATTCGCTACGAAGGTCCGAAGGGCGGTCCCGGCATGCGCGAAATGCTTTCCCCGACTTCCGCCATCATGGGCGCCGGTTTAGGTTCTACCGTTGCTTTGATTACCGACGGCCGCTTCTCCGGAGCCAGCCGCGGTGCAGCTATCGGTCACGTTTCTCCTGAAGCAGCACTGGGCGGCCCGATCGGTTTGATTGAAGAAGGCGACATCATCTCCATCAACATCCCCGAACACAAGCTCGACCTTGAAGTTTCGGATGAAGTTTTGGAAGAACGCCGCAAGAACTGGAAGCCTCGCCAGCCGAAGATCACGACCGGCTACTTAGCGAGATACGCCAAGCTTGTTTCTTCCGGTACTTCCGGAGCTGTTTTAAGCTAATCGAGTGATTCGAACCGGCGCTTTAGGCGCCGGTCCTTTTTGGCACTTCTTGAAAGCGCTATAACCTCTCAGTCTTCGGTTTTTCCGTAGTAAATCTTTAGTAGTAAAAGCTCAGGAAATTCGTTAAAATTCCCTGAGCCTCAAGACTTCTTCAATTTTTGATTTTTTAACTCGTGTAGTAATAGCTTGCGAGTTATGCGTTCAAGAACACTTCCGCTGTTTTTTCATGGCAGTAGCCTGCGGCCAAACACAGCTGAAGCAGCACTCTCGCCTTCTGAGGATTCAAAGTTCCGGCGTTGATCATGCCGGCTTCTGTCCATTCAGGGGAAGAATCAACCACTTCTCCGCTGCCGCAGCGGGAAGCACGAACAACCGGAATGCCTTCTTCCAATGCCTTCTCAAGTTCCGGCAAATCTTTGCAATGAATGGAACCATTGCCCATTCCGGCATAAATAATTCCCTTAGCTCCGGATTGAACGGCCGCCTTAATTAAACGTCCGTCGCCGTTCGAATGCGCATAAATGATGTCGACAATCGGAAGATCTTTGTGGTCAGACAGAAGATCGGAAGTAAACGGTGTTTTGAGCGTATGGGGTCGGGCACTTTCTTTAAAGAAAGAAACTCTTCCGCCGGTAATAAACCCGAGCGCGCCTAAGCGAGGAGAAGCAAAGGTGTCGCAATTCGTGGTATTGGTTTTTGTGACGTCTCTGGCGCCGTGGATTTCGTCGTTAAGAACGACCAAAACGCCCTTGTCTTTTGCTTCCGGAGATGCTGCCACCTTTGCAGCATTCAGAAGATTCATGGGACCGTCGGCAGAAATCGAAGTTGCAGGCCTCATAGAACCGACTAGAACAACTGGCTTCTCGCTCTTCAATACTTGATTGAGCATGAAAGCTGTTTCTTCCAAAGTATCCGTACCGTGCGTAATAACAACACCGGTGACTTCCGGATCTTTGAGCTGGCTTTCTGTTTCTTTAACTAATCGAGCCCAAATTTCATCGGTCATATCCTCAGAACCGATATTGGAAACTTGGACAGAGCTAAGGTTGGCGATGTCTTCTAACCCGGGGACAGAGGCTAAAAGATCTTCAACAGTGGCAGAACCCGGAACATAGCCGGTTGTTGCAGAGGCAGATCCGGCTTTCCCGGCGATCGTACCGCCGGTACCGAGGATGGCGATGGTGGGGAGGTCTTCTTTCATTTTCTTTCAGGTAAAAAAGACGCTGCCGAAGCAGCGTCACAATTCAACGAAATGAATTATTTCTGATTTTCAGGTCTCAATACGCACAGACCGTTCATGTACGGACGGAGAACTTCAGGAACCGTGACGGAACCGTCTGCGTTCTGATAGTTTTCCAGAACGGCAACGAGAGTTCTGCCGACAGCCAAGCCGGAACCGTTCAATGTATGAACGTACTCGGTCTTGCCCTGAGCGTTCTTGAAGCGAGTCTGCATACGACGAGCCTGGAAGGCTTCGCAGTTGGAGACGGAGCTGATTTCACGGTAAGTGTTCTGAGCAGGAATCCAAACTTCCAAGTCATAAGTCTTGGCGGAACCAAAGCCCATGTCACCGGTGCACAGTGTAATCACGCGATACGGAAGTCCGAGTTTCTGAAGGATGCCTTCTGCGCAGACAACCATTTCTTCCAAATGCTTGTAGCTTTCTTCCGGTTTAACGATACGAACCATTTCGACTTTTTCGAACTGGTGCTGACGAATCATGCCGCGTGTATCTTTACCGTAAGAACCGGCTTCGGAACGGAAGCAAGGTGTCTGAGCGGTAATCTTGATCGGCAGATCGCTTTCTTTGAGCATCTGACCGCGAACGGAGTTTGTGAGCGTAACTTCAGAAGTCGGGATGAGGTAGAAGATTTCGCCTTCGCCTTCCTGGCCGCCCTTCTTAGCTGCAAACAAGTCTTCTTCGAATTTAGGCAGCTGGCCGGTACCGATCAGGGTTTCCTGATTAGCAATGTACGGTGTGTAGCACTCTGTATAGCCGTTTTCCTGAGTATGAGTGTCAAGCATAAACTGAGCCAAAGCTCTGTGAAGACGAGCAACCTGGCCTTTCATGAAGCAGAAGCGTGTTCCGGCAAGCTTAGCGCCGACGTCAAAGTCGAGGCCTAAGGGACCGCCGACATCGACGTGATCCTTGATTTCAAAATCAAATTCGCGAGGTGTGCCCCAGCGGCGGACTTCAACGTTTTCGGTTTCGTCCTTACCAACGGGAACGGAAGGATCAGGGAGATTCGGAATTGTTAAAAGAAGATCGTTCAGAGCTTTTTTAACAGCAGCGTTCTTGCCTTCCAAGGCGGCCAAGCCTTCAGCGATAGCTGCACCTTCTTTCAGGAGTTCCGTAGCGTCTTCACCGGCCTTTTTGGCAGCGCCGATTTTCTTGGCAACTTGGTTGCGGCGAGCCTGAAGTTCTTCCGTTTCAGTCTGAATCGCTTTACGTTCGCCTTCTAAGGCTTCGTATTTTTCAGTAGGGAATTGAAATTTACGAGTTGCCAAGCGAGCGACAACTTCGGGCAAATTCTTGCGAAGAAGATTTGAATCAAGCATGTAATTTCTCTTCTAGATTGATTTGAATTGTTTGATTGTACGCTATCGCGACACTTCGTCACATATTGCACGCAGGGCTCTTCTAGACGTTTTCCTTGATCTGCATCTCAAAAACAATCTGAGTAAAGACCAAGTTCTTTGTTTTTTGCTTTCAATGACGAAGAAAAAACGGCAAAGTTTGAGTCGCTGCTACCAAAATGGGTAAAAAAATAATTCGTTGGAGTCCGTTTTTCATTGTTTTGCTTCATACAATAAGAACTGTCCTGCTAAAAATTTTTTCGAAATGAAGAATGCGGGCGAGAAAATTTACCCAAAAGGTCTAACCAAATGAACGCAAGAACAACAAAATTTGAACTCGAAGCACTTCTCAGTGCCTCTTGTTGTTCCTGCTGTCTCTGTATGTGTTGATTTAACACATACCCTCTTTATTTTTCTGAAATCAATCCAAACTCAACACTCGGATGAGTCTATGTACTTAGCGGGGTTAAGATGGCAAAAGGATTCCTCTGATTATGCAGAACATTTTTCTAAATAGTATTCAGACAACCCGCTTAGAGCAAAAGCGATGTTGAACCGAGACTGAAATCGAAATTTCTAGAAACTCAAAAGCCGCTTCTCAAAGAAAAAGCGCTAACCTGATCAACAAACAATTTTTATATTTTCTAAAGGTACTACAAATGGCTATCCATCAATCCATCAGAGAACTCATCGGCAATACGCCTCTCGTTCAACTGAACCGTTATGCCGCCAAACGCGGTCTTGGAGCAAACATCCTGGCCAAAATTGAATATTTCAATCCTGCCGGATCTGTCAAAGACCGCGTCGGTTTTGCCATGCTGGATGCCGCTGAAAAAGCCGGCAAACTTAACAGCGAAACCGTCATCATTGAACCGACCAGCGGCAACACCGGCATCGGCTTAGCCGCAGCTGCTGCCGCGAGAGGCCTGCGCATCATCCTGACGATGCCGGAAACCATGAGCGTCGAGCGCCGCAACCTGCTTAAAGCCTACGGTGCCGAACTCGTCCTTACTGACGGTAAGAAAGGCATGAAAGGCTCTATAGAAAAAGCCGAGGAACTCGCGAAATCCATTCCCAACAGCATCATTCCGGGGCAGTTTGTGAACCCCGTCAACCCTGAAACACATTTCAAGACAACGGGTCCGGAGATATGGAGAGACACGGAAGGTAAAGTTGATATCTTTGTCGCAGGCGTCGGCACCGGCGGAACGATTTCCGGCGTTGGTAAGTATCTGAAATCTCAGAATCCGAATATCAAGGTTGCTGCAGTCGAACCTGACACTTCTGCCGTCATCAGCGGAGAACCTGCCGGTCCCCATAAACTCCAAGGCATCGGGGCCGGTTTCATCCCTGACACTTTGAATACAAAGGTCATTGATGAAATCATGAAGATCAATACCGAAGAAGCCTATGAAGCCGGCAAAGCGCTGCCCAGAGAAGAAGGATTCTTAGTCGGCATTTCTGCCGGCGCCGCTTTGGCTGCCGCAACAAAACTCGCCAAGCTTCCTGAAAATAAAGGCAAAAATATAGTTGTCGTCCTCCCCGACAGCGGAGACCGTTACCTCTCCAGCGAAATGTTTGCCTAATCAGTAATGACCAAGCCGAGCCCCGCATTCGCGGGGCTTATGCTCCTATTCCGTATGAATGTTGGGATCCGGCTCACTGGCCTGTTTGGTCCCAACGCTTCTGCCTTTAGGCATATCGCCGCTTCTTCTGGCCTCTTCGTTCAAAGCATGAAGCTGAGCGAGTTTTTCTCCGATCTTGATCTCGAGGCCTCTAGGCGACGGCTTGTAGACCCGAATCTCATCCATATCATCCGGGAAGTATTTGACGCCGGCGGCAAAAGAGCCCGGTTCATCCGGCGGATAACGATAGCCGGCGCCGTTTCCGACTTTTTGCATGAGCTTTGTGGGCGCGTTGCGAATGTGCATCGGAACGGGACGCGTTCCGTCCTGCTTCACAAAAGCTCTCATCTTGTTAAATGCCTTGTAAACCGAGACCGACTTCGGTGCACAGGCCAAATAAACCACGGCATTGGCTAAAGCCAGCTCCCCTTCGGGCGAACCGAGTCTTTCGTAGATATCGACGGCGTTGGTTGTGATTTCCATTCCGCGGGGATCTGCCAAACCGATATCTTCGATCGACATCCGCATTAAGCGGCGTGCGATGTATAAAGGGTCCACGCCTCCGTCGAGCATACGGCACATCCAATACAAAGCGGCATCCGGATCAGACCCTCGCACCGATTTGTGCAGTGCCGATATCTGGTCGTAAAAATTGTCGCCGCCTTTATCAAATCGGCGAATGGTTGCGGGCAGCGCTGCACGGACGAATTTCTCGTCAATGACCTTAATGCCTCGGTCTTTTGCCATCGTGGCGGAGACTTCCAGAGCGTTCAGGAAGCGTCTCGCGTCACCGTCAGCAAGTCCGATGAGGATTTTCTCGGCCTCTTCATTTACTTTAAGGCCCGTATACTCTCTTTCAAGAGCTCGCTCAAGCAGCTCTTTTAAGTCTTCGGCCTTGAGGGACTCAAGCACATAAACCGTGGAGCGAGACAAAAGCGCCGAAATTACTTCAAAACTCGGGTTTTCTGTGGTTGCACCGATGAAAGTGAAGAGTCCGCTTTCCACATGGGGCAGGAAGGCGTCCTGCTGGCTCTTAGAAAACCGATGGACTTCATCCACAAAAACGACGGTTGAACGTCCAGTCCTTTCTCTGTTCGCCGTGGCCTTTTCTACTGCATCACGAATATCCTTCACTCCGCCGAGCACGGCAGAAATCGAAATGAACGGAAGCCCGAAAGCATCGGCCATCAATCTGGCAAGTGTAGTTTTGCCGACGCCGGGAGGGCCCCACAAAATCATAGAGTGAGGATGAGCGTTTTCAAACGCGCTTCTCAACGGTTTTCCGGGGCCGAGAAGATGCTTTTGTCCCACGACTTCGTCAATTGTTTTAGGACGAAGGCGTTCCGCCAAAGGCGACGCCTGATCTTTAGGTGCAGTTTTACGGGTCGCTTTGGCGGCTTCAGTCGCAGCGTTTTTAGTTGTATCAGGCGAGTCAGGAATTCCGAAGAGATCTGTTTCCATGAAAAAACACTCAAAAATTCTTTGTCATATTTTCTGATATTTTCTAAAAATATGCTTTACCGCAAAAGACTTCTTGCGAAATTTCCCGCTGCACTACTTGTCTTCAGCCAGCTCTTGTTTCAGATATCTACCGGTAATGCTTTCCGAGGTTGCAGCCACTGCTTCAGGTGTGCCTTCAACAACGACTCGGCCTCCTTCCGTTCCGCCCCACGGCCCCATGTCAATAATGTAATCGCAGTTCGTGACGAGTTCTAAGTCGTGCTCGATGACGATCACCGTCGCGCCTAACTGAATCAGATGATCAAAAATCAATACCAGTTTTTTAACATCCTGAGGGTGCAGGCCGATCGTCGGTTCATCGAAAACGAATACCGAGCCTTGCTGAGGTGTTTCCATTTCGTAAGCAAGCTTCAGTCTTTGGGCTTCTCCGCCGGATAAGGCAGGCGTAGCTTCCCCGAGCGTCAGGTAACACACACCGAGGTCCTGTAGGATCTTGAGCTGTTTAGCGATTTTCGTTTCTTCATGCAGGATTCCGGCTGCTTCTTCTACTGTGAGCTTCAGCAGACCCGGCAGAGAAACCGACACGGAATCTTTTTCCTTGCTCTTCCAAAGGATGTCATAAGCGTCTTTTCCGTATCGGGAGCCTCCGCAACTCGGACAGATCGTATCGACATCCGGAAGGAACTGAACATCCATCGTGATAATGCCGGTTCCGTCACATACCGGACAGCGCAATTTGCCCGTGTTGTATGAAAAGTCTCCAGCCGTAAGACCCTTTGCCTTGGCATCGGCAGTTCTTGCAAATAGTTTCCGCAAGTCATCAAATACGCCGTCATAAGTAGCAACGGTAGAGCGAACGTTCGCACCAATCGGCTTGGAGTCAATGACTTTAACGGATTGAATACCCTTAGCCTCGATCGAATCCACATGCTCAGGAAGTTTTGTGCCTTGAATAACTGCCTGAAGCGCAGGCACCAGACACTCAATAACCAGAGAAGTTTTACCCGAACCTGAGACGCCGGTGACAGCAATCATTCGTCCTTTAGGAATGGAGACGTCTAACGCTTTGACGGTATAGAACGGCTTTGTCTTAATTCTGATAGAGCCGTTTTCAAACATGTCCTTTTCTGTGGCTCGACTGCGAACTTTTAGAGATTCTTTTCCCGACAGATACGGACCGATTAAAGAATGAGGATTCTTCTCGGCTTCTAAAGGTGTTCCCTGTGTAACGATTCGGCCGCCCTCTTTGCCGGCGCCGGGACCGATTTCAATCAATTGGTCCGCATCCATCAAAATTCTCGGATCATGGTCAACGAGGACGACAGAGTTCTTACGATCAACCAACTCGCGAACGATCTTCATTAACCCGTCCACGTTGTAGGGATGAAGTCCGATTGAAGGTTCATCGAGTACGTAAAGCACACCGGTTGTGTCGCTTCTGACCGCGCGAGAAATTTGGACTCTTTGAAGCTCACCGTTGGAAAGCGTACTTCCCGCTCTGTCCAAAGATAAATAAGACAGACCGAGATTTGTCAGTCTCTCGGCGGTCCTTAAGAACTCATTGACGATACTCTGAGCCATTTCCTCTATCTCAGAAGGCATTTGTCCGGGGATCTTCTGAACCCATACAACAAGCTCTGAAAGAGTCATCGCACAGACCTCGGCGATGTTCTTGCCCATGAGTTTCGTTGACAGCGCCCTCTCATTAAAGCGAGTTCCGTGGCAGGCGGGGCATGGCCCCTTCGTCAGGAACTTCTCAATGCGCTTCATGCCTTTCTCGTCTTTAACTTTCGAGAGTGCGTTCTCAACCGTACGAACGGCATTGAAATAAGTAAAGTCCAAAGGAACAGCTTGACCGCTTCCTTTGTTGGTATAGACGATGTGCTTCTTAACGGCCGGTCCGTCATAGACGGTTTTCTTTTCTTCCGGCGTTAAATCTTTGAACGGAATATCGGTTCTGACACCCATGGCTTTGCAGACTTCCGTCATCAACGACCACATGAGGGTACCCCAAGGTTTAACCGCGCCATCGTCAATGCTCAGCGATTCATCTGGCACCAGACTTGCCCGATTGACCGTGACAGCGATTCCGGTTCCGCCGCAGGTCGGGCAAGCACCGGAGCTGTTGAAAGAAAAGTCCTCAGCACTCGGTGCATCAAACTCAACACCGCAGACAGGACATTTGAGTTTTTGTCCAAGCGCCACAGCCGGCGTCGGCGGTAAATAATGCCCGTTAGGGCAGCGGTGAGAACCGAGGCGTGAGAACATCAAACGGATTGAATTAAAGAGTTCCGTCAGCGTTCCGAACGTGCTTCGGATATCCGGTGTTGAAGGTCTTTGGTGAAGAGCAAGCGCGGCCGGAATATTTTCTACTGAATCGACTTTGGCGTCCTGAGTTTGTGTCAGACGACGGCGCGTGTAGGCAGACAGCGCTTCTAAGTAGCGGCGCGATCCTTCTGCATAAAGGACGCCTAAAGCTAAAGAGGACTTGCCGGAGCCGGAAAGACCTGAGATCGCTACCAGTTCATTGAGCGGAATGTCCACATCCATGTTTTTGAGATTGTGAACTCGAGCGCCTCTCACAAGAATGTCGTCTTTCATTTGCCTTCACCTTTTTCCTGTCCAAAGAAAAATCGGCCAAAGATCTTCCTCTCTGACCGATCTATTTTCTAGAGCTTAATCACTTCACGTTGTCACTAAGCCACTTTTCCACTACCTTGGCTACTTCTGCGCTGTTTTTATCAGAGAACGGGAAGTGTGTGTTGCCTTTAATACCGACATCCGGCAGATGCAGTACTTTAGCGTGACCGCCTTCTGCATTCACAGCCTTGACGAATTCCTGAGCCATCGTCGAAGCCGCACGCCAGTAATCCTGGTAGGGATTTTTGACTTCGGTCTTAGGAATATTGTCACCGTATACGATGAGAATCGGGAACCTTGTCAGCTTTTTGAACTCACTAAGGGGAACACCGACAGCTTTAGTCGGACCGAAGAAACTGTTATTGGGAATCGGTGCAGGCACTTTGCCTTCCGGGAAAATGAATCCGGAACCCGGTTCAAACGCAATGATGCCCTTCAAATTGTTTCCGGCTTCCGTTCCGATGAGCCATCCGGGTCCGCAGCCTTGAGAATGAGTGACGAGGACGGTGCCTTCCGACTTCTTCAAAGCGTCAGTAACGGCATCGGCGATGACCTTGTCATTGTACGGACCCGTATTCGGCGTCATCTGACGCCAGAAAGAATTCAGATCCTTTTGGCTGGCAAAGGCTGAATTGTCATAGAACTTCGGCCATAGACCCATACGGAACTGACCGAACCAGAACTGTTCATCGGGACTTGCCTTAATCGTTCCGTCGACGGTTGCCCTGCCCGCATCGCCGCGGCGAGGCTGATCGATCAAATAAACCGGATAACCTTTACGCAGGAAGACGCTCTGGAAGCCTTCTCTGCCGTCAGGCGTTGTCTGCCAAGTTCTCATGGACTGGCCGGCGCCGTGCAGGAACATTAAGGAAATATTCTTAGCATGAACCGGAATTTGGTAAATCACATTAGCGTGATCACCATGCAGCGTCATAGCATCCGGTTCCGGATGGTACGGATCGAAAGTTTTCTTGGCTTCGATAACTGTTCCGCCGGCAGAGAATGCGCCCTGCTTTTCAATCGTGATCGGCTGAGCAAAGGAAGCGAAAGCAAAGGAACCCAACAGAACTGCGAGTAAAGTTTTTTTCATGCATCGTCTCCTAATCAATGAAGCTTGGTGAGCCACTCGACCATCTTCGGATCATTGTGGTCAAAGAAAGCGGTCTTCTTCTGATCCAAAGCGTTAATGGCGGCCATATCATCGGAAGACAGTTCGAAGTCAAAGACGTCGATGTTCTGACGGATACGATCCGGGTTAACGCTCTTCGGAATGCAGATGATGCCTCTTTGAAGCTGCCAGCGAAGAACGACCTGAGCGATAGATTTGCCGTATTTTTCGCCGATCTTCAGAAGCACCGGGTTGTGGAACAGATCGTTCTTGCCTTCTGCGAACGGAGCCCAGCTTTCCATCGCGATGCCTTTGGAATTCAGATATTCTTCGTCTGAATGGCGCTGATTAAAGATGTTGCACTCGATCTGATCGACGGCCGGCTTGACTTCATTGAAAGCGATTAAGTCTGCGATTCGGCCCATATCGAAGTTAGAAACACCGATCGCGCGAGCGCGTCCTTCCTTCAGGAATTCTTCCATGGCTCTCCATGCGCCGTAGTAATCGTGATACGGCTGATGGATCAGATAGAGGTCCAGGTAATCGAGGCCGAGCTTTTCCAGAGAGGCCGCAAATGCCTTCTTTGCACCTTCATAGCAGACATCTGTGATCCAGAGCTTAGTCGTAATGAACAGTTCATCTCTAGGAATACCGCTGTCTTTGATGGCCTGCCCGACGGCTTCTTCGTTGCCATAGGCTTGAGCTGTATCAATGGAGCGATAGCCGTTTTCTAAAGCACAGAGAACAGCCTTTCGGCATTCTTCAGGATCGGTAATTTGGAAAACACCAAAACCGAGCATCGGCATTTTGACGCCGTTATTCAGAGTCTTGTACAGCATATTCAACCTCCTTAATTGTTCTTCACACCGAAAATATCCGACTTAGGCAGTTTATCGAGGGCTTCGTCAATCGCCTTGATTTCCTCTGCCGAGAGTTTGACGACTGCGCCGCCGGCGTTCTCAACGATTCTTTCGAGTTTACGGCTGCTGGGGATAGCTGTTAGCCATGAATGTTTGCCGAGCATCCAAGCTAGGGAGAGCTGTGACATGGTTGCGCTGTGTTCTTCCGCGGTCTTCTGAAGGAACGCCATGAGTTCTTCATTTTTCTTCATGGCTTCCGGCGTGAACTGCGGCATACGGGAGCGGTAATCGACCACAGCTTCGAAGTTCTTATTCGTGGCTTTTTCATATGCGCCGGAAAGCAAGCCGTTGGCGAGCGGAGAATAAGCCACAAAACCAATGCCAAGTTCTTCCAGCGTCGGGAAGAGCTTTTCAATGCCTCTTGCCATCATGGAATAGCGGTCCTGAACCGCACTGATCGGTGTGACCTTGTGGGCGCGGCGAATGTAATCTTCCGGCGCCACGGATACACCCCAATGACGGATCTTTCCTTCCTTAATCAGCTCTCCCATCACTTCGGCAACGACTTCGGGTTCGACCTTCGGGTCGATACGATGCTGGAAGTACAGGTCGATGGTTTCTGTCTGAAGACGTTTCAGAGAACCTTCTACCGACTGACGGATCTTTTCAGGACGAGCGTCAGGAATGATGTCGCCGTGCGTGTATTCGGAAAAAGAAATTCCGAACTTGGTAGAAATGACCACTTCGTCACGGAAAGGCTTCAAAGCTTCTCCGAACAATTCTTCATTAATGTACGGGCCGTAGACTTCTGCAGTGTCGAAGTAGGTGTAACCGCAGTCGAGCGCCTGTCGCAATATCTTTACAGCATCCTTTCTGTCGGTAGCTTCGCCGTAACCATGAGAAAGACTCATGGCGCCGTAACCGAGGTCGGAGACCTCCAATCCTTCACTTAACTTTCTTGTCTTCATTTCCTTTGTCCTTATTTTGAATTCTTAAGCCAAAAGTCGAGCGCTTCCTTTGCCCAGCCCTCGGCAGGTGTTCCTGTTCCTAGGCCGAATCCGTGCGGCATACCGCGAATCAGTCTGAATCCGGCCTGTGTTCCCTGAGCTTTAAGGCGTTTAATTCTTTGTTCCATGGTCCAGGGACTTGCGATACCGTCTTGATCTCCGACTACGGCATAAGTTGCCGGTTCAGAACCGCTAATGTCGCTGTGACCCGTGTATTCCATAATGACGGCGCTCGGGCGCTGTTTTGTTTTGCCCCCGAACTCAGTTGCTCCGTAGCTTCCGAGATAGGCCGCCATTCTTGCCCCGGCTGATCCGCCCCACAAAGAATAATTTTTGGTTGAAACTTCGAGTTCCTTTGCGTGATCAAAGATGAAGTCAATGCCCTGAGCCAAATCGTCGCAGGCGGCCTGCGCACTGCCGTCTCGATAGACAATCACGAAAGCATTGATGCCGTTATCTGGAAGCTATACAAACCTGTACATTGCTTCTCAGTTCGCTCTTCGAT
>ENA-ORMO01001811-ORMO01001811.1-human-gut-metagenome-genome-assembly--contig:-NODE-1811-length-20365-cov-7.134663_pt1 | contig 20365 bp, 14 predicted proteins | sample MGYA00242106_ERZ509001 | MGnify/ENA primary metagenome ERZ509001 (study PRJEB26280, sample SAMEA2338736) | human gut metagenome | biome: human gut; feature: human-associated habitat; material: faeces...
TCTGGGCAATTTTGAGTCGATAAGCAGTCGTATTTTAAGTAGCACAATGAGTTAAATTATTTTGAAATGATTCCCCGTGTGTCTTCGATCGCATTCCGCGGACACTTCACAGCACAGTTTCCGCAGGCAAGACAAAGCTCGTCATTGATCGCTGCCACATTGTCTGTAACTGCAACCGCATCTGCCGGACAGTTCTTTGCACAGATCCCGCAGCCGATACAGCTGACTTCACAGGCTTTCCTTGCCGCCGCTCCCTTATCCTTATTGGAGCATTTTACAAGGAAGGGATTATCCGTGAGATGAATGTGAATGATATCCTGAGGACATGCCTTCACACAAAGGCCGCAGCCGATACATTTACTTTCATCGATTTCAGCCGCCCCATATGCATTATAAAAAATGGCGTCCTTTCTGCAGGCCTCCATACAGGAGGAACAGCTCATACAGCCATAGGAACAGCTCTGGCAGCGTTCCCCGCCGTTACATGCAACATAGGCCGTCTTTTTTGGAAATCTTGCCATAAATCATTCCCCCTTCTTTTTTCTTTCATATGGTGTATTTACAAGAGGAAGGCTGGTACGGTACTGTCCGTCGTATTTATAGTAAGCTCCTGCAATAGCCGGCGCTGTAGGGATAGAAGTGATCTCACCGATACCGATCGCTCCCTCCGCTACCTTCAGCCCTTCTTTTTCCACAATGATGCTTTCTACTTCCGGCGCCTGGTTGGCACGGAAAAGACCGAGTGTACCATATTTATTCTGAGGCTTGCAGTCCTTCAGCCCATACTCCTCTGTAAGAGCAAAGCCTGCTGACATCACCACGCCTCCCTCGATCTGTCCTTCCACAGAAAGAGGATTCACCGCACGGCCTACATCATGGGCTGCAACAATCTTTTCAATCTTTCCATTTTTATCCAGGATACATACCTGGGTTGCATAACCGTAAGCCACATGAGAAACTGGATTCTTTACATCAGAACCCATGGCGTCTGTTTTTGCCAGATATTCTCCCAGATACTCGCAGCCTTCCAGCTCCTGAAGGCTCTTTTCTTTCAGATCCTCACGAAGCTTCTCACATGCCCGGCGGCACGCCTCACCGGTAACAAGGGTCTGACGGGATCCGGAAGTGGTTCCGGAATCCGGCGCGTTATAAGTATTGGAAGCATCATAGTAGATCTGATCCCGTTTGAGCCCAAGCTGCTCTGTCACTATCTGCACCAGCACCGTTCCAAGCCCCTGGCCAATACAGGATGCTCCGGAATGGATTTCCACTCTCCCATCATGGACATACAGTTTGCAGCGTCCCCAGTCCGGAAGTCCTACACCCACGCCAGCATTTTTCATGGCACAGGCAATTCCGGCATATGGATGGCTTTCGTAAACATCCTTTACTGCTTCCAGCGTTTCTGCAAGACCTGTGGAATCATCTACCAACTGACCGTTGGGAAGCTCCTGACCCGGACGGATAGCATTACGGTAACGGATCTCCCATGGAGAAATCCCCACTTTTTCCGCCATTTTTGTCAGAAGCATTTCCACGCCGAAGCAGGTCTGTGTCACGCCAAATCCCCGGAAGGCGCCTGCCGGCGGATTGTTTGTATAATATGCTTTTCCGTCGATATCAAAATTCTGATAATTATAAGGACCGGAGGCATGTGTGCAGGCTCTCTGGAGTACAGGACCTCCAAGGGACGCATAAGCTCCCGTATCTGCAATAACCGTTGCTTTCACGCCCCGGATGATCCCGTTTTCATCACAGCCCATGGTAAATTCCATATCCATAGGGTGGCGCTTGGGATGGATCAGGATACTCTCCTCTCTGGTAAGCTTTACCTTCACCGGGCGTTTGGTAAGATAGGCGATCATTCCGGCATGATGCTGAACGGTCACATCTTCTTTTCCGCCAAATCCGCCGCCTACCAGCTTATTGCGTACCTTTACTTTTTCTGCGGGAAGCCCCAGAAGCGCCATACATTCATGCTGTGTATCATAAACGCCCTGATCTGTGGAATAAATGATCACGCCGTCTTCTCCGTCCGGCTTTGCCACCGCGCACTCCGGCTCCAGAAAGGCATGTTCTGTCCACGGCGTCTGGAATTTTTCGGTAAGAACGTATTTTGACTCCGCAATAGCTTTATCTGCGTCGCCACGATGTACATGCCAGTGGGCAAGAAGATTTCCGTCCCCATGTACCAGAGGAGCGTCTTCCTTCATAGCCTCATACGGATCGCGCACCATCGGAAGCTCTTCATATTCTACCTTGATGAGTTTCTTTGCTTTTTCCACAATTTCCGGAGTCTCTGCCGCCACAAGCGCAATGGCGTCTCCCAGATAATGGGTGATCTTACCAGCCGGGATCAGGCCGTCCCAGTCCTGTTTCAGATGCCCTACCTTTACGCTTCCCGGGATATCCTCTGCGGTAAAAATACCAATTACACCCGGAAGCGCTTTTGCCTTTTCTGTATCAATGGATTTTACAAGAGCTCTTGGATATGCAGAACGAAGGGCGCTTCCATAAATCATGCCCTCTTCGTAAACATCATCCGGATACTGTCCGTATCCAAGCACCTTTTCGCGAACGTCCACTCTGGGCACACGGTCTCCCAGCTTCCATGTATATTCTTTTTTCTCAGGAAGCCCTTCTCTTTTGTATTTTGCAGCAAGCAGGATACCGTCAATGATCTTTTTATACCCTGTGCAGCGGCAGATATTATTTCGGATCGCGTGCGCTGCCTGGGCACGGGTAGGATCCGGATTCTGATCGATCAGACCCTTTGCGCTGATAACCATGCCCGGAATACAGAAACCGCACTGCACTGCCCCCGCCTCTCCAAAGGCACGGTCATAAATCTCTTTTTCTTCTTCTGAAAATCCTTCTACAGTAAGTATATGTCGGCCTTCCATCATAGAAAGAGAGGGAATACAGGCTTTTTGCGGTTTTCCATCGATCAGCACATGACAGGTTCCGCAGGCGCCTTCGCTGCAGCCGTCTTTTACCGAAGTAAGGCGGAGTCTGTCGCGAAGGAAACGGAGAAGCTTCATATCCTGCTCTTCCTGATATTCTTTTCTATTTACATAAAAACTGAACATAGAATTCCTCCTAACATATATTCAGCATAAGCGCATCCCTGTGCAGAACACAGAGACGCGCTCACTTTTCTTTACTTTCTGATCAGATTATTTATTTGTACAACAGATAGGAATAGTCATTGATCACAGCCAGGATCAGGTCGCGGATTCCTGCCGGAACAGTGTCTGCCGGATCGTCAGCTTTGCAGTCTGTAATGTTTCCAAGGAATCTTACTCTGCATTCCTTTGTTTCTGCATTCAGTACGGCAAAACCGTCGTTTGTACTGTCATCCATGTCCTCAGCCTTTGCAAACAGTGTAAATTTGTCTTTATAAGGAGCGCTTGCATATGGGCAGAAGGTCTTACAGTTGCCGCATTCATTACACATATAATCTACATGGATCACCTGTGCCATTTCCATTCCGGGAACCTTAATGGAAATATTAGCTCTGTTTGGACATACATCTACACAATTCTCACAGACTTTGCTGCAGGAAAGACATCTCTGACTTTCTTTTTCTGCTTCTTTCTCTTCTTTCAGAATACCTTTCTTTTCGTAGCATTCTGCGTCTGTACCGGTAACTGCTCTGTCAGAAACAACAGAGGTTCCCAGAATTGCTTTTGCAACGATCTGTGCATCACGGATCGCCTCAACGATGGTAGCGGCGCCTTTTGCTCCGTCACCTGCCAGATATACGTCTGTCACACTGGTTTCCAGAGTTTCCTGATTCAGTTTTGCTTTTCCTCTTTCATTTACATTGATACCGTTTGCTTCATAGAACTCTGTAGGAACTTTTTCACCAACTGCTACGATCACAGTATCTGCAGGTACCTCAACAATCTCGTCTGTCTCTGTTACACCGGCTCTTCCGGAAGCGTCCACAGCGCCAAGCTCCATCTTCTTGCAGATCAGAGTTCCGTTTTCCAGACTTACCGGAGAAAGGAGTTCTTTAAATTCTACTCCATCTTCCAGAACCTCCAGAAGCTCGTCTTCTGCAGCAGGCATATAACGTTTGGTTCTTCTGTATACCAGATAAACATGCTCTACGCCTTCGGTGCGTTTGGCTGCTCTTGCAGTATCCATTGCTGTATTACCGCCGCCAATAACAACTACATTCTTTCCAAGGTCAACCTTACCGTCATTTGCCTTAAAGTCTGCCAGGAATTTCAGAGCATTTACTGTTTCCCCTTTTTCCAGTTTCAGTGTGCCAGGTTTATTTGCACCTGTTGCAAGGATCACCGCATCATATCCTTCTGCTTTAATATCTGCCACAGAAGTTACCTCTGTATTCGTGCGGATCTCCACGCCCATTTTTTCGATAAAGGAAATATCTTTGTCAATAGCAGCTTCCGGAATACGGAATCCCGGGATCACATAACGGATCACACCGCCAAGTTTTGCTTCTTTTTCAAAAATTGTAACAGAAGCGCCTGCTCTTGCAAGGAAATAAGCTGCTGCAATACCTGCCGGACCTCCGCCTACGATGGCTACCTTTTTACCATTACTCTCTCCTGCGTGAACTTCCCCGATCACTTCGTCATAGCCCTTCTCGGCTGCAAGAAGTTTGGTTCCGCGGATATTTACAGATTCCTCATAGAAGTTTCTGGTACATTTATACATGCAGTTATGTGCACACAGAGTACCGGTAATAAACGGAAGCGCATTTTTGTCAAGGATCACACGGAGAGCTTCCGCATATTTCTCTTCTCCTGCAAGCGCGATATATTCCGGAATATCCTGATGGATCGGACATCCTCCCTGACATGGAGCAAAGTAGCAGTTCAGAAGCGGAACTGTCTCATCGCTCTTTCTGTTTGGAAGAGGTTTGATATTCTTTACATGATGAGGATCTTTTTTTGCATCCTCTGCAAGTTTTTCCAGAGCCTCTACGTCAATTCCTGTCCATGGTTTCACACCGTCAGCCATAACCTTTTCTGCCATCTGGGTGAATCTCTGATATCCGCCGGTCTTGAGAATCGTTGTAGCAACCGTTACAGGCCATACGCCGCAGCCTACAATCCTGTCAATGTTGTAGAAATCCGCTCCGCCGGAATAAGCAATACGCAGCCTGCCGTCAAATTCTCTGGAAAGCATGGCAGCCAGAGAAATAGACAGTGGGAACAGAGATTTTCCGGACATATACATTTCTTCGCTTGGAAGTTCATTTCTGGTCACATCTACCGGGAAGGTATTTGTGATCTTTACGCCGAAAGCAAGTCCCAGTTCGTCTGCCAGCGCCTGAAGACGTTTAAACATCGGAATAGCATCCTTATACTGAAGGTCATCCTTAAAGTGGAAGTCACCGAACATCATGTAATCGTAGCCCATATCATCCATGGTCTTTCTTGCAAATTCATATCCCAGAAGGGTAGGATTGCATTTAATAAAGGTGTTCAGGTGCTTTTCTTTATAAAGATGGTTGGCAATGCTCTCGATCTCATTTGGAGGACATCCGTGAAGCGTAGAGATCGTTGCGGAATTACAGATTTCTGAAGGAATCGCTTCAATATCTTCTTTTGTCACCTTTTCAAATTTATCCACATGGTCAAGAAGCCACTGTCTGCATTCTTTAAATACTTCTGTATCTTTTGCATCTTTCATGCTGTCGATAAAGGTATCGATCTTTTTCTCTTTGATTCCGGCAAGATCATAGCCTACGGAAATGTTAAACTGGAATCCGTCTGTTCCTCCCAGACCGAATTCCTTCGCCATTACATGAAGGATGAACCATGCCTTGATGTACTCTCCCATAGCCTGCGGAACATAAAGCTCTGTGGACCACTCACAGTTATAGCATTCGTCTTCTGCAAGAATACATGGTCTGTTGATACATGCAGCCAGTTCGTCTCCGTCCATTTTCTGAACGGTCTTCAACTCAAAGAATCTTGCTCCTGCGTAATAGGAAGCAACAATATTCTGTGCAAGCTGGGTGTTCGGACCTGCAGCAGGTCCAACAGGCGTTTCCAGATTTCTGCCAAAAATCTCCATATCTTTAGCTGTATCTGCCTGATATGCTCTGTGTACGCCAAATACGGTGTTTTTTTCTTTATGTTCAGTTAAAACCCAGTCCATTAACTGTCCAAAGGACATACAGGTCATTTTTTCACTCATTCCACTTACCTCCCAGATTTTACTTTGGAAATTATTTGCCCGCGTTGATATCGTCTGCAAGTTCTTTTGCAGCCTGACGGCAGTCAGCCATTACCTTCGCCTCGTCACACACAAGGACTTCACGGTCTTTCATCAGAACCTTTCCGTTACATACGGTAGTCTGTACCATAGCTCCTGTAGTACCGAAAAGAAGATGTCCGTTTACATTATCTGCATGCATTGGTGTCAGCGGATCATAATCAACAACAATCACATCTGCTGCCGCTCCGTTTTTCAGAACGCCCAGCTCTTTCTTAAAGTAACGGTTTGCAATCTTTGCATTTCCTTCAAACAACATCTGCGGAACCTCTCCCCATGCAGCGTTCGGATCGCAGAGATGATGTTTGTGCAGAATGTTTGCCACCTTCCAGGATTCTGTCATATCATGGGTGTAGCCGTCTGTACCAAGGCCGGTAAGAACTCCCTTATGAACCAGAGCCATAGTAGGAGGACATCCGCAGGCATTACCCATATTGGATTCCGGATTATGTACCACCATGGTGTCTGTATCTTTGATAAGATCCATTTCATGCTCATTGATATAGATACAGTGACCCAGAAGCGTTTTCGGTCCAAGGATATTCCAGTCATAAAGACGATCCACGATCCGTTTGCTGTGCTCTTTCAGGCACTGATGAAGATCGTAGATTCCTTCTGCCACATGAATATGATAACCAACGCCTTCCGGCTTCAGCTCATTGCACAGAGCCATGGTTTCGTCAGAAATGGTAAAGGATGCATGCATACCCATCATTCCTGCGATCATATCACTGTCATCTGCAAGAGCATGTTTGATAAAGTTTACGTTTTCCATTACGGATTCTCTGGATTTCTCCATACCGTCGCGGTCTGAGATCTCATAGCAGAGGCAGGTACGGATTCCCAGATCCTTTGCAGCCTCCTCAATTGCAAACAGGGAACCTGTGATATGTCCGAAGCTTGCATGATGGTCAAATACAGTTGTCACACCGTTTTTAATGGAATCAATATATGTTGCATATGCAGACAGCTTTGTCTGCTCCAGAGTCAGATGACGGTCGATGGTCCACCACTGTCCGTCAAGGATATCCAGAAATCCCTGTGGATTGTAGCCCTTAATGCTCAGACCTCTGGCAAAAGCGCTGTAAATGTGCTCATGAGCGTTAATATACGCAGGCATGATTACTCCGCCCCTGGCATCAATAAATTCCGCATCCGGATACGCAGCCTTTACCGCTTCAAGCTCTCCCACCATAACAATGGTGTTTCCGTCCATAGCAACTGCACCATTTTCAATAAAAGGATTGGATGCATCTCTTGTGATCATTCTGCCATTACCAATAATAAGCATAATATACCCCTCCTTAACTTGTATAATTCTTCCAACTACTTTCTATTATCGTTCAGTTCTTTTAGGAATTTTATACTATTAATGTATCATACTTTTTCTGTCATTTCAATAGTTAATCTTAAAAATATTTTTTTATTCAAAAAAATTTTGTATCTATTTTTAATAAAAAAACTGTGCCAGAAAACGATCTCCTTTTTCAGATGCTCTCTGCCCACAGTTTTTTATTTTACTTTTACAGCTCTTTTTTTAATTCCAGAAGCTTCCGGTTTCTCATCCATAGCGACGTATCCGCCTGTATCAGATATCCATGGCCATTTTTTACATGCCAGTCATAAAAACTTCTTTTCGGCTGTCCATAAGCTTCCATGATATTCATAATGGTACCTCCATGGACTACAACAGCAGCTGTATTTATCTTTTCCCGGATACAGCCTGTTACAATCCGCGAAAAACCTTCCAACGTCCTTCTCCGGAACTGCTCTCTGCTTTCTCCCTCAGGAAAAGGCAGCGCTCCGCCGCTGTCCACCCAGGCCTGATAATCCCTGTTTCCGGACAGCTCCTGATAATTTTTATTTTCAAAAGCTCCAAAATCACACTCTGCAAGCTGGTCTATGATCCGCAGTCTTTTTTGGGGAAACAGAAGCTCTGCCGTTTCCCGGCATCGGATCATGGGACTTACAAACACCTCATCCGGAATGCCATAGGAAAGTTTTTTTATCGCTTCTCTTCCTTCCGGACAGAGCGCCTCGTCCGTGGTTCCGATATATCTCTGGTATTTATTCCCCTCTGTCATTCCATGGCGGATCAGATAAATGTCAGGCATTCTTTATCACCGTCCCTATACCGCAGACTACCCGGGTCACTTTTTTACTGTAGGAAGCCAGTTCTGTACAGACCCTTCCTACTGCTTCCCGATAAGCCCGGTCAAAGGCGTCTACAGGAACAACGCCATAGCCCACCTCATCAGAGACCAGAATAATATCGGGATTATTCCGGATCAGCGCGGCTGCCAGATCTTTTACTTCCCCGCCCTGCTCCAGCTGTCTTCTGATAAACCGATGGAAGCCCAGAACCCCCTGCGCCTCCATCAGTTCTTTTTCCGAGATTTCCTCTCCCCTGACCCACCGGATCCCGGGATATGTTTTTTTTGCAAGATCCGCTTTTCCCTGAAAAGCGCCTCCGATCATCATTTCCATAACAAACTCCTTTATAGTGGAAAAGCAGATGCCACCGCGATCACCAGAGCCATCCCCACCTCACAGAGACAGAGAAACCATCCGGAAAGATCTCCCGTGGTACCTCCAAAATATTTCATCGCCATATGTCTGTAATAAAAAAACACAATACAGGCGGTCAGAAACGCACCGCCGCCGATTACCGGATGGATCCAGACCATCAGCCCGCAAAGGAGCACCAGATACACCACCAGTGTATTGCGTACAGCCACATCCTCTGACTTTCTGGAAAATTCCGCTACCGTTCCCTCTTCCTTCGCCTTCGGAAGCGTGATCACCCCGATTCCGGAAAAACATCTGGATACCATAAAACCTAATGCCATGATGAATGTCAGACGAATATCATAACAGATCTCACTCCAGGCACCCAGCCAGCAGAGAAAATATACGCAGGCAGTGATCACCGCAAAGGCTCCTGCATGAGAATCCTTCAGGATTTCCAATCGTCTTTTTCTCTCCTGCCAGGAGCTTAAAGCATCTGCCGTATCCAGAAGTCCGTCTACATGGATCCCTCCTGTTACCAGCACCGGAATCACTGTCAGGACTACAGACAGAAACAGGACATTCAGCCCCAGATGCCCTGCCGCCCAGGATGCCACAAGAGTCAGTGCTCCAATGGCTGTACCGATAAACGGAAAAAAGCAGAACATATACTTCATATTTTCCTTTGTCCACTCCGCCTGAGGCACAGGGATCTTGGAAAACATGGCAAAAGCGATCTTAAAGCTGTTCCACAGACTTTTCACAAAAATCCTCTCCCTTCTTATGATATACAGGAATTCCGTAGACAACCTCTGCCACCGTATCTGCCATCCGGGCAAGTCTCCGGTTAATATTTCCCAGTACATGCTGATAATTTTCTGTCTCTCCTTCATAGGAAGCCGCCTCAGAAAAAATCTCATTTGTTACAATAATCAGATTTCCCGCCTGCTTTTTCAGTTTTTCCACTCCCTGAATGATCTCATCCTCTGTGTTTTCTCCGGCGCCGTCCTCCCGAAAGATCTCATTGGCAGCCAGATTGGACATACATTCCAGAAGAACCGTACATCCGGAAGGGACCTCTGTGTTTTTCAGCCCCACATAGCACTCTACCGTGTCAAATCCCTTTCCTGCGCGCATTTCCCTGTGACGCAGGACTCTTTTTTTACTCTCCTGATCGAACGGGTACATAGTCGCAATATAGATCCGTTTTTTATCTCCGCAGGCAAGAACACAATCCTCGGCAAAAGCAGATTTTCCGCTTCCGCTTCCGCCGGTTACAAGAATCATCATTTAAACAAGCTCCTCGTACTGCTCTACCTTAATCTCCTCAAAGGTACTCATGGACTCATACACGGCAATTCCCATATCAAGAAACGGGAACAGAGCCACTGCGCCGCTTCCTTCTCCAAGGCACAGATCCCCGTGAATCACAGCTTCTTTATCAAGGGCTTTCAGGATCAGCGCTGCTGCCGGTTCCTTTGACACATGAGAAGCGATCATATACTCTCCGGCAAGAGGACAGATCCTCTGAGCTACCAGGGCTGCCACACAGGAAATAAATCCATCGATCACCACCGGAATATGCATGGCTGCACCGCCAAGGAACACACCTGCCATTCCCGCAATATCCAGTCCTCCTACTTTTGCAAGCACATCTATGGGATCCTGAGGATCCGGACGGTTCAGCTCCACTGCTTTTTTGATTGCCGCTACTTTCCGTTTCAGTCCCTCGCTGGAAAGGCCGGCTCCGCGTCCGGTCATTGCCTCTACCGGCTGATCCAGAAGAACTGACGCTACCGCGCTGCTGGTGGTAGTGTTTCCAATTCCCATCTCCCCGGTTGCGATCAGAGCATATCCCTGTTCCTTCAGCCGCCTTACCATTTCAATACCGGCCTCAATTCCCTGCACGGCCTCTTCCCTTGTCATGGCAGGCTCTTTTGCCATATTTCTGGTGCCTTTCATGACTTTCAGATTGCTAGGAACCTTCGTATCAGAAGCCATGCCTACATCTACAGGAAACACATCCGTTCCGCACTGTCTGCACATAGCACAGGCTGAAGTATCTCCCTGCAGGAAATTCTCTGCAACGATTGCTGTCACTTCCTGTCCAGTCTGGGTCACGCCCTCTGCTACCACTCCATTATCCGCACACATCGCCACCAGAGCTCTCTTTTTGATGTCAACGTCCGGAGAACCTGTGATCCCCGCGATCTGCATCACAAGCTCTTCCATTTTTCCAAGGGAGTGCAGAGGCTTTGCAATGCTGTCCCATCTCTTCTGCGCTGCCGAAACAGCTTCCTCACTGATCGGTCTGATCTGTTCCTTTACTTCTTCAAGTGTCATTTTTTGTTTCCTTCCTTTCTGTGTTGTATTTGCCGTTGCCCGCTCTGTTTGCAACCGCATTTATTTTCCTGTTGTAAAAACAAAAAATTTACTGAATACATAATTTAACGCAAGAACAATGAACTGAGTCACAAATTTCCCCAGCATATCATTCATATGCATGATCTCTACCAACAGCCATACTCCTCCCACCTCTACGACCATAGTCACAAGACGGGCACTGATAAATTTTATAAAAGGCTGCACATGATCTTTTAAACTTTCACATTTATCCTGAAAAACAAACTTGGAATTAACCACATAGGCAAACAGGATCGCTGTAATGATCGATATCACATTGGCAGCTGTCAGCTGTACATTCAGCTTTCTGAGAACATAAAAACATACCAGGTTCACCAGCGTCGTGCATCCGCCAAAAAACACATATCTTATTACATCATTCCCGTAAAACCGGAGGATCATTTTCTTTATCTTATCCATCTTCTGCTCCTGTATCTCTGCTGTTCGTTCTGTTTACAGCAGCTCTGTATTTGCATCGTTCCGAGAATTCCGTACTTTATATTAACAAACGATCACACAGAATCGTGCCGCGCATGTTCCGATACATCCCGGCTGCCTCTGATGATCTGCGAGATAATATACCGGGGGCGCCGTTTTATCTCCTCATAGATTTTGGCAATATAATATCCAATGATTCCCAGGCTAAGCATGATCGCACTACCTATTAAAAGCAGCACCATCATGATCGTTGTATATCCTTCTACTGCATGACCGGTAAAATACTGGATCAGTGAATATACGATCAGAGCCAGTGACAGGATAAAGCAGATTCCTCCTCCCACAGTTACAAACTGCAGGGGAACTGTAGTAAACGCTACAATATTTGTAAAAGCATATTTTACCAGAGACCAGGCAGACCATTTGGATTCTCCTGCCTCTCTCTCCTGTACCTCAAACGGAACGGATGTTGTTTTATATCCCACCCAGGAGGAAGTCGCACGGAAAAACATATTCCTCTCCGGCATGGAAAGAATGCTGTCAACTGCTTTTCGATCCATCAGTTTAAAATCCGAGGCATTCTGCATATTTACTTTTGTTGCCTTTGACATGATCCCGTAGAAGAAGCCCGCACATTTCTTATGGATCAGGCTTTCCTTCCCTCTGGTTGTTTTTACGCCTTCGATCACCTCATAGCCCTGCTGCCACAAACGATACATCTCCACCAGAGTCTGCGGCGGATGCTGAAGATCACAGTCCATCACTGCCACCGCGTCACCGGATGCCTGGGCAAGGCCGGCAAAAACAGCTGCTTCCTTCCCGAAATTTCTGGAAAAATGAACTCCCAGAATATGGGGATCCTTTGCCCCTGCTTTTTCAATTTCCTCCCAGGTGTGATCCCGGGAGCCATCATCGACCAGTACCAATTCGTAATCAATTTCCGCTTCCGTCAGTATCTGCCTCAAAACACTGCAGGTTTTTTGGATCATAAGTTCTTCGTTGTATGCCGGAAGCACTACTGATAAAACACTCATAGTTTCTGTACCTTCTTTTTATTTCTTGTAAAAAATACCAGACAAATGTAACACAGCGCCCCCGCTAAAGTCAAGCACAGACCGGGGATCAAAAATGGCGTACAGTACACCAGCTGTATCTCATGCTGTCCTGCCTCCAGCATCAATCCCATATACATAGTATTCGCCTGCATCAAGTCAGCCTCTTTCCCATCTACATAAGCACGAAATCCTTTGCTGTATGGAAGTGACAGTACCAAAGCCTTTGGTTCTGATAAAGAAATTTTCCCGGTTATCCTGTTTGTATCTATAGAAATATCCGTGAGAACATCCTCCTTCAGCCTTTCTGTCCGTTCTGTGATCTTATCCATCGGCTGACATACGATACGAAGATCATCAAATGTATATACTCCTGTTTTTTCGAACGTAAGTATGATAGATTCTCTTCCACGTTTTCCATATCCTGTGTTGCACAGAAAATCATGTTTTCCGCTGTAAGCATTATATTTATCTGTAAAAATACGAATAGTTTTATCTGGAAACTGACCTCCTACGTTTATAGAAGCTTTCTGGCTTTCTTTCCAGTACCTCCAATGGCTGTCCTGATGAATGACCTGATTTTTTTCATATCGGGACATTTTTTCCCATTTTTTATCACTGACCGTCTCACGGGGAGAAAGGCCATCATAATCAAGCCCTTCTGCGATCAGATAGGTTTCGCTGTTATCCAGTCCATGGAAGACCAGTTCCAGTTCTGCCCCTTCTTTTGTTACTTTGATCTTTCCATCCTTCAGGCTGCATCCCTTTCCTTTTTTTATCTCAAAAGGTATCTCCTGATCCAGAAATTCCGGCTCTGTCTCCGGAAGCGTACACTGATCCGCAACGATCCCCTGAAGAAGTGCCTGTTGTTTTTCTGTCACACTCATCTTATCATATTTTTCTCGAGGGATAAATGAATCATAAGTATACCCCAAGGGCAAGGTTTCCCTGCTTTCAAACGCCTCATAGATGCTGCCGTTTTTCTTTGCACTTCCAGTCAGCCAGTAATAACTATAAGGAAGATAGCGGTATTCTCCATTTTTTGCCACAAAATATTTTACAGAGGCAAGCCTGTCAAGGATAGTCCTTCCATCCAGATTATCGTAATGCTGCTCCCATGGAGTGTTCAGATACATTTCATCAAAAAAGCTTCCTATACTGCCACTGGCTACGCTGAAATAATAGGCAGTACTGTTTGTACCCATCTGCATGGCCGAATTATCATAAGAAAGTGCATCCAGCTGATCATATCTGAAAATCGACTGATCGTCTGTATCAAGAACTGCAAGATCTGTTCCAGACTCCAATTTTTCCATAGCTCTTCCTCTGTCCGTAAACTCAGAAAGATAATTCTTTTCATAGGAATACTGATAATAAATGTTAAAAACAATCCCGGCAGTCAGCAAGCCACTGACCATCATACAGAGATTTCTTTTCCTTACAAATATAGAACCATACAGAAGGATCACTGCTGTAGAAAATACCAGCAGGATCATTGCAGACATATTTCTTTCTGTCCGGGCTGCTTCCGGAAACAGAGCCACACAACAATAGATTATAAGCAAGAGAAATACCCGCCTTTTTTCTATTCTGTCTAAAAGATAAAATTCAGGGTATGCCTTTACAAAAATATAAGCGATCATCATGCCATATGCCCAGATCCATCGGTTGGATACATAAGAAAAACCATTTAATACATGTCCTGCAAAAGGCAGAAGCAAAAATATATTTAAAAGTACAAAGCCCAACTTCAGAGCTGTATTTTTCTTTCGTTTTGAAAACAGAACAAAAACGCCTGTCATAGCAACTGCTGTATATCCGGCAACTCCCCACTGAATCATATTTTCACCGATCAGACAGGTCAGATATTTTTCATAATAGATCCGGTCATAAAGTACAGGAACATAATTTTCCGCCTGAAAACGCCCTGTTCCAAATACCGGAAGGATCACCGGAAGAAGGATCACTGCAGCCAGAAGTACCGCAATCACAGAATACCCGGCAAAAACAGCCAGCCATTTTCCAATACAAGGCAGACTCCTATCTTTTTTATGGGTAAACACTACAAAATAATCAAACGCCGCATAAAGCACCATAAAGATTCCCAGCATATAAAAGAAATAAAAATTCGATACTCCGGCAAGCGCTACCGACCAGATAAATACATACGGCTTTTCTTTTCTGTAAATTTTATCAATCCCAAGAAGTATCAGCGGAAGATAGATCATGGGGTTTGCAAAATAAGGATGTTTCATGGATGCATAAATCGTCCATCCTGCAAAAATATAGACAAGAGATCCCAGCAGTGTTGCCTGATTTGAATTTTTATGATAAAAGCAATATCTGCTGAATGCAATCCCAGCCAGGTAGATCCGCAGAAAGATCAAAAAAGCATACAGATACTCTGTCTTGTCTGCCGGTACGAACACAGATAATAAAGTCAGCGGATCTCCGATCACATAATAATGAAGCGTTGTCAGGATGTCTGATCCATATCCTATGTGCATATCCCACATAGGAATTTCCAGTTTATGCTCTATAAACAACCGATGAAGAATATCTCTCAGATAGTCACCATAGTATGCCAGTGAATTAAGATGCTGCGGAACACCGTCATGGCTCCAGATCAGCGATTTTCCATTCAGAAAAAAATGCATATAGAGGATCAATGCAATAACCCCAAATGCAAGGGTATAGATCAGATAATAATTTGTTCTTCTTTCTGTAGAAGCCTCTTTTTTTATTCTCATAATAATATTTCCTCTAAAAAAGCCGCGGTACAATATGTACCGCGGCTCCTGATCTGAAATTATTCAGCATCTGCTCCATAAAGAGTGATGAGTTTATTCAGATATTCATATCTAGCCTTAGCCTCTGCCTCATTCTTAGCAAACAGTCTTTCAGCCTTCTCAGGATTCTGACGTTTCAGAGAGTTATAACGAACCTCGCCGTCAAGGAATGCCTGATAGTCTTCCATATTCGGAGCTTTGGAATCAAGTGTGAACTTGTTCTCTGCTGCCGGGTTGAAGCGGAAGTTGTGCCAGTATCCGCACTTAACTGCCAGTTCTTCCTCGGTCTGAGCTTTTGCCATACCCTTCTTGATACCATGGTTGATACATGGAGCGTATGCAATGATCAGAGACGGTCCCGGATAAGCCTCAGCCTCAGCAATTGCTTTTACAGTCTGGTTGAAGTCAGCGCCCATGGAGATCTGTGCTACATATACATAGCCATAGCTCATAGCGATGGAAGCCATATCTTTCTTCTTCACTTCTTTACCGCCTGCAGCGAACTGAGCGATAGCACCTGTTGGTGTAGATTTAGAAGACTGACCACCTGTGTTGGAGTAAACTTCTGTATCGAATACCATTACGTTGATATCCTGTCCGGAAGCTAATACATGGTCAACACCGCCGAAGCCGATGTCGTATGCCCAACCGTCACCACCGAAGATCCACTGAGATTTTTTAGCTAAGAAATCTTTGTTGTTTACGATATCTTTGCATACATCACAGTCGCATCCTTCTAATGCTGCAACTAATTTATCTGTAGCTGCACCGTTTGTTACACCGCTGTTGTATGTGTCTAACCATTCCTGGCAAGCTGCTTTTACTTCTTCAGAAGCATTTTCGCTAGCCATTACGGATTCAACTTTTGTCTTTAATCCGCCACGGATAGCTTTCTGAGCTAATAACATACCATATCCGAATTCAGCATTGTCTTCGAATAAGGAGTTAGACCATGCAGGACCCTGTCCTTTTGCATTTACAGTATATGGTGTAGATGGTGAGGAGTTACCCCAGATAGAAGAACATCCTGTTGCGTTAGCAATGTACATTCTGTCACCAAATAACTGTGTGATTAATTTAGCGTAAGGTGTTTCACCACAACCAGCACAAGCTCCTGAGAACTCAAGTAATGGCTGTTTGAACTGAGAACCTTTTACTGTATTTTCTTTAAATTTAGCGATAACATCTTCTTTTACTGGTAATGTCACACCATAATCGAAGAATTTCTGTTCGCCTGCATTTGCTTCCATGTTTGCCATAACAAGAGCTTTTGCACCCTTCTTACCTGGGCAGACATTTGCACAAGAACCACATCCTGTACAGTCATAAGCAGATACAGTCATAACGAATTTGTAATCAGCCATACCTGTCATAGGTAATGTTCTCATTCCTTCTGGAGCAGCTGCAACTTCAGCATCTGTCATAGCTACTGGACGAATTACAGCGTGAGGACATACATATGCACAACGGTTACACTGGATACAGTTTTCTGGCTGCCATACAGGGATATCTACAGCGATACCACGTTTTTCAAATGCAGAAGAACCTGATGGTGTAGTACCATCTACATAATCTGTGAATGCAGATACAGGTAATGTGTTACCTTCCTGAGCATTTACTTTTGCCTGGATATTGTTTACGAAATCAACAACATCTGTGCGTCCGCCTTCAGCGTGAGCCATAAACAGACCTTCATCAGCACAATCTTTCCAGCTTTCTGGAACCTGTACTTCAACAACCTGTTTTGCACCAGCATCGATAGCGTCATAGTTCATCTGAACGATAGCGTCACCTTTTCTTCCGTAAGTAGCTTTTGCAGCAGCTTTCATTAATTCGATAGCCTGTTCTTCCGGAATGATGTTAGCCAGTTTGAAGAATGCAGACTGAAGAACTGTATTGATACGTCCGCCAAGTCCGATTTCTTTACCAATCTTAATACCATCAATTACATAGAATTTGATGTTGTGGTTAGCGATGAATGCTTTTACCTGTCCTGGTAAGTGTTTTTCAAGACCTTCCATATCCCATGGGCAGTTTAATAAGAATGTACCGCCATCAACAAGTTCCTGAACCATGTTGTATTTGTTTACATAGGATGGGTTGTGGCATGCAACAAAGTTAGCCTGTTTGATCAGGTATGTGGATTTGATTGGGCTCTTACCAAAACGAAGGTGAGACATTGTAACACCGCCGGATTTCTTGGAGTCGTAATCAAAATATGCCTGAGCATACATGTCTGTGTTGTCACCAATGATCTTGATGGAGTTCTTGTTAGCACCAACAGTACCGTCAGCACCTAATCCCCAGAATTTGCAGTTGATTGTTCCTTCTGGTGTAGTAACAAGTGGAGCACCAACTTCCAGAGATAAGTTTGTAACATCATCCACAATACCGATTGTGAATTTCTGTTTTGTTGTGTTTTCATATACAGCAACGATCTGAGCAGGTGTAGTATCTTTGGAACCTAAACCGTAACGGCCTGTGAATACTGGTGTATCGTTGAATTTTGTACCTTTCAGTGCAGCAACAACGTCTAAGTATAATGGTTCGCCAAGAGCACCTGGTTCTTTTGTTCTGTCTAATACTGTAATCTGTTTTACAGATTCAGGAATAGCGTTTACTAATGCTTCAGCAGAGAATGGTCTGTAAAGACGAACTGTAACAAGACCAACTTTTTTGCCTGCTGCCATTAAGTAATCGATTGTTTCTTCGATTGTTTCACAAGCAGAACCCATAGCGATGATTACGTGTTCAGCGTCTTTGGCACCATAGTAGTTGAACAGTTTGTAGTTTGTTCCGATTTTTTCGTTTACTTTGTCCATGTATTCCTGTACTAATGCTGGAAGAGCATCGTAGTATGGGTTACATGCTTCTCTTGCCTGGAAGAAGATATCAGGGTTCTGAGCAGAACCTCTCTGACATGGATGATTTGGATTTAATGCATGTTTACGGAATGCGTCAACAGCTTCTAAATCTACCATATCTTTTAAATCTTCGTAATCCCATGTTTCAATCTTCTGGATTTCATGAGAAGTACGGAAACCATCGAAGAAGTTGATAAATGGAACTTTTCCTTTGATTGCTGCACAGTGTGCAACTGGTGTTAAGTCCATAACTTCCTGTACGGAAGATTCACATAACATAGCACATCCTGTCTGACGGCAAGCATATACGTCAGAGTGATCACCGAAAATAGACAGTGCATGGCTTGCAAGAGCACGAGCAGATACGTTAATAACGCCTGGTAACTGCTCACCAGCAATTTTGTAAAGATTTGGGATCATTAACAGAAGACCCTGAGATGCTGTATATGTAGTAGTCAGGGCACCTGCTGCTAAGGAGCCGTGAACTGCACCTGCAGCACCAGCTTCAGACTGCATTTCTGTAACCTGTACTTCCTGTCCGAAAATATTCTTTCTTCCCTGTGTTGCCCATTCATCAGTAGCTTCTGCCATTACGGATGAAGGGGTAATCGGATAGATAGCCGCAACATCTGAATACGCATAAGAAGCATGAGCTGCTGCATGGTTACCATCCATGGTTTTCATCTTTCTAGCCATTTGATTTTTTCCTCCTTGAAAATTGTTGTTTTTGAACAATATTCTACTTCGCTCACGAAGTCTATATGAAATTATAGCACGATTTCACAAGCCTGTCTATTTGTAAAACATAAGAAAATGAAATGTTTTCCCAAAAAAACATGCTTTGTTTCCTCTTATTGCCTCATAATTTCCGAAATAGATTTAGAAGACAGCTCTTTCACTAATACGGATTGCACTCTTGTAAGTTCCTTATGCACTTTGCAGCTGCAATCTCCTGCATTATGAATACAACTTTTTTCCGGTTTCATACATTCAATCATATAAAAATCCGGATCCACTGCCAGATAAATATCCAGAAGTGTCAATTCCTCAATTGATTTTTTCAGGGCATATCCTCCGTTACTTCCCCTGAAGCTTCTTACGATTTCTTTCTTCTCCAGTTTTTTTAATATTTTATAAACAAATGCCGGTGTTAGGTCTTCTTTTTCACAAATCTGGTTCACACACATTTTTTCGCCCTTTGCCAAAGCCCTGACAATTCTTACACCGTAATCGCATTCTCTTGTAATTAACATGGATTTCTTCCCCTCTGTTATCTTCTGTTTCTTGTAGTTTCCTACACATTATACCTATCTGTACTTAATTTATCAAGTAATTTCAAAAAGATTTTCGTAAGAAACACTTGCAAAATCCTTATTTTAAGGTACAATGAAAGAGATTATGCATAAAAATTGTTCTTTATAATAAGTGAGGGAAAACAAAACATGATTGCAGCAAATAATGTTACATTACGATTAGGTAAGAAAGCACTGTTTGAGGATGTTAATATTAAATTTACTGAAGGGAACTGTTACGGTCTCATCGGTGCAAACGGAGCCGGAAAATCTACATTTTTGAAAATTCTTTCCGGACAGCTGGAAACGACCAATGGAAATATTTCCATTACACCAGGTCAGCGTCTGTCTTTCCTACAGCAGGATCACTTCAAATATGATGCTTTTCCTGTACTGGATACGGTTATTATGGGAAATCAGCGTCTCTATGATATCATGAAGGAAAAAGAAGCCATCTACGCAAAAGAAGACTTCACTGACGAAGACGGAATCCGTGCCAGCGAACTGGAAGGCGAATTTGCCGAAATGAATGGCTGGGAAGCAGAGTCTGATGCAGCTATGCTCTTAAACGGTCTTGGAATCGATACAGAATTTCACTATGCACAGATGTCTGACTTAAACGGAAGCCAGAAGGTAAAGGTTCTCCTTGCCCAGGCACTTTTTGGAAATCCTGATATCCTGCTTCTTGACGAGCCTACCAACCACCTGGATCTGGATGCCATTGAATGGCTGGAAGAATTCCTGATCAATTTTGAAAATAC
>ENA-ORMO01001820-ORMO01001820.1-human-gut-metagenome-genome-assembly--contig:-NODE-1820-length-20303-cov-6.372234_pt1 | contig 20303 bp, 22 predicted proteins | sample MGYA00242106_ERZ509001 | MGnify/ENA primary metagenome ERZ509001 (study PRJEB26280, sample SAMEA2338736) | human gut metagenome | biome: human gut; feature: human-associated habitat; material: faeces...
CATTCTTGTCAACACGAATGATTAGAAGTGACAAGAACCGAAAAGAACGGGGAGAATATGACTTTTATTTTGCGGTGTGACAAAAATCACACCAAAATCAAAAAATCATACCTTGTAAAATCCTTAAAAACCCGTTGAAAGCACGGCTTTCAAGCAGTCGGCCCGCCGTCAGGTATGACGGCTATTCCTGCCTTAACCGGGAAATCGCAGGCTGGACCTGCGGTTTCCCGGCTGCGGGGCGCCCCGGCGGGGCGGTCAGTACGGATGAAAAGAGAAGTGAGAGGGTCAGCGTTCCAGCTCGTCCTCCGGTTCCTCGGCGGGTTCCCAATCCGTGAAGATCTCCGCCATGATCTGCTCCCTGCTCCCACGGGTGGAGCTGCCCTGCGTTTCATAATCCCGCAAGCCGTTCATCCGCTCCGGGATGGTGAAGAACGCAAAGCGCCCGTCCTTCATCTGCGTCAAAAGCCGCCTTTCACAGCCGGATGCGGGGTCCATGCCGCTCATCAGTTCTTCCAGCGTCCCCACCTTTTCTGCCGCTTTACGGACAATGGAGCGGAACATATCGGACGGGATCTCTACATTCCAAACAGCGTAATCATCACGCCCGTGGCAGGTGATGGTCTGGATGGCCGTGCAAGGGACTCCAGTGAATTTATCTAAAGCAGAGGACAACAGCGCCTCGACTTCCGGCTCCAGATAGCCGCACAGATCCAGTTCCACCGAATTTGCGACGGCTGCGGCCTCTTTCTCAGTCAACACGATGTCCACATTGTTCCTCTCATAAGAAAAACCACGCCCATTCAGCATCAGGGAACACTCGGCGGCGATGCGGAACATCCGAAAATAGTCATCCGCCGTTTCACCAAGCGTCTTGCCTGTGGCAAAAGATTGAAAATACCGGCTGCCCTCGCTGTCCCGGCAGGCCAGGGAAATATCCAGGTAGATTCCCTCACTGGAACCGAAATTTGGGATGCAAAGGGCTTCTTCAAATTCTGGCAATTCACCAGACAACTCATCCGAATATAAAAAGTATTCGTCCGGGAGAAGTCCGTGTGCTTCTAAATGCGTTTTCAGCTTATCAAAGGTTTCTCTGGCGTCAGCCATGCCGATGTGTTTGACACGATGGTTCTCATCCGGTTCACTCCATCGGTCCAGTTCAAAGGTCTGTATCTTCGCCACAATCAAGCCTCCATTTCCTGTTCATCTTCGTTTTCAGGTTCTTCAACGGCGTCTCTGTTAAATTCCGCCTCCAGCTCCGCCATACGCAGGCGGTCTAAATCCTCCACGGAGCGGCCTTTCCGCCGCTCCACCAGGTCGGTATTAAAATCATTCAGATGGGGAACATGGACAGCGCACTGAAATCCCCTCCCGGTATATTCCCGCACCCACTTGGCCGCCGTAAGCTGCCCCCAATTCCGAAACTGCCCATCTTTGTCACGGGCCAGATAGTCGTTGTCCACCGCAAACACCAGCCGCCTGATCTGCGGATGCCCTTCCAGATAGCGGTCAATAGCCCCGTTCCACAGACAGCCGGTGGAGATACGGTGATCCTCCGTCCAGTCCCGCCCATAAAAGTCAGCGGCGATGGACGCATGGCTCATCAGGTCGATAGGGGCTTCGGTGACGATGAGCAGGTCGCTTGTTCCCTCATGGAAAAAGGGGTAACTTTTATCAGAGCCGGTCGCGTCCATCTTGAATGAGCTGTTTTCTCTGGCCGCCCGCATGGAGCAGTACCGGGGCGTTCCCTCGGCGTCATAACCCACAAACACGCAGTTGCCGTACTTTTTCTCCTGATAGATCATCTTCCGATTCATAAAATGGCTGACGATTTGAGGGCTGATCCCTCGGACGGACACCAGATACCAATAGGCCCGCTTCATGTTGTCTGCCTTGTCCGGCAGCTCCAGCGGCCCGCGCTCCTTCTTCTCATAGGGCGTTACCTGTCGGGCTTCCGCCGCATATTCCTTGCCAATCAGCTTGCCCACCGCCTCCGGGAAGGACAGGTTTTCCTCCCGCATGACAAAATCAATGGTGCCGCCCTTGATGCCGTCATCCGGCCCCGTCCACTGGAAAAAGCGGTTGTTCTCCGGGAAGATATACAGGCCGCCGCTGTGCTTCATGTGGACGGCCTTGCGGCCAGCCTTTTCCGGCTCATAACCGTACCCACGGGCAAGGGAGAGAATGTCCACACTGTTTGCCTGCCGTATCTCGTCCTCGGTGAATTTGTGATATACGGCGGCACTTCTTCGCATAAATCATCACCTCACAGTTCCAAATCTGCTGCTTCTTCATCAGGTAATTCCAATTCCTGTACTACTTCTTTGTGGAAATGATCTGTTCCGGGAACGAGACGGAACGAAAGCCCATTTTCCCACTGACAAAGGAGCTGACCGGCGTCATCCACAGACTGAACGATACCGGCCAGCCCTGCGGGTGCGTCATAGCAGGGGTCGATTACCGCCTCGTCCAGAACAACCTTCGTACCGGGGACATATTCCTCCCGCAGCAACTTGGCCTGTTCATACAGATATTGTGGGGACCGGGGCAGAGCCTTCCGCACACCTGGTCGGACTGGCTCTCCGTCCAGATCATATCGGGACGGGTCGGCAGCAGGGACATTCCAGCCAAACATGGACCCGGCCAGCATAGCCGCCGCCTGCGCCTTTGTGATACCCTCATGGGTGTTGAAGTAGTTTGCCAGGACTTGGTTGTAGGCGCGGTCGCCGGTGGAGTAAGCGCAGGGGTAATAGCCCATTTCGCCGCGCCGGACCTCAATGAGCTGCCCGGAGCTGGGGAGGACCGCATAACAGTGTTCCGGCAGAGACGAGGTATCATAATTCTTCCTCATAGTCGTCCTCCGGCTCATAATCTGCTTCGTCCTCCGGCGCCTCGTCCTCGTAGAACTCATTCAATTCAAACCCGGCGCGGGAGATCTCCTGATCCTCCATGCCCAAGCTGTCCTTTAGATGCCGGTAAAGCTCCCAGCCGTCGTAGTGCGCGGCCGCCCACTCCAGCGCCTTACTTAAAATCTGATGCTTGCGCTCTCCCGGAAGGGTTTCCAACGTCCCGTTACGGATTTCGTCAAACTCCCGGTCGAGCATATTCAGATATTTATAGGTTCTTGCGTACAGCGGTTCTTTGGCACAGTCGGGCAGCAGCAGGTTTTCCGTTTTCTCCACAAATCCATAGGACAGGTCATCATATCGCTCATCACCGTTGCGGCAGGCAGCCCGGAACTGCTGAAAGCCTTTCATGTTGCTGAAGCCCCGGTAGTCCATGACCCCAAGGAGAATCTCTGAGCCAATGATGACCTTCAGCATTTCCTCATCCGTAGTGGCGGCGATCAGCCGCATGGTGCTTCGCTCCTTGACGATGTTGCACCCGTAAAGGATATAAAGCGGCTGTGTTTTATCCAGCTTCACAATCCAATCCCTCCGTTTCTTCCCTCAATTCTTCCAGATATTCGTCAATGTCCAGCTCCTCATAGCGGAACTGGAGCAGTTCCACGATAGCCGGATCGTAGTCCTCCGGCAGACACTCCTTTACGGCATCCTGAACATCCCGGATTTCCCCCAGGAAGCCCCAGCAGCTATCCACCTCCACATCTTCCCGGAATAGCTGGAACCCATAACACTGGCCGGTCAGGAAATAGTCGTAGGACTTCACCTCGCCCTCCAGCACTTGGCGGGCCTTCTCCATAGTTTCAGGCGTCACTTTGCCGTATTCTGCTTCGATCCTCTTTTTGTCCGCATAAATCCATCCCACCTGAGAGGAATCCCACGGACAGGAAAAGCCGGTGGTGTTCATGGTGATGCCCGAATGGTCGTAGAGATAGAGAGGCAGGATCACCATGCCCTCCATCTGCTCCACCAGTGAAAACAGTTCGTCGTTGTGAAGGGCGGAGAGGCAGTCATGCAGGAACCAATCCGGTACGTTGTCTTTCAGAGAGGCGGCATAGCTGGACGATACATACCAGTCGCTCTCGGAAGCCCAGTTCTGGATCTCCTTTAGCTCCCACTCCCTTGTGGAGCGGTTATATTCCAATCGGGCGTACCTGGCCTTGCCGGATTTCAGAAACTCAAATACCGGATTATTTCGGTCATGCTTGCTGGAATATTCCGAAAAAAGCAGTTCTTCCAGAAAATCACAGGGGTCTGAAAAATCATGTTTTTCCCCCAGAATGTAGCGCCCAGGCCAGCAGACCATTTTCCCCAGGCAGTCGTAGTCCTCACGGGGGTTCAGGGGCATATCGTCATCCACGATAAACAGGGTGTAGGGCGCCCTCGTTGCCGCAAGCGGCATGATGCCTCACCTCCTTGGTTGCGGGGACCTCATCACTGGATCGCGTCATGGGAATGACGATACCACACAAAATAGAAAAAGCTGCCGATCACGACGGCAGCGGCGGAAATACCAACAATTACTTTTTTCATGTGAACTCCTTTCCAAAAACAGGTTTACAGTTCCATGTCCTGCTCGTTCTCGTCCGCAGCGGCGGGGGCCTCCGGGCTGGCCTCACCCCGTTCCTCAAACTGCTGCTTGGTCTGAATTGCCGCTGACAGCTTCGGGAGCAGTTCAAACATTTTTGTGCTGTCACGGCTGCTTTTAACATAACGGTAGTCCCACTGTCCGCTTTCCGGGGAATAGCGGATGCTGTGCAGCGCATTGATGATCCAGCCCTGTGTTTTGAGAGGGACAGGAATCTCATGCTCCCGGAAAAGCTGCATAATCAGGGCCTTGCCGTTGACCTCCCGGTTCACCACCTCCTTTCCCGCCAGAATATCCTTCTCCGCCTCCCGGATAGCGGTATCATAGCGGGCCTGCTGTTCGTGTTCACGCTGACGCCTTTCTGCTTCACACTCTGCTTTCCGCTGTTCATCCCGCTGGCGCCGTTCCTCCAGAATAGGGGCGTTGTGTGTCTTGGCCTCGTTATACCGCCCCAACAGATTGGCAAAGCCCAGGTCTGCCCACCGCTTCGGATCGTCCATGCTCTCATTGAAAACCCGTTCAATCTCACCCCGGATGCCATGCTCCAGCGTGGACAGCCATTTCAGAATTTCTTCCAATCGGTGCCGCTGGTCGATGCCTACCATGAACCCCTCGCAGGGGATAAAGACCGTCTGAAAAAACTCCCGTTTCTTTTCCATCGTATAAAGTTCAATGCCGTTCTCGTGATAAAAGCGGTAGTAATAATGCTTATTGCCCATCAGGTCTTTGGCAAACACCCGGTTTTCATCTTTTTCCTTTGGCGGGAAGATGTCCTTTTTCTTTTCATCTGGCCGGGTGTAGCGGGGAGACAGGCCGGTTCGCTCCAAGCTGCTGTCGATCACTTGCTGTACTTTTTCTATCCCGCCGTGCGACTTGATGAACAGATCCAGGTATTCCGCCTCCTGTAAGGGGCAGAGATGCAGGCCCGTTCTGCCCTCATAGACGGCGCCCTTGTACTGAAACAGGTCCAGGCCGAAATCGTTGCGGAACGGCTTGGCCTCTCGTACAGGAGAGAAGGCGCCTTCCCGGAAGATATAGCAGACAGCGGAATGTTTTTCACTCATTTCAAATCACCTCCCGCCATTTTACTGTTCGATGCCGGCAGCCGCATGAACGGAGATACCAGCCACAGCTTTCCCTCCGTCTGTCTGCGGATTATCCTCATCTAAAATCACCTCACTTTCCTGCTCCTGCAAAGACTCGAACTCCAGCTTTGTGTTGATCTCCGTCAGGGTAGCAGCCTTTTCGGACAGTTCTTCCTCATAAATAAAAGGCTGGCCCATCTGCTGACGGGCAGCCTCCAACTGCTTTTCTACTTCCTCCAAATCCCGCTGAGTATCAATCAGGTAAGACGGGATACGCTCTGCAAGGTTCTCAATGCGGGTAATCGTTCCCTGTCCAGAAGAACCAATGTCCGTACTGTACCGGGAGGTTCCCCGCAGGATGATTCCCTGAGAAAGCGGGTGAAGGTTAAGGCAGAGCCTGAATCCACGGTAAGAGCCAATTTCAAACTCAAAGTCATCCTTTGCGCGGTTTTCATTGATCGTGCGATAAAGCAGGGCAAACACATCGCCCGCCGCTGGGCGTTCTGTGTACTGCTTCCCATCCAGCATGATAGAGAAGTCCCCAGCCTTGGATTGCTCCAGCAGGGTTATATCCTGCCTGATCTGCTCAATTTGGCGCTGGTGCTGCTGGATATGGCTGGGGTAGGTCGTATTCACTTTCCGCTCCAAAGAGAGCTGTTCGTTACTCCACGCGCCCCGCAGGATTTTCAGCTCCGTCACTCGGTTTTCCAGCTCCATCTTCTGCGCCAGCATGGGATTGTCTGTGGCAGCCGCCTTAAACTGCGCGGCGGAAAGCACGGTTTCGTCTACATCCTCACAGGACCGGGCGATGCTCCTGCCTGTCATAATCTGTGTGATATAGCGCAGTTTCTGTTCCTGTATCTGCCAGAGGTAGGCGTCAAATGTACCTTTCGTTACAAATTGTTTGATAATAACCTCTGGGTTTTCGTTGCCCTGCCGAACCCCGCGCCCATTCCGCTGAGTAATATCAGAAGGCTTCCAGGGACAGTCTAAGTGATTGATGGCAATTACTTTGTCTTGGACATTTACACCAGTTCCAAGTTTACCGGTACTGCCTACCAAAATGCGAATATCACCTTTACGGGTGAGTTCAAACAATGATTGCCTTTGAGCTTCAGTAGCGGCGTCATGGGCAAAGGCAATCTCTGATTCCGGGACCCCTTTCTCCACCAGAACTCGTTTTATTTCGTCATACACATTAAATCTGCCGGGTTTGGGAGTTCCTACATCGCAAAAGATAAGCTGGACTGATTTCTGCTCCTTGGTATCCACCCAAAGTGAATAGACCTCATTGATACAGACATTCAATTTACTTTCGGGGTCATTTTCCGCATTGGGGTCTACCAGACGGGGATCAATCGCCATCATACGGGCCTCGCTGGTCAGCTTCAGCATATTATCTTCTTCCGGCTTTACGCGGCCAGCGCGGATCGCATCTGCCCGCAGGATAAACTCCGCCATGATCGCTTTTTGTGCAGGAGTCGTTTCTGTGGTGATAATTTCTGCCTTGCCGCCGTGAACAGAAGGTAAACCCGGAATATCCAGCATATCAGAAGTCTTGATGTCGGCAACCTCACGGAAAACAGCCATCAGTTCCGGCATATTATAGAACTTTGCAAAACGATCCCGCATCCGGTAGCCGCCGCCCTCTGGCTTGATCTCCAAAGCGGAGGTCCGTTTTCCAAAATGAGCGGCCCAAGTATCAAAATAAGACCAGCCGAACCGTTCCAATTCCTGCGGCTGCAAATATCGCTGCATAACGAACATCTCCGAAAGAGAGTTGCTGATAGGAGTTCCAGTGGCGAATATCACACCCCGTCCATTGTTTACTTCCTGCAAATACTGGCATTTCAGCAGCATATCAAAGGCCCGCTGGCTGGAGGAGGTGGTGATGCCCGCCACATTCCGCAGTTTTGTAAATACAAAGCAGTTTTTGAAAAAATGAGCCTCGTCCACAAACATCATGTCCACGCCGAGCTGTTCAAAGGTCAGAAGGTCGTCCTTCTTTTCCTCGGCGGACAGCTTTTCCAGCTTGGCTTCCAGGTTGCCCCGGAAAATCGCCATCTGCTTGACGCTCCAGTTTTCACCCTTTTCATATTTCATTTCGCTGATTGCGGCCTCGATCTCGTTGATCTGCTGTTCCAACTGCATGATCTGCCGCTCTTTTGAAATGGGGATTTTTTCAAACTGGCTGTGTGCCAGAATCACCGCGTCGTATTCTCCGGTGGCGATTTTGGAAATATAGCGGTTCCGGTTCTTGGGGGTGAAGTCCTCCACCGTGGACACCAGCAGATTGGCATTGGGGAAAAAGCGGTAAAACTCGGTCGCCCACTGACCTACAAGGGGATTAGGGACCACAAACACCGCCTTGTGAATCGCTCCCAGGTTCTTCAGGTACATCCCGGCTGCGATCAGGGCGGCGGTTTTCCCGGCACCTACCTCATGGGCCGCAAGCCCTGTGCCGGTGTAAATGACACGGGCAACAAAGTCTAGCTGGTGCTTCCGCAGCTTCATCTCGGAGTTCATGCCGGGGATCACCAGATGGCTCCCATCGTATTCACGGGGCCGGACGGTATTGAAGGTATCGTTATACAGCTTGAGCAGAGCGTCCCGCCGCTCCGGGTCCCTCCATATCCAGGACGCAAAGGATTCCTGAATCTGCTGCTGTTTGGCGCGGGCGATCATGGTTTCCTTCGGGTTGATGACATAGCGGACTGCCTTATCGCCCCTGTCATTGATATATTCCTGCCGGTCCCGGACGGTTGTGGACTGCATATTCAGGCAGTCCTCCAGTATCTCATAGGCGTTTTTGCGGCTTGTGCCGAGCGTCTGATTGACCGTCACGGAATCGGGTTCAGAGGTTTTATTGCTGATCCGCCAGGTGGTGGTATAGGTGAAATACTCAATATCAATGCGGTGCCGGTTGTCCCCTCCGTCAATCACCTTGGCATAGCCGCTGGTCTGGAAGGTTTCATACATGAATTGGCGGTAATACTCAACCGGCACCCAGATGGCGCCCAGATTCACTTCAATATCGGCAGGGGTCAGAGGCTCCGGCTGAACCGCCTCCAGCGCCTCCACATTCCGGGCGAACAGTTCCGGTTCCTCCGCCGCCTTCTGCCTTGCGTAAAGCAGCTTGTCCCGCACATGGCCGCTCAGATATTCCTCCGCCAGCTCCCAGCCCTCATCCGGGTTCCCATAGTATTTCTGCGGGTTGAGATAGATGCGGTCGCCCAGCTCTGCCACCAGCTCGCCCGGTTCTTTCCCGGTCAGGAATGACATATAGGAGAGGTCTACCCGCAGCTTGCGGTTCAGGCAGATATGCAGGGCGTCCTCGGCGGTGTCGGCGTGATTGACCTCACGGAATGGCCGGATGGTCGCCTTATGGAAGATGGCCGACTTGTCCCAGCCGCTTTTATCCTTGCGCTCGTCCTCAATGGAGCGCAGCAGGGGGAATTGATCGTCATCGGAAAAGGCGAGGATATTGCCCTTGCTGTTGATGGCTCCATACTTGGCGGTGAAGCGGTCATAGACCTGATTGAGTTTATCCTGCGCTTTGCGGAGGTCCAGAGGGTCATACTCATGGGACTGGATGCTGATGACCTCCAGCAGCGCGGTACGGATTTCACACAGGCCCTTGATTCGGGCTGCCTTCATTCCGGTGTAGGGCTGCGGGATCAGCTTGTTCTTCTCGCAGTAGTAGATTTCGCCGTCCTTCACCAAAAAGGTAAAATTCCGGGTCCCTTCGGGGGCGTCCTCATAATCGGTCGGCTGTTCTTCCTCCGCTTCCTCCAGCGGCTCCACATCCGGCTCCGCGCTGAAACGGGCGTACAGGCTCTCCACCGCACCGGAGAGGTGTTCATACAGGTCGAAACCCTCCGGCGCGATACAGGCTGTGCCATCCTCGCTGCCGTACATATTCCGGCTGCTCTCCATCTTGCCCATGAGCATTTCCGGGTGGTCCATGAAGTAGCGGTTGTAGGAAATCCATTTGCCCCGTTCCAAGTCCGTCTGTATCCATGATGGATTGTTTGTTCGGTCAAGCTGCATGGGAACCGCCCGCTTTTTCAAAAAGACAATATCCGCGGTCACTTCGGTTCCCGCCAGTGCCTTGAACGCCGTATTGGGCAGGCGGACAGCGCCGATAAACTCTGCCCGCTGTGCGATATACTCCCGCAGGCTCTCGTCCTTCCGGTCCAGGATGCCCTTGCTGGTGATAAAGGCGATGATGCCGCCCGGCTTGGCAAGGTCCAGGGACTTGACGAAAAAGTAGTCGTGAATATAGGGGTTCAGCTCATTGTAGCGGCGGTCATAGATTTTGACGCTGTTGAAGGGGATGTTGCCCAGGATCACATCAAAGCTGTTGTCCTCAAATTTAACCGCCTCATAGCCCATAATGGAAATATCCGCCTCTGGATAAAGCTGCTTTGCAATACGCCCGGTGATGGAGTCCAGTTCCACACCGTACAGCTTGGTCCCCTGATACTGCTCCGGCAGCACAGAATAGAAATTGCCGGTCCCCATGCCGGGGTCAAGAATCCTGCGGTCGGGGCCGCCCTCAAAGCCGAACCGTTCCAAAGCGCGGTACATATAGCGGATCAGCTCCGGCTCGGTGTAGTAGGCGGTGATGGTGGAGCGCATGGCCGCCTTATACTCTTCATCGGTCAACAGGGCCTTTAGCTCCTGATATTCGCTTTCCCATCCGGCCGCTTTATCGGAGAAAGCGTTGGCAAGGCCGCCCCAGCCCACATATCGGGCAAGGATGATCTGTTCCTCCGGGGTGGCCGTCCTCTGTTTCGCCTCGATCTGCTTTAAGGTCTTGATCGCCAGGATGTTGTTTTTATACTTGGTCTTGGCGCCTCCGGGGTAGAGGTCATAATCCGCGGAAAAGCGGAAGTTGCGGGTGGCAGACGGTTCTGGCTGGGAATTGGCAGTCGGTTCAGGAACCGACCTTTCCTCCGGTTGTGTGGACGGCGCACTCTCCATGCGGACAAAAGCCCGCACAGGCCGAAGTACATCCAATTCCTTTTCCAGCCGGTATTGAATGTCCTCCAAATCATCCATATCAACGGTTTCTACCGGGGACAGGATGCCGCCGCCCTCCATACGCTGCACATAGCCGTCGTACAGGCGGGTAATGTCCTCCAGATCGGTCTTGGCCTTTTGATATTCCGGGTTGGGCTGTTCGTCTACCACCGCCCGGTAGAGGGCGGAACCGTCCTCCGTCAGATAGCCCCATTCAATTTCTTCATCGGGATACTGCCCTTGCAGATAGCGGAGCATCTGGGTGGCGATTCCCTGACGGCGGTAATCCTCCAGCACCTCTATCATGCTGATATGGGGCCGTCCCTCGAAAATGCTGTACCGCAGGGTGCCCACTGTCAGTTCCCCACGGACGGCCTGCATGAGCATATCAATCTGACCGTTGTGGGCGCCCAGCGCCTCATCCAGTATCCGGGTTTCCTCTGGCCGCTCCGGGGCTGCCATGCGGCGGGCGTAGGCGTCGATGGCTTCCGGGGAGAGCCAATCCGGTTTTTCCGGCACTTGGGCATACAGTTCCCGCATTTTGGCGATTTGCGCCTCCACGCTGCCCGCCCATAAGTGCTTTTCCGCCCGCTGTCCCGCCCCCAGAAAATACTCGCAGTCAGCACACAGGCGGTCTAACAGACGGTATTGATCGCTGAAAGGCTGCGCCTCATCCTGCTGCTCCGGCTCACTGACAGCAGGGGCCGCCAGATAGCGTCCCTCATCCACCAGGCGTTGAACGATACCGGCGGCCTGCGGCCAGGACAGCTTGGTTTCCCTCTTTTCCCCATGTTCATCGGTCCAGTACAGTTCAACGCTGTCCGTACCGGAATACACATAGTCAAGCCCAGCCGCTTCCTCGGAAAAGCCCTCATAACCGTACATCTGTTTCAGGAAAGAGGCAAAAGCCGAACCTGTGGGATGGGTCAGGGCGAACTCATAGATACGCTCTTTTTTCTCTGTATTCAGAGGCCCACGCAGCATAGCACGCTCGATCAGCAGATCTTCCGGGCTTTTTTCAGGCGGCGAGGCCAGGAGGGAAAGCTGCTCCGTTTTCTCATCTTCTGCGGCCGGGGCTGCTTCGGGGGCTGGCCGTAGCTCCACATCCACTTCCTCATCATTGACCAACATAGTGGCGCGTACCGGCTCATAGCCCTGACTGGCGATGTTGTTCAGCCAGGTAGCGAAGAACTGGCCGAACCCGGCAATTTTCTTTTCCTGCGCCGGGTCTGCGGGGTCTGCCTCCTGATATATGCCGATGCCGCTGTTTTCATAGCTGAACGCCCGCAGGGTCCCGGCCTCCGTGTCAATCAGGAAGTCCATATAGGGGTCATACATCCGGTCGCCATTCTGCATATAGTAATGTTCCATGCAGTAGTGATCGCCGTATTTGTGGTGGATCACCAGGGGGTCATAGGCGTCCCCGGCCTCCAGACGCAGAGAGTCATACTGGCCGGACACAATCTCCGGGAACAGCTTTTGAAAACGCCGGAAGTTCTTGTGGGCGGTGGTATTCCCTCTGGATTTATGTGGGGATGGAGATTCTTCCGTTGGTGGAATCAGATTGGCTTGACCTCCCGCCACGATGACCTGTTGCCCGCCAGCAACCGGCTTTGGCACAAAGGTGTCTATTTCATCCGCCTTTGGGATTCCCTCGATTTCTGTAAATACCGCTTGCGGGCGGACGGGTTCTTCCGCCGTTTCACCTGCTTCATAAGCCACAGCCCCCAGAACATAGTCATAGTCGGCCTGCCCGATCTCCCTCCGGGGAGTGTCGTCCTTTTCTTCTATTTCATCTGCGATCACATCTGGGTAAGCGCCCGTTTCGATCAGGGCGTCCAGCAGATTGGCAAGGCTGGGCCAAGGGAAGTAGGTGTAGCCATCGTCAAAATAGAAGGAAATGCCGTCCACTCCACGGAGCTTTGTGCGGTACAGCACTTCGCCCTGAAACTCCCGGTCGCCATAAGCCGTGAACAGGCCGCAGATCTCCCGGCCTTTGTCCGTCCAGTTGTAGTCTGTAACGCCATCCGCCAACACCGCCCGCACCGCCTGATGTAATTCAGCGGGATAGAGGTCGGTGCTGGTCAGGATATGCTCATAGTGGCGGCGGACTTCTTCATCGGAAAAGTGATGTTCAACATTTGGAGAAACAGAAAGAGAGCCGTCCTGTGCGGGCGGCTCTCCTTCATGCTCCGCGCCTTGCGGCGCCTCGGTCTGCGGTTGTTCTTCAGTCAGCGGGGGATCAGCACGATGGTCTGGAGTACCGTTTCCTCCGCCATCAGCTTCAGGTCGTTCAGGTGGCGTGTCCGTTCCAGAATGTCCTCGGTCTGCGGCATCGGTTCCTGCTGAAGCATCTGCTGGGTCAGGACCTCGATCTTCTCCGTGGCCTCGTCCTGCACCCGGTGCATGACCTCCATCAGACTGCCATCCATTTTCAAAATCGTATATCGCTCCGGCTGGTTGTCCTTGAGATATTCCAGCGCCATCCGCCCGTACCGGCCCAGGGGCCTGTCCGCCTCGCTGCTGTTGGAGATTTGCAGGTCGGGGAGAAGCATCCCGCCCTGTTCCTTGTAATTCAGATTGATGTTCGGCTTGCTCATATTGCACCTTCCTTTCCCGATTGATGATCCTGATGTTCCGTTCCATCTCCAAAAGCACCGCTTTTGAAATGGAGGTAACTGCCATACCCAGATGGGCAACCAGCGGAACCGTGTTGAAATGATTGACCGTCGCCATTCCATCGCCCATGCGGATCGTCTCGTCCGGCAAGTGGCACTTTTTGCCGATGAAATAGGAAACGCTGTCGGTTAAGAGCTGGATATACTGCGATTCAAAGCCGCCAGCCGGTATTTCCGCAAACAGGTGGTTTCTGGTTTCCTGCCGAAGCCCCTGCAAATAGTGTTCGTAGTTTTCGCCCACAGCCTCACGCGCCAGGGCGTACAAGAGGTCTGGGAACGGCTGTGCCTGAAACCCATGTGAGAAGGTAAGCCGTTCCCCCAGAGCCTTTTGCATCTCATCGGAAAGCTGCCAGTTGGTGGGATGAATCTCCTTGCCCACAGTTTGACTTATATCAAAGAGATAGTCAAGCGTAAGGCGGGCGTTGCTGTAAACGCAGACAGCAATCCCTTTTGGACGGGAAATTAGATTCCTGCCCACGCTGGCCCACTGTTTTTTGCTGGCAAGGACAGTCACATCCTCATCCTGTGCGTAGACCAGCAGGATATTATCAAAGCTCTGCTTGTGGAACCGGGACGCAAAGGTCAGGTACTCCCGCCAGTTCCGCTCGCTGCGGACGATGTAGGGGGCCATGACCTCATAAATCGTCCGCAGGCGTTCATCGTTTCTCAATAGGCTCCTCCTTCCTGTGATGGATTTTCAGTTTAGACGGCTGCGGCCTCTTTCCGGGCAAAGTAGAGGGCAAGAGCCTCGTCCACAATGCTGTCAAACTCCTTCTGGCTGATGCTGGCAGTAAAGTATTTCTTGTAAATCGCCGGTTTGACTTTGAACGCCGCAGCCGTGGATTTCCTGGGCTTCCGGCTGAACTCGCCGGAGAGGATTTGTTCCGCCCGTTCCGGGGTCAGCTTGCCGGTGTATTCCCGCAGCAGGACGGCTTTGCCCTCGTTGACTTTGTACTCGCTTTCCGACAAAACGGACTCCACCATCTGCTGTTCCTCTTGTTCCAGATAGGAGAGCTGAACCGCTGCCGCAATCGTAAATTCTCCATCGTCGATCCTGATTTTCAAGGCGGCCGACAGTTCATTTATGCGGAGATAATTCGCCACAGCTCGGCCTTTCAGGTTGTATTCAGCCCCCACAACATCCCGGCTTTTGGACTTGTGGCAGTCAATGCCACAAGTCTTGTTTTCTTTGATTTCATCAGGGTTTTCCAGCCTTTTCAGTTCCTCAATAATATCGTTCCGGCGCCCCTGACAAATCATCTTGGAGTAACGCAGTGCCAGCACAGCCGCCTTTTCAGAGGGCAGCATTTCGGAGAAGGAGCGTTGCAGGACATTGGTTTCAATGACATAGATCCATGCGTCCTGATCGGAAAGATTCTCCTTGATGATGCAGGGGAGTTCCCGGTGTGCGAGAGAGGCGGCGTTCTGCCGGTTGTGACCGGCCAGCATTTCATATTCAAAACCATTCTCATCCGGTTCGATCTTTCGGACAATGGCAGGAACCAAAACACCATTTTCCGAAATGCTCTCCACCAGGTCATTGAGCCGGTCGCCCTCATACAGCCGGAAGGGATGCCCCCGAAATCCTCGGATGATTTGCGGAGGAAGCATCTGGATACCAGTGTTTACAGGCTGGGCGGGCTTGTTCTCCGCTGCCGCCGTGTTCTCCACTCCCTGCGCAACGCCTAGAAGGTCATCCAGAGAACGGATACGGGGATTGATGTTAGGCATACGCAAGCACCTCCTTTGCCAGATTCATGTAGGCTGTGGCTGCGGGGCTTTTGGCGTCCAGCTCCATCACGCTGAGTCCCTTGCTGTTGGCGGTCCCCACCTGAACGGTAGCTGGGATCTGGCTCTCAAAAATGGGGAGGTGGCCGAACACGGAACGCACCTGTTCGCTGGTCTGGCGGTATAAGGTTGTCCGTTTACTGCATTTCGTGAACAGGATGCCGATGATCTCCACCTTTGGATTCAGATTTTGCTTGATTTTGGAGATCGTTTCCGTCAACTCCTTCAAGCCCACCAGAGCGAACAACTCCGGGTCAACGGGAATGATGATTTCATCCGCCGCAGTAAAGGCGTTGATGGTGAGAGAACCGAGGGACGGGCCGGTGTCCACCAGGATGTAGTCATAGTCCGCCCGGAGAGGCGCCAGCAGCTTGGCAAGGCAATCGTCCTTTCGTTCAATCAACAGGTTCACCTCTGCCACAGTCAGCGTCTTTTTTGACGGAAGCAGATCCACTTTGCCTATGTTCAGGATGTAGCTTCCCTTTTCCGGCAGAGCTTCATCCATGACTAATTTCATCATCAGGCTGGCCGCCGTTTCCTGCAAAGCGGCTGGTGCCACGCCAAAGCTGATCGTCAGGTTGGTTTGGGGGTCGAAGTCCACCGCCAATACCTTTTTACCCAGCTCCGCCAGGGAGTAGGCCAGATTCCGGGTGCTGCTGGTCTTTGCCACGCCCCCTTTCTGGTTTGCCATCACGATAATCTTACACACGGGTTCTCAACCTCCTGTTTTCAGTGGATTTACGCTGTTTCAGCGCATAAAAAAACTTGGACTAAACTCGCACTCCGTTATTGGAGTTCTGACTTTAGTCCAAGTATAGCTGTATCATCCACATAACCATCTATAAGCCTCCAGCCCTTAGAGGCTATTATATCCTTGCACTCCTCCACCTGCTTAGGGAGAGCTTTTAGTTGTTCCTCCTCCTGTGTGGATACTCTGGCATAGAATACCGCTCTTACACAATTATCTATCATCCTGTATACCCTCCTTTATGATCCTGTTTATTATCCTGTGGCTCTACTTAGCCTTAATAAACATAATCACAGCCCTCCTCATTTTTTAGGGGAAAATTATACAGGGGCTATATAATTATTTTCATGCACTAAAAAAGAGCCTACCCATGCTCTCACATGAATAAGCCCTCTATTTGCCTCATACAGCCCTTTTACCTCTTTACCCTTACACGTTATCATATAAGGGTACTTATACGCCCTGTAGGGGCTCCTATGAGTTTCTAGCTATATCCTTTTTCATTCTCTGATTTACTGATCTACACTTTTTCTCTAAGTCCTTTAACTCATCTAAGAGCTCCTTACTCATATCCATCTCCCAGTTATCTATATCATGGTGGATATGCCTCTCTAAGGATGCTATCTCTTGCTGTAAAGCATAATGATATAGATTATCCTCATATCTCACTCTAGGCTCACTCATACCGCCTACCTCCTGTATTCCGCTAGATCTGTAGGATCCTGCTTTTTACTGTATATCTCCTGCAATTCTATCACTAAAGGCTGTAGATCCTGTGGTACTGGTTTCACTATCTCCAGCTTTCCCTCCTCCAGCTCTACATACTCCATTAGCTCTATCGGTATTCTTATCACAGGCTCCACCTCCTCATCTATCCTAATCATATTATATCAAATTCCTTAACATTGAGGGCAAAAAAAAATAAGGGCTACAGCCTGCACCAACGCTAAGCCATAGCCCTTATGTATTACTGTCTAATCTTTGCAATTAACTCTCTATCCCAATCACTATACTCATGCTCCTCATCTCCGCCATATTTACGCTTTAGCTCCTCAATATGCTTAGAGTGATCTCTGCCTCCTACAGGCTCATTAGATCCGCATCCCAGCATCCTAGCCTCATCATTACAAGAGATTTCTGTATAGTCTGGATCGTTTGCTATCCGCTCCCTTACTCTGATAATATCCTCTGCATCTGTAAGAGTGATCTGGTTATGATCTGCCCCCTCACAAAAGAAATATACAGCGGTAGTAGTTCCTATGAGCTCCTGCTTTCCTTTTCCGTTTGCCTTTAGCTCAATACTTCTATTAACCTCTGCATATACTGGATAAGTTATATTGAGATAAGAGCGTGGAGTAGAAGATCTAAAAGTAGCCTCACACATAGGATCACTCCTTTACCTCTGTAAACATATTATCTACTCGGGTCTTAATATAATCCCTAAGGATCTTGATCTCCTCCGCATCATTTGTAATATAACGGTTCTGCTTTTCTCCTCTGTTAAAGGAGAATGTTTTCCCCTCCGCTGTAGATACTCCTTTGTAGATTGCTGGGTATAACTGATATAAAGCTGTTTTACACTCAAATACTGTACCCTCTGGATCTGCTGGCTCTTTCCCATCCTCCAGCTCTACAATAAGATAATCATTTCTGGATGCAATATAAGCTCTAATACCCTCAATAACATCCTCATTCTCCAGCGTAATTTCATTGTGATCCGCTCCCTCTCTAAAAAGATACCCAGAGCCTACGCTGTCTGGATCCTTAATACCCAGCTCCTCACACTTTGCATAGTCAATATTAGGCTTTCCAGCATCCTTATAAGGCTTTCCTCCTACTACTGGCACTGTGATACAGCCTACTTTAAATACATCCATATAGCTAAGCTGGAAATATGGCTGTTTACTTCTAAATGTTACTTTACTCATTATCGTTTTCCTCCTTGTGTTCTTCCATGTACTTCTTATACTCCTCTGACTGGCGGATCTGCTCCTCCTCGTCTGCTCTAATTAAAAAACTCATCTCTAAGCCCTCCTTAAAATACTAAGCATTTACTGTTATCTCTTACTCTGGATCCTGCTACGATCTCCAGATACTCCTTAGCCTCTGCTATTGCCGTTACAGCTCTCTCCTCATCGGATCCGCCTTTTAAGATCTTAGCCTCTAAGGAGCTCACTCTCTCCAGATCTGCCTCATAGCTTGCCTTACTCACATAAGGGAGAGGCGTATCTGCTTTGTAATATTTCTGTTTAAGCTCCCAGATCATACAGTAAGCCCTTAAGCGTACCTGTACATTAAGAGGAGCTGTATTAGATACTCCTGCTAAGCGCTCTCTCTGCTTTCTGGCTTTATGTTCTATCTGTCTGGCTCTTTTCTCTCCATACACGCTATAAACCACCTCCTTAAGCGGTCTAAAATGCCACTTTTTGACTATATCGCCCATCTCTGGGCTCGTTTCTTCCTCTGTGTGAGTAGGTTACTTTTCGTACTGGTTTTCTTACATTTCCTCATTAACAAGCTCTTTTAGCTGTTGGAAAAATGTATTTATACACCTATCTATTGCATCGGTTCCCTCCTCAACGTTATCCTCTGTTTCTGAGGGTGTTCTTCTGTCACTCAGATAGCGTAACAGTTTTAATACAGATATGTTAGAGTAGTACACTCTCCTCCGCCCTTTGACGGTTTTATATTTTTTCTCTAACCTGCCATCCTCTGCATATCTTCTTAACTGTCTCTCTTTTATCCCCAGCATCTCCATTGTGGTTTTAGAACTATACCACCTAAGAGCAACTCTCTCCATAGGAAACTCTTGATAGCTAAATAGCTCTGTTATGGGTATATCTGGTAACACCTTTCCGCCCTCCTTTGCTTTTTATCTACATCCTAAGTAAACTATAAAAATCATGTAACTCTTTTTTCCGCCTTTTCTCCTCTGCTCTGGCTTTCTCTCTCTGCTTTGCCTCCGCTATGAGTTTCTGCTCATCCTCCTCATGTAGGCGGATTAGATCCTCATGCTCCAGCTCTCCCCCTGCCTCGATAATGTTATATGAGTTTCTGGTATTCTTTGCATACTCTCTAAGAAGTTTCTCCTCCTCTGGAGTTTTTGCAATATACACACCGTTTTCATTGAATGTAACAATACATTCTCTAGTGAGGGCTATCTGGAGATATGGTTTATAGCTGTAAAACATTCTGCACCTCCTATAATAAGGCTCCTATCGCCTCTCTGAGCGTATCTCTGAGCCAACTATCACAGGCTCTTTCTATTCTAGGCTTTGCACTTTGTGCTCCCTTTTCTAAGAAAAATTTACCCTGTATATACCGCTCACTAAGCATTACTCCACCAATTCCGCCCTTTTTTCCTTTTCTTTTTGCTCCATACTTTGAAACAAGTTGTTTTTTTCCATTCGCTGAAAAATACTTTATAGGTAAAAATCTCTTATGCTGTACATGACCATCATTTACATACAGAGCATACTCTACATTAGTACCATACTCCACACTCCCCAGCGATCCGCTCACATCTACATAAAAAGAAAAGCTATCCGCTAATCTGGAGGTATCTACAGGAACTAAAGGCTTTATCTCTGCATCTAAGATATTTCCGATCTTATTGAGGAGTACTACCTTTTTTTCTTCCCACTTATCTATGAGAGCCTCAAAGCACTCTATAAGCTCATCTAATCCGAATACCTCAAAATCACTCGCCAAGCTCCTGCACCTCCTCTAACGCCATAAATGCCTCTACAGCCTCGTTACTGATCCCTAGCTCATAATCCATATCCAAGCGATTATTTACCAGATTAACGCCTAAGCCCTCCTCTGTTACGCTAAGGATTACTACAGCATCTTTACATACTATGGCGTGCTGTCCTACAGGGAACCTCATACCCTTACTATTGAGCTTATCCATGAGGGCTCCTATTTTCTCCATGATTTCATCCATAGCTTAGCCTCCTACCCTCCAAAGTTTCTCGATCTTACACCAGATCCTCCATTAAATCTCTCTGCCTGCTCTGGTGTAAAATTAAGACTAAAAGGAATTGTACGAAAATCCTTTACTACGCACATGGATACTTTCTCTCCTGCATCGTCTTTTATATCCAGAATAACTACACAATCATTACAGATTATAGCCTCCACATTAGGAGCCTTAAGAGACTTTCCTGTTTCTTTCACAAAGTCTAACATCCTCTGTATTCTTGCAACTTCATAATCAAACTCTCCAGCTTTTGGCTTTTTCTGTTTGAAAAACATTTTTATCATCTCCTTAAAAAGGAGGAGGCTTTGACACCTCCTCCAGATACTAAGTCATATTAGGTAACAACTTTTTGAATTTTGCCACCATATCAGAAACAACTTTATCTGTATCTGCCTCTTTCTCGATGATTACCGTATCCGCCAATTTTTCAATCGTTACGGATCCGATACCACCGCTCTTAGGTAGATCGCTATCCTGTGGATTTCCTGTACCTCCTGTACCTCCGTTAT
>ENA-ORMO01001835-ORMO01001835.1-human-gut-metagenome-genome-assembly--contig:-NODE-1835-length-20090-cov-6.700824_pt1 | contig 20090 bp, 15 predicted proteins | sample MGYA00242106_ERZ509001 | MGnify/ENA primary metagenome ERZ509001 (study PRJEB26280, sample SAMEA2338736) | human gut metagenome | biome: human gut; feature: human-associated habitat; material: faeces...
GTAGCCAAGCCCGGAAGGGATAAACGCTGAAGGCATCTAAGCGTGAAGCCCCCCTTAAGATGAGATATCCCATTCGAAAGAAGTAAACCCCCTTGAAGACGACGAGGTAGATAGGGCAGAGGTGGAAGTGTGGCAACACATGGAGCTGACTGTTACTAATCGGGTGAGGGCTTGACCAAGAATCGCAGGAAGAATGAATCTCAAGGAAATGTCAACATGTATGTAGTTTTGAAGATACAGTAAAAACCAGCTAACAGTTAGCTGGTTTTTTTGTGTAAAAATGAATATACGGGTATACTTACCATAAGTATCTGATAAAAATAAGGATAGCCACTCTTTGGATGAATAATCTGTAGAGTGGCTTTTATGCTGTATATATAAACATATAATAAAATTGCGGGAGCTGCAAAGTGTGGAGTAATTCGTGGGTATCAAGTTAGGGGAAAAATACCTTTTGATCCGAACATTATGTAATAGGAAGTAATATGAAAAAATCACAATAGAAAAAATATAACCTGAAAAAATCATTGGCAAGAGGAATCCAGCGGTGTGGCGATCAATCTGGAAATCCTGGATGCATCACAGAGTCAGCTGACGCAGAATGAACAGGTGAAAAACATGATCGATAAAGGATGTGATGTGGTGTGTGTCAATCTGGTCGACCGTACAGATGAGGGGATTGAGGCTGTAAAGAATGAGGAAATGCTTGGAACGGTTTATAATGATAAAGAGGAGCAGGCGCGTGAAATACTGAATCTTGCATTTGTAATCGCAACGGATGGAGATAAGAGTGATATTCCGTTGATCGACGGAAAATATGTGCGCACGCCATATCATAAGCTTACGTTGGAAAATATAGAAGAGTCTGAGTAATTTCTCTGATCCGGTATTTATAGTAATTCTGTAAATAAAAAAGGCTGTTGTTAATGACAGCCTTTTTATTTTTTCGGTTTGACCGGATCGGATTAAAGAGTCTGGATATAAGAGATTAAGTTAGCTTTCTCAGTAGCACTTAATTTATGTCCTGCAGTAAATGCAGAGAGAAACTCTTTGATAGATCCATTGTAAGAATCATTTATAATTTCCTGAGCATAATTCTCATAGAATTTCTTTGAAGTGACAGATGGAATATAGATTGCTCTTTTTCCACTCTTATCAACATTTAAAAAGCCCTTCTGTGCCAGACGTGAAAGAAATGTGTTCACTGTCTGTTTCTTCCATGCTTTCTTTTCTTCTTCATTAAAGTGAACCATGATCTCAGAAAAAGTTGCAGGTGTTTCTCTGGTCCATAAATATTGTAAAATATAAAATTCTGTTGCGCTCATTGCATTTCGTACCATTATATAAGTCCTCCTTATCAGTGTAGTGATGTGTACTTTGGGGGTTATCAAATTTTTTATTACCAGGTAAATACTTTTGTTTCTAATATTCTTTAAACTGATGTCAGGGGAAAGAAACAGTTCTCCTGATTTCTTATTAAGAATAGCAATTGTGGATGTTCAGCATTCCATTGAATGGGAAAATCCTGAACAGTTATCTGCAATCAAGAATAGTAGCAGAAAAGTACACATGGTACAATAAACAAACAGATGTGGAAAATATCCGCTATTTTATCCAACATCTGTATGCTATTTTAATATAAAAGTATAAATATTACTAGACATAGAAATAGACAAAAATGTAAGTGAAAAATAGGTTAAATTAGCGATTGTTGAGCACTTGAGTCAACAATTGCGGATATTTTTGCAGATACAGATCATACAGTAGCTTCCCGAACCATACAGTACTGTTTCAGTCCAAAGTGATGTTTTTCTACAATCCCGTAGGTTTTAAATCCAAAATGTTCATAAATAGGAACATTATTGGGATTATGGGTTTCCAGAGAAATCAGCATCTTGTGTTTTTGGGCATAATTTATCACTTCATCCATCAGAAGTTCTGCCAATCCATGATGCTGGTGTCCGGGGTCTACCGCAAGGTAGATCACATGGAGACGCTCTGTCTGGTGAAGCTGATCTGTCCAGCTTGAGTTCAGGTAATCTTTGCCCTGAATGAAATTCCAGAAGGTTTTCAGGCTTGGGTCTTCTTTGATCAGCCATCCGTCAGTGGTAAGTGCAGCTCTGGCCTCTGTGAGACAGTAGTGCAGAAAATTGTAAGGTTCGCTTTCATCAGAAACAACCAGGATACTGTTCAGTTCGCTGCTGTCAGAATAAATCTCGCATGTCTGAAAGAACTCCGTCAGATCGCAGGAAAAAAGCTCCGGCAGCAGTCTTTCTCTGGTGTCATCATCAGGAATCAGGGTATGATACAGCGGATCCTGTGCGAAACAGACGGTTAACAGTTTCTGTAATCGTGGTAAATCTTCTTCCTGTACTCTGTACAAATTATCACTTTCCATGGTATGTAGTAATCTCCTTATTTATTGCCGGGAATATTGCTGTTCCCGGGAGTGGTAATGTTTTTATAGATATTATCCAACATCGCAGACAGCTTATTTACGGAGGTGTTCAGATAACGGATATCATCTCTGTAATAAGCCTTCTGTCTGCGCAGGGCAGCTTCCAGACGACGGATCTCACTGTCGAGTTCCGGTGTTTCTTCTTCCATGCGCTGCTTCAGTTTCTGCACGATCCCGTAGAGATTTTCGTGATGCATGATACGTCCGGCACCCCACATCAGGCGGTCTTTTGGCTGGTGAAGAATGTATTCGGTGAAGTGGTAGTAAACTTCTTCATCGAAGAGAAATGCGTACATATTATTGTCTACTCGGTAGAGGGCCTTCAATGCGTCTGTAATATTTCCCTCAGATAAAGCCCGGCTGGCTTTTTCCAGTTGCCGGATATTCTTGGAGGCAGCTTCCTGTGGGAAAATTACCTCATCCTGCCAGTTGAGACGTACCAGATAGTCCTGTGTCTTGCGGAAAATTTTCAGCAGTTCCAGTCCGGCATATTCCCATTTATGGCGGAAAGCAATGCGGGCGTCGGAATCTGAAAGTGTGGCATATTCCGCATTGATCTGGCAGATTTTTTCATAAATAGTTTCGGCAGAAGCAATAATTGTCTGCAGGTTTCTAAGCAGGCTATTCTGCTCAGGATCAGCAAATGAGAGTGCATTTTCGCGGATACTGTCTGCGACCGCGTTCATGGTATTACTGAAATTCATCGGTGGCAGTACAAGTCTGTCAATGGTCATGATCAGCTTCAGATAGCATTCATGATGAAACTGATAGACAGCTTCCTGGTAAACATCCTGATTATCATATTGGGAATGATAATAATTCTGCATGAATGGCCCGGCGCTGAAGTCATTGACTGTGGATGGGATACCTGCGATCGCCATGGAGAAATCATCAGACCATGTCTCGATGGGAGAGAGAACTGTGATCCCGTCGGGATATGCTTCCTTCGGGACAGTCAGGCTGTCTGTAAACTGTCTGATGAAATCTGCATATTCATAGGTACAGCGGATGGCATCCTGCGTATTGTGTGCGTGTGCAGGAAGTTCAAAGTTCAGGTCTGCGATCACTTTACCCTGCCAGTCAGGATGTACGCGGAATACCTGATTGTAGGCTCCTGTTGACCAGTCGTATTTGGAATCAATGATTCCCCATTCCTCGGCAGCCATTGCACAGAAGACAAGAGTGTGGGCAGGTTTATAGCCGCCCTTTATCAGTGCACGGGCAATGCCGAGCATCATGGCGACTGCCGCATTATCGTCCTGGAATCCATCGAAATAGGAATCATAGTGTGCGGACAGCAGGATCATAGAGTCTGTCTCAGTCCCCTGTATTTTACCTGTGATATTGCCTGCTGTTGTGTCCGGAATCACTCTGGAACGGGCATCCAGTGATACTTTTAATGAGAATCTGCGTAATAAAGCAGCATCCTGTTCCGGAGGGTTATGGGTATCTTCTGAATCAGTGGTGTTGTTTTCGCAGGCGGAAATTTTATTCCGGAGGGCACGCTTCAGGATACGTGCATCTGCCTGAGACAGAGAGAATGCAGGTGCGAAATCAGGACCTGCGATATCTTGTGCATTCAGCGCAGACTCTGCGATTTCTCCGTAGCCGTTTGCCTGAACTGCGATCAGGGCAGCAGCGCCGCGCAGATAAGCCTGATAAACAGGGAAGCTGATCCACCATTCGTCTCGTTGGTTAATCTCAACCATAACCAGCTTTCCTTTTACGTTTATGCCTTCATAATCTGCGGCAGTTCCTTTTCCCAGATAAACGAGTTCGTAATCTTCAAATCCGTCTGTCTCGAAATTTGTCTGATATCCGCCCATCTGAAAGGTGTGTTCCTGCCCGCTATCATCTGTAAATTTCAGGACTGCTTTCTCGAATTCCCATCCGTCCAGTGAGAATGTATCTCTGGTTACATCGGTAAGTCCGATAGCTTTCATTTCCCTGTATAACATATCTCCTGTAGCTGTTTCTGCAGCGGAACCTGCAGTACGATAGCCCAAAACAGGGTTTGTTTTCTCTTTTTCCATGCGTCTGGCAAGCTGGTAGGACCAGTCTGTGTCAATGCAGGAAATACAGGAATCTTCAATGTTCAATGTAATCGCCTCTTTCCTGACAGTTTGTATAATATGATCAGATATGATCAGTGCCGGAAATATCAGGGTACTGATCTGTCTGTGGTTTATGATTTTATACTGGAAATATTTTAGCATAGAACAGCAGCAGGAACAAGACAACAGTTGTTGAGAAAAAAGCTATTTTCTGTAAAGATACTGATATTGAAAAGAAAAAATAATTTTGTTATACTTCACTTTATTGAGGTGAATAAATATGGAAGTATTGTTGGCAGGAAATACAGGATATGTAACAGAAACTTTTATAGAAGAATCATTTCCTGAATGTGATGTAGTTGTACTGGGAAATGAGATGCTGAAATCAAATCGAAAAAAGAATATATTATCTCGTCCGTTCATAAAAGATGAGAAAGAACTGAAAGAGATTTTCGAAACATATGAGTTTGAAAGAATTGTTTATTTTTCCAATTATCTGACCATGCATGGAAGGATGACCGGAGAACTGGAACAACTGAGACAGATACTTCAGTTATGCAAAAAGAATAAGGAAATAAGAATGTTGTATCTGACCGGGCAGGAGAGCATTTATAATATTACAAGTGGAAAAACACTTCTGGTATCCGCAGCAGAAAATGTAGTTATGGAATATGGAAATATGTATCAGATAAACACCAAGATTCTGAGAATTCCTCATTTATATTCAGCGGTATACACACAGGACTTTTTTTATAAGCTGTTTACAGAGGCAGAAGAAAGCGGAAAAATTGTTTTTGAGGAATCACCGGAACAAAATATTTATTTTGTATGTATGGATGATCTGGCAGAACTGCTTTATAAAGTATATGACAATTGGGGAAAAGAACGCTGTCTGAATGTTCCGGATTGTTTCAGGCAGAGTTTCAGTGATCTGGAAAAAGAAATCAGAAAGACAATTCCCGGTAAACTGGATATAAGATATCAGAACAGCGGTCAGATTTATAAGGTACAGCCGGATGATCAGATTATAAGACATGAATATGGGTGGTTTCCAAAGATATCTGTTTTTGAAGATATTCCCGGGATGTATCAGGAGTATAAAAAATTATCAGATTCAGATTTCGGACATTTTGCAAATATCAGGAATTGGATATCAAAAAATACTTTGCTGATCCACATTCTGGAATTAATCTCAGGATTTATTTTATTTGAATTTCTAAACAAATATACAGGAACTTATGCTCAGTTTAAAATGATTGACCTGAGACTTGTATTTATTGTATTTATGGGAAGTCTTTATGGAATTAATTATGGAATATCAGCAGCTGCGTTGGAAACTTGTTCTTTGATTGCAGCGTACAGGCAGGAGAATGTAAACATATATACTTTGTTTTATGAGGCTTCTAACTGGATTCCATTTATTTTTTATTTTGCCGCAGGTGCTGTCTGTGGTTATATAAGGCTGAAGAATAAAGAGGATATAGAATTTGTAACAAAAGAAAACAGACTGATCAAGGAAAAATTTTTCTTTATGCAGGAAATGTATCAGGAGACCCTTCAGGATAAAAGACAATATAAGAAGCAGATTCTCGGAAGCAGGGACAGCTTTGGAAAAATTTTTGATATAACAAGAAAGCTGGATGTGATACAGCCTCAGAAACTGTTTATGGAAACCATAAGGGTAATGGAAGATGTTCTGGAAAATCATACAATTGTACTTTATTCACTGGATTCATGGAAACGTTTTGGAAGGATGGAAGTGTCATCACCTGAAATTCGCAGAAAAATGCCGAATTCTATAAGGATTGAAGAGTATCAGAATGCGGTAGAAACGCTGGAAAAGGGTGAGGTCTGGAGAAACAGGGAACTGCTTGCCGGATATCCGGCATATATCGCAGGGATAAAGAGAAATGGAGAACTTGTAATGCTGGTATTTATTCAGGATGCAGCCAGTAGTCAGATGACATTGTATTATCTGAATCTTATCAAAATTTTATGCGGTCTGGTAGAAGTTTCTCTGCTGCGTGCACTGGAATATCAGGAAGCAGTCAGAGACAGGGAATATCTGGAAGGAACTCATATATTAAAAACAGAGTATTTTATGGAAAGGCTGAAGTTATTTCATTCCATAAAAGAACAGAAAATAGGATCATATGCTCTGCTGCAGATTGAAAATCCGGAAATGACACTGGAGGAAACAGAAAGGATATTAAAAAATAAAATCAGAGAGAATGACATACTGGGAATATCGGAGGATGGACAACTTTATCTGATACTGTCACAGGTGGATGATGCCATGTTACCGATAGTAATTGAAAGGCTCGAAAAGAACGGACTTCATTGCAGAGTGATTGACACCCGTAACGAAAGCAGGGTAGCTGAAGAATGATACAGAATATAACAGGGGTTGTTTTTATTATATTCCATATTATCTGTTGTGTTTTAGTATGGACAGGAATAAACTCCCATTTACTGAAGGTGAAGAGGTATCTCATATTACCTGTGATCTTTGTACCGGTATGGGGTATGATCTGTGTATTGCTTCTGCATTTCCAGATATTTTTTCACCAGGATAAAAAGCGTGAAATCGGAATAGAAAAAATGAAGATCAATGAAGAAATTTACAGGAGCATTATAGCACCGAAAGAAGAAAGTGACAGAAATATTGTGCCACTGGAGGAAGTGCTTCTTATTGATGAGGCCGCTATGAGGCGTGATCTGATTATGAATGTATTGAATGATGATCCGGAGAATTACATCGATATGCTTAAACAGGCAAGGATGAATGACGATGTAGAGGTTGTGCATTATGCGATCACAGGAATGGTAGAGCTGTCTAAGGAATATGAAAGCAGACTGCAGAAGATAGAATACAGATATGCAAAAGAACCGGAAAATCAACAGCTTATTTCAGAGTACTGTGATTTTCTTCAGGAGTATTTATCTCAGGGACTTCTAGAAGGACAGATGGAACTGGTGCAAAGAAATCAATATATAAAACTTCTGAAGAAAAAACTGAAATTTAAAGAGGATCTTCATACATATGTATGTCTGGCTGAGAATCAAATGCAGACGAAGGAGTATGAACAGGTGCTTAAAAGTCTGGAAAGAATGGATAAGAAGTGGCACAGAAATGAAGAATACTGGATACTCAGGATCAGATATTACGTAGAACTGAAACAGGGAAAAGAATTAAAGGAAACATTAGAGCAGATTCAGCAGGAACATATTTACCTGTCGGCGAAAGGAAAGGAGGCATTGGCTTTTTGGCAGGAATGATAAAATATTTACAGTCTTTTCGATTTAAGGGTCTGACTGTTATTCTGGGAGTTTTTCTGGCAATCAGTGTGGTGCTTTGGACAGAGCGTTCAGGAATTCAGTATCAGGCAGAGATCAAGAAGAAGGCATATCTGGACAGGGATACGGTTGTAACTGAAACACAGGCAGTCAAAAATATTGAGAGCAGTTGTCTGGTGCTGATGGACAGCAGTCAGGCAGACAGTGTGGTGGCATGGGAACAGTTTGAAAGAATTTTCATGGATATGAAAACAGGAGTAGATCTGGCAGATATCAGACAGAGTGAGATTCCTGATTTCTCAGGCTATGAAACAATAGTGGTGCTGATGTCGGATCTGAACCCATTGAAGGATGTAGTTATAAAGATTGGAAACTGGGTAGAAAAAGGAGGACGTGTTCTTTTTGCGTTAACACTTCAGAAGGATACATATGTTTCGCTCATTGAGCAGAAATTGGGAATTACAGACTCTGATTATGGAAATGTTCTGGTAGATAAAATCTATATTGATGATGATTTCATGATTGGAGGGGGAAGATCTTTCCAGATTCCGGATGCATATGATTCAGCATGGGAAGTAAGTGTTGGAGAAACGGCGAAGGTTTATGCATGGACAGATGATGAAAAGAAGGTTCCGCTTATCTGGGAAAACAGTTATGGAAAAGGTAAATTTGTAGTTGATAATTTTGGATTATGTGAAAAAGCCACAAGAGGATTTTTTGCGGCATCCTATAGCCTGCTGACAGATGTGATGGTTTACCCGGTGCTTAATGGATCTGTATTCTATCTGGATGATTTTCCATCTCCTGTACCGAGTGGAGATGGAACATATATCAAACGTGATTATGGTCTCAGCATCAAAGAGTTTTATACAAATATCTGGTGGCCGGATATGCTGGATATGGCAGAGGAACACGGTGTGAAATATACAGGTGTTATTATTGATAATTATGAGGATGATGTGTCCGGAGATGTTGTGGAACAGGAAGATGTGCAGAGATTTCAGTATTTTGGGAATATGCTGCTTCATCAGGGAGGAGAACTGGGATATCATGGATATAATCATCAGCCATTGAGCCTGTCAAATGTGGATTATGCAAATATCCTTCCATATAAAACATGGGAAAGCTATGATGCAATGAAAAAAGCCATGACAGAGCTGATACGGTTTGGAAAAGAGATGTTTCCGGGGACAGAATTGTCTGTTTATGTACCGCCGTCTAATGTGCTGTCAGATGAAGGGCGGGAAATGATCGTAAAAGAATTTCCGGAGATACGTACAATTGCAAGTAATTATTTTGTCGGAGATATGGCATATACACAGGAGTTTGAAGCCGCAGAAGATGGAATTGTGGAACAGCCCCGTATTATTTCCGGTGCAGTGATTGACGATTATATGGAACTTGCGGCTGTATCTGAACTGAATATGCATTTTGTCAATACACATTTTATACATCCGGATGATCTGCTGGACGAAGACAGAGGTGCCAGACTGGGATGGAAGAAACTGAAAAAACGGCTGGATGAATATATGGACTGGCTGTATACTTCAGCTCCATGTCTGAGAAATCTTACTGCTTCCGAACTATCAGGCGCAATACAGCGGTATGGGGCACTGGTGATCGATAAGGATGTATCAGATCAGGAACTTAATCTTAAATTAGATAATTTTTATGATGAAGCTTATATTATGATAAGAATGAATGAAGGGACTCCGGGTAATATAGAAGGTGGAGAACTGACGCATATTACCGGAAATCTCTATCTGCTTCGGGCAAAAGAGAAATCAGTGAAAATAGAAATAAGGTGAGAGAATTGAGAATCTGTCTGGTTTTAGAAGGCTGTTATCCGTATGTACATGGTGGAGTTTCTACATGGATGCATCAGTATATCACTGTTATGAAAGAGCATGAGTTTGTGCTGTGGGTAATAGGAGCACATGCATGTGACCGTGGAAAATTTGTCTATGAACTGCCGGATAATGTGGTGGAAGTCCATGAAGTATTTCTGGATGATGCATTAAAACTGAAGGAACATGGAAATCAAAATGGACAGCTGCACAGAATCAATCATTTTTCGGAAGAAGAAACAAAGAGTTTAAGAGAATTGATGGAATGCAGTCATCCTGACTGGGAAGTATTGTTTCATTTATATCACGACCGGAAAATGAATCCGATGTCATTTCTGAAAAGTGAGCAGTTTTTAAATATATTAACAGAGAGCTGTCTGGAAAAATATCCGTATATTGCATTTGCGGACGCGTTTCATACAATGCGTTCCATGCTGCTTCCGGTTTTATATCTTTTGGGTTCTGAGGTTCCTCAGGCAGACACCTATCATGCGATTTCAACAGGATACGGGGGACTTCTTGCCTGCCTTGGAGGATATGTTTACAGAAGACCGGTATTACTTACAGAGCATGGGATATACACAAGAGAAAGGGAGGAAGAGATCATCAGGGCAAAATGGGTAATCCCATCATTTAAAAAACAGTGGATTTCTTTCTTTTATATGTTATCAGAAGCAATTTATAAAAGGGCTTTTCGGGTAACCAGTTTATTTACGAATGCGATGCTTACGCAAATACAGATTGGCTGTGATGCAGAGAAATGCAGAGTAATTGAAAATGGTATTGATTATGACAGGTTGTCACAGATCCCTCTGAAAGAGGAAGATGGATGGATAGACATAGGTGCGGTAGTCCGTCTCGCACCCATTAAAGATATAAAGACTATGATATATGCATTTTATGAACTTTCATCCAGAATGGAGAATGTGAGACTTCATATTCTGGGAGGGGTAGATGACGAGGAATATGCAGATGAGTGTTATGCACTGGTGAAACAGCTGGATATCAAAAATCTTGTTTTTACAGGAAGGGTAGATATTGTACAGTATATGAGAAAACTGGATTTTACGATCCTTACCAGTATATCAGAAGGCCAGCCATTATCCGTGCTGGAGTCATTTGCGGCCAGACGCCCATGTGTAACGACTGATGTAGGATGTTGCCGGGAACTTCTGAATGGAAAAGAAGGAGATAATTTTGGATGTGCCGGTTATTGCGTTCCGCCTATGTACAGGGATGGACTTGCTTTCGCTATGGAAAAAATGTGTGAATCCAGGAGAAGACGGATCAGAATGGGAAAAAGCGGACAGGCAAGAACTAAGGCATATTACAGGCATGAGCGCATGATCAGTGAATACAGAAAACTTTACAGGGAGGTGGAGGAAGCATATGGCAGGGATTGGATTTGAACTCAAAAAACTGTTCAGCAGAAGAGGGCTGTTTGCTTCTTTCCGCGCCTATGGATATGCAGGGATTATCTGTACCGGTCCCATGTTGCTTGGTATCGTACTTCTGCTGGGGGTTATGTTTTTGTGTGACAGGACAGGCGCTCCGAAACAGAGCAGAGAATTACTGGTCTGCATGATCACATATACACTTCTTGCATCATTGACGGTAACCAGTTTCTTGTCAATGGTAGTAACAAGATTTATTGCAGATATGCTTTATGAAGAAAAAAATGAGGCAGTTCTGTCATCTTTCTGGGGTTCGACAGGCTTAATGCTCATTGCAGGAGGAATTTTATATGGGATTTTTCTGATATTTTCCGGAGTTGGGCTTATAGATAAGTTTTTATGTTTTGAGTTGTTTGGAGAACTGATCGTTACATGGAATGCGATGAGTTATCTTACTGCAATTAAAGATTACAGAGGAATTATGTTATCCTTTCTTGCTGCGATCGCTGTTACTTTTCTTTCGGGAGCTTTATTGTTGTTTCTGGGAATTTCCCATGTGGAAGCATTGATGGCTGCGGTATGCATTGGATATGGGATCATGCTTTTATGGGATGTTGTTTTACTGTATGAGTATTTTCCACAAAGTGATATCAGTGCATTCTTATTTTTAAGGTGGGCAGATGAGTTTCTGCCGCTGGCATTTACAGGACTCTGCATTAATATCGGGCTGTTTGCCCACCTTGTGATCATGTGGGCCGGACCGCTGGGGAAACAGGTAAAAGGGCTTTTTTATGGGGCACCGTCACATGACGTACCGGCATTGATCGCATTTCTGACAATTCTGATCACCACTGTAAATTTTGTGGTTTCTGTAGAAGTTAATTTTTATCCGAAATACAGGAATTATTACAGTTTATTCAATGATGGGGGAACCATTAAGGATATTATGCAGGCCGGTACAGAAATGCTGGATGTACTGAACAGAGAATTGAAATATACCGCTTTGAAGCAGTTACTGACTACTGCGCTGGCGATTTCAATGGGTGAGAGTCTTTTGAAGTACCTTCCTTTGGGATTTAATGATCTGATGTATGGATATTTCCGGACACTTTGTGTTGGTTACGGCATTTATGCAGTTGCAAATACGATGCTTCTGCTTCTTTTATATTTTACAGATTACAGGGGAGCATTGGCTGCTTCTGTAATTTTTGCCGTGGGAACTTCTGTGTTTACTGTGATTTCACTGTTTTGTCCGCAGGTATATTATGGCTTTGGGTTTCTTGCAGGATGTGTACTGTTTTATTTTATAGTTATGATCCGTCTGGAACGTTATACCAGACGTCTGCCATATTATATTCTCAGCATACAGCCGGTGGTAGCAGAAGACAAATCGGGGGTATTTACCAGAATCGGATATTTTATGGATGAGAAACTGGAAAGGAGAACGAGCGTTGACAGGAATTAAAAAAATAAATCTGATAAGTGCAGTATTAGTCAGTCTTTCTCTCTGTGGAGGCTGCACTCTGGAAAAAGCGGGAAACTCTTCACAGGATCAGACAGTACAGGAAGATAACAAAACAGAACAGGTAAAGGCGGAAAAAGCGGAGAAAGAAGAAATCAATGAGATTCATTTAAGAGATAAGGATTCTTTGTATGAAAATGATGATGATACCAGTGTTGTTACCATGTATCTTACTGTATCTAAGGGAAATTCATCGGAAAATACATATCATACATGGAAGGAAATCAACAGCTATTCTGTTTATGATTACGAAGATATGGGAGTGGAGAGATATCAGGTGGCAGGACTTTTGCAGGTGGGAGATGAGAATGGACCGACAGAAGGGGAAGTCGGATATGGAGAACGCGTGCCTAATGCAACTGTTCAGATCAGGGGCCAGACATCCAGCCAGAATGCACAAAAAAATTATAAAATTGAGTTAAAAAAGAATAAAGGAACGTGGAGAGGCCAGAGAACCATTAACCTGAATAAACATATGACAGAAGGAATGCGCTTTCGAAATAAGCTGGCATATGATCTGATCAGGGGAATTCCTCAGATGGTTGGTTTACGTACACAGTTTGTGCATTTGTATGTAAAGGATAATACAGAAGAATCAGGTGGAAAATTTGAGGATTATGGAATTTATACACAGGTTGAACAACTGAATAAGACGGCATTAAAGAGTCATGGACTGGATTCAAACGGACAATTGTATAAGATTAATTCTTTTGAATTTTATCGCTACGAGGATATTATAAAAAAAGAAGATGATGCAGGATATGATAAGACAGCCTTTGAAAAAATGCTGGAAATAAAAGGGGATTCAGATCATACCAAATTGATCGATATGCTGACAGATCTGAATGATTATTCTATAGGGATTGAAGATGTACTGAAAGAACATTTTGATGAAGAAAATATTGTTTACTGGATGGCATTTCAGATTCTGATGGGAAACGTAGACACACAGAACAGAAATGTTTATTTATACAGTCCTCTGAATTCAGATATCTGGTACTTTATTGCCTGGGATAACGATGGCTGTCTGATGAGACCGGAATATGAATTAAGGAATTTTTCGGATCAGAACAGCTGGGAAAAGGGAATCAGCAATTACTGGGGAAATATTCTGTTTCAAAGGTGTCTGAAGTCACGGTCTTTCCGGGAAAAATTAAATGATGCCATTCTGGATCTGAGGGAATATCTGAACAAAGATATGCTCACATCAAAGATAGAGAGCTATAAGAATGTACTGAAGCCCTATTTATATTTGATGCCTGATGCAGAGTATGAACCGCTTACATCTGAACAATACGATCAGATTGCAGCATCACTTCCTGATGAGATAGAGAAGAACTATCAGTTATATCTGGAAAGTCTGGAAACACCAATGCCATTTTATATAGGTGTTCCGACAATAGACGGTGATAAGCTGAAATTTAACTGGGATGTATCTTATGATCTGGACGCAGAGGACATTACGTATTCTGTAGAGGTTGCAAGAGATTATCTATTCCGGGATGTGATCTATCAGAACACAACACTGATTGTTCCGGAAGCCGAGATGGACCTTCCGGAAGCAGGACAGTACTTTGTGAGAGTAAGAGCAACAAATACATCTGGAAAAACGCAGGATGCATTTGATTATTATGTAACAGATGAAGGAAAATATTATGGTATGAGGTGCTTTTACATAACAGAAGATAGTACGGTAGAGGAAGACGATTATGAAGAAGGCTGACAGGAAGAAAGAACGTTTTCGTAACGAGTGGAAATATCTTATCAGTACCAGTGAGAAAGAAGTCCTGAATCTTCGGATGAAGCCACTTATGAAACTGGATCCTCATGCAGAAAATGGAGGATATCTGATACGGAGCCTGTATTTTGATGATTACTGGAACAGTGCATATGAAGAAAAGGAAAGCGGCGTTCTTATGAGGAAGAAATACAGGATACGAATTTATAATTATAGTGCTGAAAGTATCAAGCTGGAAAGAAAAAAGAAGTTCGGCAGTTATATTTATAAAGAAGATGCCCCTCTGACAAAAGATGAGGTGCAAAAAATTCTTTCCGGCGAGTATGAATTTCTTCTGAAAAGCCCGTATAATCTTTGCAGGGAATTTTACATAGAATGTATGAGTAATATGATGCGGCCGAGAACAATCGTAGATTACGAGAGAGAACCATGGATCATGGATGAGGGAACAGTCAGGATTACATTTGATACAGATGTCAGAGCGGCTGTTGGAAGCTATGACATTTTCGACAGTACGCTTCCGGCTTTATCTGTACTGGAACCGGGAAAACTGATCATGGAAGTGAAATTTACAGAGATGCTGCCTCAGATTCTGAGAAATCTTCTGCCGCCGCAGGCAGCAGAATTTACAGCAGTTTCCAAATATGTACTGTGTTATGAAAAAACGCGGTACATGAATGGATTTGAGTATTGGTATGATACACAGGGGAGGATGATAAGATGAGTGTACAGGATATGATAAAAAAATCTGTACTGGAATCAGGAATGTTCAGTCAGTATGATATACCTAAGATATTGGCTGCTCTGGCAGTGGCTTTGATTTTGGGAAGTGTGATTTATCTGGTTTATCAGAAATTTTATGTTGGAGTTATTTTCTCCAGAAGTTTTGCAGTTACACTTGTGGGAATGACAGTGCTTACCTGTATGGTAACACTTGCGATCAGCAGCAATATTGTGATTTCTCTTGGTATGGTTGGTGCATTGTCTATTGTACGTTTTCGTACAGCAATTAAAGATCCGATGGATCTTCTGTATCTGTTCTGGGCAATCACATCGGGGATTACAGCCGGTGCAGGTATGTATGCATTAACTCTGTTGACAGCTGTGATTATCATTCTGATGATCACCCTGTTTTATCACAAACAACAAAATGGAAGAATTTATATTGCAGTGATTCATTATCAGGGAACTCAGGCGGGAGATGAAATTATCCGTTGTTTTGGAAAAAGAAAATATTTCGTAAAATCAAAAACTATGCGCAATGAAAAAACAGAAATGGCAGTGGAAATATATTGCAGACAGAATGATATGGAGTTTATGGAAAAAATCCGGGATATCGGTGGAGTGGAAGATGTTACATTGATTCAGTATAATGGAGAATATCATGGCTAAAAGTCAGAAACGATATCTGGTTCTGTTGGGTTTTGGACTTTTAGTTATTATAGCAGCAGGAGTATGGATGGTATTTGGAAGAAAAACTCAGATATATGAAAAAACAGAAGAAATTTTTGGAAATCCATTAATGGGATATGCACCTTGTGCCTGGGAAGAAACAATAGGAGAGGATATATCTTTACTGTATATGGATATTACCTGGGCTGAACTGGAACCGGCGGAAGGAAAATATGACTGGGAGAAAATCGAAAGAGAAAATCAGACTGACAGATGGAGAGAAGAAGGGAAACACCTGGTACTGAGGTTTGTGTGTGATATTCCCGGGGAGGAAAAGCATATGGACATTCCACAATGGCTATATGACAAAACTGATCATGCGGGAACCTGGTATGATATGGAGTATGGAAAGGGATATGCTCCTGATTATAATAATGAACAGATGATACAATATCACAAAAGGGCAGTTAATGCACTTGGAGAGCATTTTGGCAGAGATGGACTGGTCAGTTATATCGAACTTGGAAGTCTGGGGCACTGGGGAGAATGGCATGTAAATATTTCCGCAGGAATACAGAGTCTGCCGGAAGAATCTGTAAGAGAACGTTATATGATTCCATGGACAGAGGCCTTCCCTGATTCCATGATACTGATGAGAAGACCTTTTAGTGAGGGAGAACATTATGGAACAGGTCTCTACAACGATATGACCGGACAGCCAGAGAGCACAGAGGAATGGTTTCGCTGGATTAATGAAGGCGGTGAGTTTGACCAGACTCATGAGAAAAAAGGGTTATCCGCAATGAAAGATTTCTGGAAAAAGTTTCCTTCCGGAGGTGAGTTTACAAGTTCAATTACAATGAAAGATTTGCTTGACACAAATCTGGATCAGACAATAAATCTGATAAAGAAAGCACATACTACTTTTCTTGGACCGAAAGTAGCGGATAAAACTTATGAAAACGGTTACAGGAAAGTTTTAGGAAACATGGGATATCGTTTGTGGATTTCGCAAGCAAGCCTTATTCAGATGCCGGGGTATGTCAGCCTGAATCTTAAATGGAAGAATGATGGAGTTGCACCATTTTATGAAGACTGGCCTGTATGGGTTCTGGTAGAAGACGAGGATGGAAATAGTGTTGAAAAAGAAGCGGTTGATATTTCGTTAAAATCACTTCTGCCGGAAGAAATTTTACAGACAAAAACAAAAATGCAGGTAAAAAAGCTGATCTCACTGGCCGGAAAGAAATATAAGATCAGTATAGGTATTGAAGATCCGATGACTGGGAAATTAGCTGTTCGACTTTCAATGAAGGGAACTTATAACGAAGGGAAAAATTATCTTTTTAGCAAATAATATTGAAGAATAAAAATGATTCGTTTATCTGTTACAGCAAAAGGAATAAAAAAATCGGATTGTATGTTTTTGAATACAATCTGATTTTTTTTGCTAATTACTGGACAAAGTAAAAAAAAACTATTCTATAATATTATAGTAAAAATTAAATAACATTTATTGGTTTTGAACCAGTCGTTGTAAGTTCCGCAAGGATTAATAGAGAAACCGGTGTAAGTCCGGTACGATCCCGTCACTGTAAGAGGGAGCTTCGGAGTAAAAAATGTCACTGGACCATGTGATTTTAAAGTTGGTCCGGGAAGGCGATTTCGAAGTGATGAACTTAAGTCAGGAGAACTGCTTACAATTGGGATAGGAATGATTCTTACGGTAGATAGGAAGCATAATTTTTTCATGTCATTTTGTGTTCGTATGTATGGTGTTTTCATATTGCGGGCTATTTTTTTGCCTGAAAATTAACCCCTAAGGGGAGATTCCCCATGTTACTGAGTAAAAGTAATCAGAAACATTTCCGGTATTGGTTTAATTCACGAAAGATGTAGGAAGGAGATTATTTTGACGAAAAAACAAATCGGGAAAAGATTTCTGCAGATTCTGATCGTCCTGTTTGGTATCAGCTTTCTGACATTTGGACTGACTTATCTGTCTCCTGGTGATCCGGCTGAGATCATGCTGACAGAGTGCGGTAATCTTCCCACACCGGAGCTTCTGGAACAGACAAGGCATGAGCTGGGACTTGACCAGCCCTTTCTTGTGCAGTATGGAACCTGGTTGAAGGGTGTACTTACCGGAGATATGGGACAGTCCTATTCCTTCAAGATGCCGGTAGTACAGAAACTTGTATCCTGTTTCTGGTCAACCCTGAAGATGTCTCTGCTGGCACTGCTTATGATGATCGTGATCTCCATTCCACTGGGAATCTTGGCAGCAGTGTATCAGAACAAATTCCCGGATTACTTTGTAAGAGGAATTACTTTTATCGGGGTGTCCGTACCAAGCTTCTGGCTTGGCCTGATCTTACTGAGCATCTTCGGTGTACAGCTTCGTTGGGTAAATGTAGCAGCTTCATCAGGATTATGTAACAGGTGCACGTATGAGAGGTATCAAGGAGAGTGTGATTTTATGGAGACATGTTCTTCCAAATGTAATGCTTCCGCTGGTAACTCTGCTTGGACTTTCCCTGGGAAGTCTTCTTGGCGGTACTGCAGTCGTTGAGATTATCTACAATTGGCCGGGTATGGGAAATATGGCAGTCAAAGCAATCTCCTGCCGTGATTATCCGTTGGTTCAGGGATATGTACTGTGGATCGCTATTCTGTATATGTGTATCAATCTGCTTGTGGATCTGTCCTATACTTATCTGGATCCAAGACTTAAGGAGGATAGATAATTGAAGTTAGTGAAAGTATTTAAAGAAAATAAGCAGTTTACCCTTTTTTCGATACTGGCGTTGGTCGTAGTCGGTGTGGCTGTGTTTGCCCCACAGATCGCTGTTATGTATCTGGGAAATATCGTAGAGGTTATTCCCGGTGAAGATGTTACAGAGCATGCAGTGCATCCATATACACAGGCACTTCTGGGTGCGCAGTTCTCTATCCACATGGATCCAACCAGAAGATCCAGAGTATCGAGAGTGAAGCACCAAGTCCTCTGGATGTACCTAAGGGCTGTCCTTTCCAGAACCGCTGCGAGCATTGCACAGACAGATGTAAGGCAGAGATGCCGAAGCTGAAAGAGATTGCTCCCGGACATGCAGTGGCATGCTTTTATGTGGAAGAACAAAAGATATAAAAATGAAAAAGAGGCTGTCACATCAGGGATTTTCCGGTGTGACAGTCTCTTTTGCGTAATGCTCAGTCTTCATGAAACAGGATTTGTGTAAAAAATCTCACATCTGAATCATCTGCCCAGCAGACCATACCTACTGCATCAGCCATTTTCTGTGCATCTACACTGTAGGCGGACATACAGGAACAATTCTTATACGGTCCTGCGCTCATGATCAGGATATCTTCTTTTCCTGCTTCCTGCATCTGTCTGGCAAGCTGTTCCGTAAGAATATTTTGTGCATGTTTCGCCTGCTTGAAAAGAACCGGATCCATAATTGGATCTTTCAGAACAGTCTGGAGAACCAGTGCCTTTTCATATTTCAATGCTTTTGCCTGCATTTCTTCTACAGTACCGCAGGCAGGCGGACATGCAGGAACCAGGTTATAATTTCCACAGAGATTGTCCTCGCAGAACTGTCTGTATTCCGGTACAAATACCAGGTCTTTTGTATCCATGATCGCTGCATCTGCGAAACCCATAGAAAGTGCTTCTTTTATGAAATCCATAAGAATGTCTCCCTTCTTAAAGCGGATTATTTATTTTTATCTTTTACGATTATAACATTTTGAAGTAAATAAAAACAGAAAAATCAAAATAAAATATGCTCCTTAAAATACGAATTTCAGGAAGAAACTATCTGGAAATACAGGGAAGAAATTGATATAATGAACACACTAAGTTTTATCTGTGAGAGGGATTTGTATGGATATGATAAATGAAGCAGGTAAGGGTGAGAAAACGAAATACCGTCTTGCGCGGTCAATGAAGGAATGTATGAAAACGATGTCTGTAGATAACATCACGGTAAAACAGATTACAGAGAATTGTGGTGTTACGAGGCAGACTTTCTATCGGAATTTTATGGACAAATTTGACCTGATCAACTGGTATTTTGATAAGCTTCTGGCGAAATCCTTTGAGCATATGGGAATGGGGAAAACTGTTTATGATGCTCTGGTAAAGAAGTTTACCTATATTCAGGAAGAGCATGTTTTCTTTGCGGCAGCATTTAAATACGACAGACAGAATAGTCTGCGCCAGCATGATTTTGAACTGATCCTGGACTTCTATGAAAATCTGATCCGTGAGAAAACAGGAAGAATCCCGGATGAGACTATACATTGTATTCTGGAAATGTACTGCCAGAGTTCTATTTATATGACTGTAAAATGGGTGTTGGGAGAACTGGAATGTACACCAG
>ENA-ORMO01001837-ORMO01001837.1-human-gut-metagenome-genome-assembly--contig:-NODE-1837-length-20038-cov-10.568433_pt1 | contig 20038 bp, 13 predicted proteins | sample MGYA00242106_ERZ509001 | MGnify/ENA primary metagenome ERZ509001 (study PRJEB26280, sample SAMEA2338736) | human gut metagenome | biome: human gut; feature: human-associated habitat; material: faeces...
TCCCAATATTATTACCGGCATCCATCAGATACTGCGCATACTTCCTGATAAACGTGGTCTTCCCTGAACCAAGGAAACCGGTGATCAAATCTACCTTTACCATTTACTGTCTCTCCTTTGCTGTATTATTTTCCTGTTCTTATCTGTTAAGTGAAACTTCATCATTTATCATCCATGAACCACTGCGGTTATTCCCTTCTCTTACAAGAATCCCCCTCTGCTGAAATGGTGCCATTAGTGCCATAATTGCTGTCACCATTGGCACCATTGCCCTGATCCGGAGAATAATTGTCGTCCAACAACACAATAGTCGTGTTCACACACCCATTATATACATTCTGCAAATCCAAACGCAACTACTTTATCACATATAGCATATGCAAAACTCCTTCCGGGCACTGATATGCTTCAGCAGAATGCACAGAAAAAGGCACTGCCCGCGAGACAGGATACCCTTTCCGCAGACAATGCCCTTCTTATTTTATTCCACTGTTCTATTTCTTCTTTTTGCGTACAACCACAAATCCAACCACCGCTGCAGCCACAGCCAGAACCACGATCCACATCACGATCGGTGTGTTATCCCCTGTCTTAACCTTATGCGGAATTGATGGACCACCAGGAACATCCGGTGTCACTCCCGGTGTCACTCCCGGTGTAGTCGTAACCACTGTGTTGGTGATCGTTATAGACTTCTCAACCTCAGTACCTGTGAAGCTTACATTACCCTCACCACTTACCGCAAAACCAAAGGTACTCTTATTAACCGGATTACCCTCTGCGTCAGACTCAAAGACTCTGTAGGTATGAACCACATCCTTATCCGAAATATCTGCCACCTGGAAAAGAACCGTAACCGTATCATTCTGCTTCAGCTCAGTCGTGATCACCGTGGTCTCCTCACCGGTCGCAGGATCCACCTCATTCACAGTTGCATAGAAAGTCTGATCCGAAGTAGTCACAACACCATCCTTCAGAACCTTCTTCTCAATATTCAACTGTCTCTCCATGTAGAAGCCATCCGGAATCTTAACATAAATATTATCTACCACAGCCTCCTGCGTATCGAAATGATCCGCAGACGGGTCAAAGGTAATGCTTGTAGAATCCTCTCCGTTTACCTGGATCATACAGTTCACTTCCACGCCTGTATCATCCACGAAGCTGTCATCCAATGGCCTTGGATTACCCTGTGCATCAGTCTCACGCAGATAATAAGTACCTGTGGGCAGATCCGAATAATCCACGCTTCCACTGTTCTGCCCCTGAATATGTATCGACTTCACATCCCCGTAAGGAATCGTCGCAGACTCATCAAGGAAAAGCCTTACATAATAAGTGGCATCTGCAGCACAGATATCCACGAAATCCATGGTATCATTATCAATAGCCTGAAGCTTCTTGGTAACCGTCAGACTTCCATTCTTGGACTTATCTGTCTTCTCTGCCTTAGGAAAAGCCTGCACATCATACTCAAACTTCTTCCCGTCCTCTGTATAAGGCACGGAAACCAGCATAGGAGAAACCCTGCACTCATCAATCGCACCGGTCTGCACCAGCAGATAAACACCCTTTGGCAGAGAACCAAAGAACAGCTTTCCCTCCCCGTCAGTCACTCCTGTGAGAGGCACGATCCCCACACCGCCAACCTTATTGGCAAGAACCTTCGAAGCATTCTCCGCATCCGCCGCAGTCTTCAGATTATTCAGATCCACACCTGCACCTGCAAGAGAAGATGCCAGATGGAAATACACCACCGGCTCTGTGTCCATATCTGCCACCTGATACAAGGCAAGGGGCACACCGGTCAGAGGAACCTGCTCTCCATCCTCCGTAACCGCCAGAGTCAGTGACAGGCTTCCGGTAGTCCTTCCGCTGTCCTCCGCTGCAAAAGCTCCCTGCACCATGCTCAGGAGCAGCATCACCGACATACATACCGCAGCCAGAACCCTGAGCCATTTTCTTTTCAAAAACTTTTCCTTCATATCCTACCAAGCCTCCATTATCTCTGTTGGTTTCTCCGCTTCCTGCGGCGTTTAATGACAATTACAATAATGATGATAAGCAGTATCAGAACTCCCGTCCCACCGGCGATCATCAGCCTGATATCTGTCTTCTTCGTCTGTACTTCCTTCTGCTCTTCTTCCACCTTCTTCTCCACATACTCCGTGCGGTGTCCCCGCACCAGAAGACGGTGGGTATTGATCCCATATGGAGTACAGGTAACCAGCGTACACAGATCCTTCCCTTCCTCAATCTCCAGATCCGACATCTCCTCAGGAAGGACTACCTTAATCTGATCTACCTCATAGGCAAGCTTCCTGCCAAGAATATTCAGGATAAAAATATCTCCCTCTTCCATCTGGTCCAGATCCGTAAACAATCTGGCACTTGGAAGCCCTCTGTGCCCGGAAAGCACACAGTGGGTACTCTTACCACCCACAGGAAGAGAACTCCCCTCCAGATGCCCGATGGCAATCTGCAGAGCCCCCTCATCCGTCCCATGATAAATGGGAAGGGAACAGTCAATCTTCGGAACCTCTATATAACCCATGATCCCGGTTCCGGAAACATCCAGAAGACTCTCATATTTCTTCTTATCCTTCTTTGAAAGTTTCCAGTGATCTGATTTCTTCAGTAAACTCTTATTGTACTTTCTGGCTGCCTTAAGCATCTTCTTATTCTCGGAATCATCCAGCTTCTCCACCTGCTTGCTGTATGTGGCAATGGCCTTGGACTGATGCGCCTGATTCCACAGGTTACTCACCGTGGGATAAGAAATAAATCCCAGCCCCACCAGAAAGATCAGTATAATGAATATTGTTGATATGTGTTTTCTCTTCATAATAAAATTCTATCTCTTTTTACGCGTGCTGACAAGAAGCCAAATCAGCAGAACCAGCAAAATCGGAACTGCCACAAATGCAGCCACAATCCTGGTATCCACCTGCATAGCTTCCGCAGTGACACGGATATTCTCGGCATCCTCCTGATTGGCAACACGGTGTCCCCTCACCAGAAGCCTGTGGGTATTGATCCCGTAAGGAGTACAGGTAACCAGTGTACACAGATCCTCGCCCTCCACGATCTTCAGATCATCAATCTCCTCCGGAAGAACAATACGGATCTGATCCACCTCATAGGTCAGTGTCTGATCCAGAGTACGAATCATAAACAGATTCCCCTCCTCCAGCTTGTCCAGATCAGAGAAAAGCTTCGCACTAGGCAGTCCTCTGTGTCCGGAAAGCACACAGTGGGTATTCACCCCACCTACAGGAAGAGAACTTCCCTCAATATGACCAACTGCAATCTGCAGAACTGCCTCATCCGTACCATGATAGATGGGAAGGGAACACTTGATACTCGGAATCTCAATATAACTCATAATTCCCGTTCCGGAAACATCCAGAATACTGTCATATTCCTTCTTCTCATCCTCCGCCAGCCCCAGACCATGACCGGATTCATAAAGCTTCTCATTGTAGGCATCTGCCTCCGCCCACATCCTCTCATAGTCACTGGTATCCATCTCCTCCACGGCGTCCGAATAGGTGGCAATTGCCCTGGACTGATGAAGAGAATTCCAGTAATCACTGACTGTCGGATATAACAGCACGGAGAGACCCACGAAAAATACCACTATCAGAATAATATTGGACCAATTCTTTTTTTTCATGTGCATCTCCCTGTTGTCAAATCTTATTTGTTATCAGGGGAACAGGTAACCCTGCTCCCCCTGATATGTCACTCACTGCACTATACAGCAGTAAGAATCTTATTTGTTATTGTCAAACCACAATTAGTGTTTTGCACTCATACGTCTCTTAGTAATAAGAAGAACGCCAGCACCAAGCATAAGGACAACACCAACTACGTAGAAGATTGTTGTACCGATGCCACCGGTGGATGGAAGCAGAGAACCTGATTTGTTGACAACGTCCGTTGTCGCAGAACCTGCAGTTGAATCAATACTAAATACCGTATTTTCACCTGAGATTACCGTCTGACCATCAGCAGCTTTTATAACAAGAGTTTTAAATTTTGGATCAGCCGCGTTATCATCATATGTAGCCTCAACAAAAAATTCTAAATCTTCTGCTTTGTTATATCCTGATGGGACAGTTGTTTCTACAAGTTTGTATTTACCAGCATCTAAACGATCAAATTCAAAACTATATTTGGGACTCTCATCTGTTCCCTTAATTTCACTTCCAACTGGTTCATAATCCTTGGTTTCATTATTATATTTATATAATGTAAATCCAGCACCAGCAAGAGGCTCGTTCTCACCATTTACTTTGTTTGCAACTAACTTATAAGTAAATACAATAACCTTATCTTCAGGTGTTTCACTAGTGCTAGGTTTTCCTGAACCATCAAAATACGGATTATTACTATACTCAAGTTTTGCTTCATTAGGATTTCCTACACTACCAATAACAGAACCCTCATTTAATCTTGCATTATATTCAACAGTAATTACACTATCAAATTTAACCTTAGCACCTGTAATCTTTTTTAAATCAGCAAATTCAACTTCAAATGTACAATTATCAGTATTGTTATCTGTTACTACCTTATAACCTCCTGTTACTCTTGTACCGTCAACTTTAACTATAACAGAATCTTTATTAAAGGTTAAACCAGCAGACATTTTGTCATGGAAAGCATAATAATAACTGTTATATGAATCATATTTTCGAGAAACTGTTCCAGTTAATTTAAATGGTACACTATCTCCCAAATCATAATCGGCTCCATCCTGCCAAGCAGTTTCATTCCCTGTACTGTCATTTTTTTCTTTAACCTTTTTTTCTAAAGTAGGCTCATCCTTTTTAGGAGTTACACGACATTCATCATTACCTGCCGTATCAAGCATAACTAAAGAATATGTTTTTTCAGAACTACCTAAGCCGGTTTCTGCAATTAAATAATAGCCATTTGCTATATTCTTAAATTCTCCTGAACTTGTAGTTGCATCTGCTGTTAATCTGCCATTTCTGATTTCTTTATAAATAGTATCAGCAAATACCCTCGGATTGCTGTCTTTTATATAATTAATAATTTCAGTGTCATCTGTTTTTCCAGTAACTGTTTTTAATATTCCGCGATATTTATCTTCCACAGTATAAGTAAATTTCGTATTTCCAAGATCAGTAGCAGATAATAATTTGTATGCTTCATATTGAGCTCCCTCACCTGCACCATCAATTATAATATTTGCTGCTGATGCAGTTACACACATAGCAAACATCATAACCACCGCCAGTAATAAACCAGCAATTTTCTTTAAATGTTTCATACTTCATTCCTCACTTTCTTTTTATAAATATTTTCTTTTTTAATTAATTTATTGAATACGTTTCAGCCTAGATAGATTCGCCTGAGCTAGGAGGCTTTAGTTTCCCCTCCTTTCTCTGCGTTTCCGCCTCATCACGTATCCACACATCAGTGACGCTGCCATCAGTGACAGGCCCACTGCTGTAAACCTGTTGGTTCCGATTCCTCCGGTTTCGGGCAAGATATAGCTTGATGATTTTGTATTTGGATAATATACAACTTGTCCTCCAGTTAAATAATGGCCTGTAAAATTATCAGGTTTTATGCTTGGATAAGTTGTTGTATTCGGATCGGAAATATAAAATAAATATCCATCTACTATTTCATCCGAAATTTCATAACCATCCGGTGCTTTTGTTTCAACCAGTTTGTAAGCCTGATTATGTTTCAGATTCTCGATTTCAATTTCTCCATCATCATTTGATGTCAACGACTGCTTATCTATTACATAATCTTTTTTTTGGTTGTCCCATTTGTAAAGATCAAATTCAGCACCTTTAAGATATAAACCATTATTAGCACTATCTACTTTATAAATAGTAATACCATTTATATTTGCCCCCGCGCTGCTATCCTGCAACTTGCTATCCGTCTTAATGCTTTCAGAATCCTTCTTATTTCCATTACCATACAAAAAAACTGTATTATTTGGATGAATCCAAGTTTCTGCATCACCTATGCATTTATATTTATATTCAAGAATCAAAGCTTTATTATCTGGTACAATCAACTCTAAAATATTTTTTCTTTTTTGCTCTGGATCTCCAGCATTATCTTTTCCTGTATTTACAGCTTCTTCCTTATATGTATAAGTATATTTTTCAGAATTTAATTTTGAACCTTTTGTACCATCTGAATTCAACAAGTATACAACAACGCTTCCCGGGACCAAAGTAACTTTGGCCTTTCCATACCATGGGTTATAATCATATTCCAAAATATCTTTTAAATTAAGAGTTCCCCCTTCACCATCTTGCAATAGATCCTTTCCCTTAGGATTAATCACAACAGAATATTCAAGAAGACTTGTATCATTTCCATTGGTTTTTCCTGACTTAGTTACAAGCTTAGTTTCTTCGCTGTTCGTTATTGTCTGTGTTTGCTCACCAGCTCCCCATTCTTTATTTTGTTCATCTGTAACCGTTACCGTATTTTTATATACTTTGGCATTTGTCCAATCTGTTACCTCATCCATTTTTACATCAATTTTAAAAACAAATGAATTAACATCTTTCGGATATGCTTCCTTTGGAATAGTAATCACAATATCATTTCCATTTTTTTGAGCAGTAATACAAGTTCCAGCGATACTACCTGTATTTTCATTCCAACTGAATGAAGTATCATCTTTCTTCAAAGACTCAAGCGTAACACCTTGTGGTAAATGTTCTATAAGTATTAACTGATCATTCTCTTTCATCTTGTCGGTAAGATTTACCTCTATTTTCCATTTTAGAATACCATTTTTAATGTCATTATCATTGTAATCATGTGCTGTATTCGAACCACCATTTTCGTTATTAGCATCTACTTTTTTAACAACAGGCTTTGGCGGTTTATATGAGTTTCCACCTCCAATCCACCTATTATCAAAGGAAGCACTATTAGTAAAATTAGTTTCTGTCGTTGGCTTCACAGCTGTTGTCTGATAATCAAAAGAAATGCTATTTCCCTTATTCAGAGGTTTATTTCCCGTAACTTTAATAGATGTCCAATTACCATCTGCAGAATTTCCATTAGAATCAGTCAGAGAATAGTTTCCTTCTCCCAAACATTGATTCAAGGCTACTTTTAAGGCTTCTCGCTGCGCTGGTGTAAAAAACTGGCCATTATTTGGTGTATCACTAAATGTCCATCCACTTTCCATATCTTTTGTAATAGCCAACTCTACATGCCATTTTAGAGTAAGAATTTCACTATCTAAATCAGATTCTATTCCTATTCCTGTTTTTACATATGGACTTTTTTCTCCAATCCATACCTCACCATCTGCTGTTCCTTTATTCTCTCCATTCTTCGTAAGTATGGCTTGATTTTTTACATTACTTTCACCATAAGGCCTATCATCTGAGGTAGTATACTTAATTGTATATTTTTCCTTACAGCCATCTGGAAATGTATACGGTAACGTAATTTCATTACTGCCGTTAATTGGTGGTTCTATTGTTGCCTTCATTCCATTTAAATTCTTATTTCCATTAAGAATATCCTTTAAAGTCCATCCACCAATATCCATTTTCTGTTCGTTAATTGTAATGGTCCAAGTAACAGTGCCATTTCCATTATTAACACCTGATTTCTTTATCGTTCCATCATCAAAAAACGTATCAATTTCTGATCTAGATGTAATCTCTTTATTATCAGAATTTGTTGACTTTGCTTCAATGCTATTATGAGCTTTAATCGCAGTACCTTGATATCCTTCTGGAAGTTTCGCTCTATAAATTAATTCATAGGTATCTCCAGCTTCCATTTTATTAAGTTTTGTCGTAAATCCATTTTCCGTCTCTGTTACGTCAATTGTTATTTCTATACCATTTTTTTTCGCTGTAACTGTACCATCCAGTCCCAATTTACTCATTACATCTTTCAGGCTTACTTCACTGGATGTTCCATATTTACTTGTAACCGTAACTTTATAAACGATTGTTCCGTTTTCTATATCTATATCACCATTTTCTTTTTTTATGGTAATATCTCCTTTTTTAATTTCCTCCTCTTGTATCTCAACATTAACTATACATTTATCATTAAACTTGATTTCTGTTTTATTATTTGTATCCGTTTTTATTTCATCAGCTTTTGCTGATAAACGCAACCAACCATCAATTGCATTATTCTTATTCTTATTTACATACTCATCTCCAAAAGTAATAGACACAACACCATTTACAATTTCATAAGTACCTACTACCTTTCCTCCTGTACCCTCCACATTTCCTTTTCCTTTAAAATCTTTTAATTGCTCTGGAAGTGTATATGTAATGGTTTTTTTATCTGCTGAAAGTGTATCTTTCGGAAGAGTATATTTTAGCATAAAACTAATTGCTGCATTTCTGTCAAGTACTTCATTATCGCCTACATCAGTCCAATCATTTCCCGTTTTTTTCTGAAATTCTACATCAGTAAGAAAATTTTTTAAATCAATTTTCTGGGAATTATTCTCGTTTTCTACATTGTCGGCCACCATCAACGTATAAATACTAAAATGTTCTGCCTCGAAACTTACTCCATCATCAGAAATCTGTGACTCAAGTTTTTCCGGCTGGTCTGCATTTTCATCAGGAATATAATAAATCTCGCCTGCTTCGTTTTCCTTCTCTGTCAAATCTGGTATCCGGAATTTGACTGAGAGAGTATTTCCATCTACAGGCTCCCATTTATTACCTTCAGCATCAAATATAGTAATATCCCATGCACACAGGACTTTCATCCCTTCCATGCTGATGTTATTAACAGGGAATGCTTTTACGCTTCCATTTTCCGGGAGATTACCACTTACGACAACTGCATTTTCACTCTGCTCTGCTGTAGCATATGTACTGTCTGTATAGAGTTCTGCAGTTACTGTCTGCTGCCCCAGCTGAACTTCATGAGTCGGTTCTTCAGTTGGCTCCGGTGTCGGTGTTGCCAGTGCGGGGTTCTCAGGAATGGAGACATAGCCTTTGATAGTTTCGCTTCCTATATTATAGGTGTTGTTTCTGACTGCTTTGTCGGCGTCGCCTACGATAGCGCTCAGGGTGCTGTCGCTTACGGAGGTTACGATTCCAGTGTGGTCGGCGCTGCCGTTGCTGTCTGTGTCCAGAAGGAGCAGGTCGCCGGTTTTCGGTGTGTAGCCATCAGGAATTGTATAGTTCCATGCGCTGCAGTCGCTGTTCTGAGGTACTGCGCTTGTTGGTACTCCTGCGTAGCTTAAGCAGAAGTCTGCGAACTGGGCGGACCAGTTGTCACGGTATGGGTCGTTCGCCCATGCACCGTAGCGGGTGTAGCCGTGGATGGTCTGTCCGTCCTCTGCTACTGCGTAGTTGGCTGTGCTCTCTGTGTATCCGTTCTGGGTCTGGGCAATGGCTGCAAGGTCTGCACCCCAGTTTCCTGTGAGTGTAACGCTACTTACAGTTCTCTGCCATACATTGCCGTCTTCTACATCTGCGTTCGGGTCGGAGTAGCAGGCAAGGATGTGTTTGTGTTCTTCTTTGCCGCAGACAAGTTCTTTCTTATAGCAGTCGTCTGTGTGCTTATGTCCATCGTTCTCTTCCTGTCCGCAGATGAGTTCTCTCTTGGTCTCGTAGCACTCTTCTGTGTGATGATGGGCACCCTCTCCTTCTTCTTTGCCACAGGTAAGTTTTCTCTCGGTTGTGTAGCATCCGTCGATGTCATTATGTACGTGGTCGGGATCTGTATTTGTGCAGGTCAGGACCTTTTCTTCTGTGTAGCAGTCGTCTGTGTGCTGATGTCCGTCAGATTCGGGCGTTGTACAGACAAGAACCGGTTCTTCCCGGTAACATTCATCCGTATGATGATGTGCACCTTCTCCTTCTTCTTTGCCACAGATCAGCTTCTTCTCATAGCAGTCCTCTGTATGTGTATGTTCTTCTTTTCCACAGTGAGGTGTTCCTTCTGCCGTAAGTGCCGGAAGAATCAGTGCATATACAGTACAGAAAACTACCATGCAGGCAAGGATGCTGACTATGCCTTTCCAGCGTTTATGTCTGTTATTCTTATGTTTCAGGTTTGCTGTCTGCTGAGACAGAGACTCTTTCATATTCCTCTTCCTCCCTCTTTATTATTCTGTACAGTTTTTGTACTTATCAGAAAATACGGTATCATTTCTATGAAACCGTGCCAAATGTTTCCAACGGCCATATGCTGAATACAATCTTGCCGACGATCTGTTCCTCTGCCACGGGACCTACGGCTGTATTTCGGCTGTCCACAGATGTGGAACGGTGGTCTCCCATTACGAAATAACGTCCGTCCGGTACCTGATAGGGAAGCTTGATGTTGCAGTCTCCCAGAGCTTTCTCTCCTTCTCTCAGGTATGGCTCATCCAGAAGCTTATCGTCTACGTAGACGTTTCCGTCTTCGTCAATATTGACCCAGCTTCCCGGTCCTGCGATAAGACGCTTCACCAGGATCTTGTTGTTATAATAGAAGGCAATTACATCGCCCTGTCTGAATTCCGAACCTTTCAGTGAAACTACGATCTGACCTTCCCGCAGTGTGGGGGTCATGGAGCTTCCGTAGATCTGAAGCACCGGCAGGAGCAGTACAGCGATCAGAACTGCCGCAGCCGCCACTGTGATCAGTGTGTAAATAGTGTTTCTGAGTACCTGGAAATACCGTTTCTGATATTTCTTACGGTTTACTTCCTTTTCCAGCAGTTCCACCGAAGGCATAGAAGTGATCTCTCTTCTCTTCTTATTCTGCTTCATTCTCTGTCTCTCCGTTCTGTGAAATCTCCGACCGGATTCGGATATTCTCCAGATACTGGTCTGCTGCCTGCTGTGCAGCTTCGAATACTTTATTCAGTTTCAGTGACGCCTCTGCGATGGAACCTGCTTCCTGTTCCATGATCCTGCGGTCACTGAGCTGGTTCTTAACTGTCTCCAGTTCTTTCTGAAGTCTCTCTACTTCTCTGCTCTGTTCCAGAAGCATTTCCAGTAAATCCATACGGCTTAAACGCCGTAATTCCTTTTCCGTCATTGCTGTATAGTCCTTCCTGTCATTTCCCATGTAACAAAAGCATTACAGAATTTTAATTTTTTTGAAATAAAAAAAAGTTGCAATTATCCCCCTTAAGAAATAATTGCAACCGAACTACCTTTTTCACTGAGTATGCCATCCTTCAGGCTTACTCTTTACGTTCCTTAAGGCTCCTAGCTTTGCGCCCCTGACTCTCATCAGGTTTGCCCCTCATATTTCCTATATTTTACCATATACTGTTTTACCCGTCCAGATTTTTTGTCTTGTCTATTTGAACAATTTTTTTCTTCACTTTGACGAAATTTTTCGTTAAATATATTACATTTCGTCTTTATTGTGAAAGATGAACAGCAGAAGTATGCATAGCCTGTCCGTGGATATCTGTCCCTCTGTATATCCTATGCAGCACGCACAAAAAAAAGACCGCAATTATTCATATTCTGAAATAATTGCGGTCAAAACTTTCCTTAAAAAGTCCCTGATCCTCAAAATATTTTGCCGGTGTTTTATGAGAGTTCCAGCTTACCGGTATATAGCTGATAATAAGTTCCCTTTAACTTAATCAGGTCTTCGTGGTCGCCTCGCTCTATGATCTTGCCGTGGTCCAGTACGATGATGGCATCGCTGTTGCGGATAGTGGAGAGTCGATGGGCGATTACGAATACGGTACGGCCTTTCATCAGGTTATCCATACCTTTCTGTACGATACTCTCTGTACGGGTATCGATACTCGAGGTTGCTTCATCCAGGATCAGTACCGGCGGGTTGGCTACTGCTGCCCTGGCAATGGACAGAAGCTGTCTCTGTCCCTGGGACAATTCCTCTCCGTCTCCGCTTAACATGGTATCATAGCCCTTGGGAAGCATTTTAATGAACTGGTCTGCGTGAGCCAGTCTTGCTGCCTCATATACTTCCTCATCTGTGGCATCCAGTTTTCCGTAGCGGATATTTTCCCGGATGGTTCCTGTGAACAGGTGGGTATCCTGAAGTACGATTCCCAGTGAATGTCTCAGGTCATCTTTCTTGATCTTGGTGATATTGATTCCGTCATAGCGGATCTTACCCTCCTGAATATCGTAAAAACGGTTGATCAGGTTGGTGATAGTTGTTTTTCCAGCACCTGTGGAGCCTACGAAAGCCAGCTTCTGTCCAGGCTTTGCAAAGAGGCTGATATCCTGAAGGATTACTTTATCCGAGTTATAGCCGAAGGTTACATCCTCGAAACGGACATCTCCTGTAAGTTCTGTATAGGTTACGGAACCATCTGCAGAATGAGGATGCTTCCACGCCCACATGCCGGTTCTTTCCTTGCATTCTGTAATATTTCCCTGGGCATCTTTTTTCGCATTAACAAGCTCTACATAACCTTCATCTTCTTCCGGCTTCTCATCGATCAGGTTGAAGATTCGTTCAGCACCTGCAAGCGCCATGACAATGGCATTGAACTGCTGTGCCACCTGCATGAAGGGCTGGGTAAAGCTCTTTGTGAACTGCAGGTAGGAAGCCATAACACCCAGAGTGATGCCGCCTACTCCTGCTACAGAGAGAAGTCCTCCCAGAACTGCTGTGAGCACGAACTGCAGGTTACCGATATTTCCGATCACAGGGCCCATCATGTTGGCATATTTGTTGGCGTTGGCGGAGCTTTCAAAGAGAGCTTCGTTCAGACGGTCAAATTCCTGTTCAGATTTTGCTTCATGGTTAAATACCTTAACTACCCTCTGACCGTTCATGCGCTCTTCCACAAATCCGGTCACATCTGCCAGAGATACCTGCTGTTTGATGAAATACTTACCGCTGTTTGCCCCGATCTTTCCGGTCACTGCCAGCATAATGAAGATAACCGCCACAGCCAGAATGGTCAGCAGGGGGCTGAGCATCAGCATGGAAATAAAGGTTACGATAATGGTAAACAGTGCCATCAGTCCCTGAGGGATTGCCTGGCTGATCATCTGTCTCAGTGTATCTGTATCATTGGTGTAGAGACTCATGATGGAGCCGTTGGTATTCTGGTCGAAGTAACGGATAGGCAGAGTCTGCATATGCTCAAACATATCGTCACGGATGCGCTTGAGCACGCCCTGTCCGATGAATACCATCATTCTGCTGTAGATAAAGGTTGCGATCACCCCTACTGCGAAGATGCAGCCCAGAACTGCCATTGCCTTGTACAGCTCTGCATAATTGGGGTCTGTCTGTCCAATCAGCGGGATAATATAATCATCCAGCAGATATTTCAGGGACAGGGATACGGAAATGCTGGCTACTGCACTGAGAAAAATGCAGACAAATACCAGTATCAGCCGCAGCTTATAGGTTTCGGTTATATATTTCAGAAGTCTTTTGGCAGTTTTGATGGTGTTCTGGTCTACTTTTTTCTTCTTATTCATCTTCTCCGCCTCCTTTGACCTGTGATTCATATACTTCTCTGTAAATTTCATTGGTTTTCAGTAATTCTTCGGAGGTTCCTACTCCTGCGATCTTACCGTCATCCAGTACAATGATCTGATCTGCGTCTTCAATAGAAGAAACTCGCTGTGCAATAATCAGCTTGGTGGTATCCGGGATTTCCTCACGGAAAGCCTTACGGATCAGGGCATCTGTCCTGGTATCTACCGCACTGGTGGAATCATCCAGAATCAGGATCTTTGGCTTCTTCAGCAGGGCTCTGGCAATACACAGACGCTGCTTCTGTCCGCCGGATACATTGTTTCCGCCCTGGACGATCATGGTGTTGTAGCCATCCGGAAATTCGTTGACGAATCCGTCTGCCTGTGCCAGACGACAGACTCTCTGAACCTCCTCGTCACTGGCATGCTCATCACCCCAGCGGATGTTTTCATAAATACTGCCTGAGAAAAGCACGTTCTTCTGGAGAACCATGGATACCTGGTCACGAAGCGCTTCCAGATTGTACTCTCGCACATCAACGCCTCCTACCTTTACACTTCCCCCTGTAACATCATAAAGTCTGGGAATCATCTGTACCAGTGTAGACTTGGCGCTTCCGGTACCGCCGATGATTCCTACGGTCTGGCCTGATTTAATATGAAGGTTAATATCCTTCAGGGAAAGGTTGCCACCTTCTCCTCCGTAGCTGAAGTCTACATGGTCGAAATCTATGGATCCGTCTGCCACATTTTTCACTGCATCAGCCTGATCCTGCATTTCCGGAACCTCATCCAGCACTCCTACGATTCGGTCTGTGGATGCCTCAGCGATCATGATCATGACAAATACGAAAGTTACCATCATCAGGGAGCCGATGATCTGCAGGGCATAGACGATTACACTGGTAAGCTCTCCTACCTCCATGGTACCACCTACGATGGATCTGCCGCCGATAGCTACCAGAATCAGCACTACTGTATACATGGTAAACTGCATAACTGGGGCATTCCATGCCACGATCTTCTCTGCTTTGGTGAAAAGATTATAGACATATCTGGAAATCCCATGGAATTTCTCGATCTCATAGTCCTCACGCACGAAAGCCTTTACCACACGGGAGGCGTTTACATTTTCCTGTACGGAGTTGTTCAGCACATCATACTCATCAAATACTTTGATAAAATGAGGGTGGGCTGCCTTTGCAATAAAAATCAGAGTTCCACCCAGAAATGGTATGGCAATGAGGAAAAGTATCGATGCCGGTTTGCTGATGGTCAGTGTCATGATCCATGACAGAATGATCATAAACGGTGCCCTGGCCAGCAGACGGATACTCATCATATATGCCTGCTGCACGTTGGTAATGTCTGTGGTCATTCGTGTAACCAGTCCTGAGGTGGAAAAATGGTCGATATTTTTGAAGGAAAAATCCTGTACCTTGTAGAAAATATCATGTCTCAGGTTTTTGGCATAGCCTGCTGCTGCGTAGGCTGCCATGTTACCGGCCTGTACGCCGAAAAACAGTGCAAGCATTGCCATCACAACCAGAATGATTCCTCTCTGTATGATGTAGCTCAGATTTCCCTGGGCGATGCCGACGTCAATGATCTTTGCCATCTCCAGGGGGATCAGAACTTCCATCAGAACCTCCAGGATTACCAGAAGCGGTGCCAGAATGGACTGCTTTTTGTATTCCCGGACGGAACGTAAAAGTTTTTTGTTCATCTTTATTGATGTCCTCCTTGTATTTTATTTTTTGTAATTGCTGTCTTTTTTATTGCACATTTTCTTTCTGTTTGCACACATCTGCCACAGAACCTGTTTGCACAGCTCCACATCCTCTTTCGGGATGCCCCGGATCATTGCTGCTTCGTCCTCTTCAATACTGTGAAGGATAGGCTGGCGCAGGGATTCTGCCTTTTCTGTGGGAAGGATCCGTTTCAGACGGGCATCCTGCTTCGCACATTCTCTGTAAATGTATCCGTTTTTCTCCATTAGCTGCAGGATTCCTGTTACTGTAGGTTTCCTGATCTGAAATTCCTCTTCAATATCTTTCTGGTAAAGATCTCTGTGTATGGTTTCCAGAAGGATAAATTTCAGCACATGTTTCTGCATAAGTGTCAGATCATCATTCTCTATCATTTCCGTTGGATTGTGACGTCTCATGGAATGGGATAAAATACGGATCAGACGGCCTACGTGCATATTGTTCAGTTTCTGCCTGGTTTCCTCGTCTATTATGTTCACCTCCCGGATTTGCCACATGGTTAGGATGCAATCTGTTAGTTTCCTAACTATTATAGGGAGTTGTTTTTTTATTGTCAATACATATTTTTTAACCGAATCAGGTACGTCCCCTGCGGAGGTTGCAAATATTCGCCTGATATACAGAACCTTCGGCTTACGCCGGATATATCTGTACATAAATAACAGTAACTTGCAAGGCTCTTCAGAATATGTTAAGATATTTTCGTCAAATAAAGCGGTAAAGAATATTTACGAATAAATATGTTTTTCACAAAGGAGGATTCTATCATGTATATCACTTGTCTTGATGTAGAGGGCGTTCTGGTGCCTGAGATCTGGATCGCATTTGCAGAGGCCAGCGGCATTCCGGAGCTGAAGAAAACCACACGTGATGAGCCGGATTATGATAAGCTGATGAACTGGAGACTTGGGATTCTGAAGGAGCATGGTCTTGGACTGAAAGAGATTCAGGAGGTTATCGCAAAGATCGATCCCCTTCCGGGTGCAAAAGAATTTCTGGATGAGCTTCGTTCTTTCTCTCAGGTAATCCTGATCAGCGATACTTTCACACAGTTCGCAGCACCCCTCATGGAGAAGCTTGGAAGACCGACTCTGTTCTGCAATACTCTTGAAGTTGCAGACAACGGCGAGATCACAGGCTTTAAGATGAGAGTGGAACAGTCCAAGTTAACTACTGTAAAGGCACTGCAGTCTATCGGATTCGATACCATTGCAAGCGGTGATTCCTACAATGACCTGGGTATGATCCAGGCAAGTAAGGCAGGATTCCTGTTCCGCAGCACAGACAAGATCAAAGCAGATTATCCGGAGATTCCGGCATACGAGGAATATGATGAGCTGCTGGCAGCAATCAGAAACGCTATGAAATAGTCTTATAAAAAAACCACCATACAGGTCAGGCTGTTCCTGTATGATGGTTTTTTATTTTGTGATTCCATTACTGCTATTATTCTGTTATGCCATATTATGACAGCTCAAAAGCCTTCTTTATACTGTCATAATGAAGGAATTTTCCCTCTGCTGCAAAGGCTTTGATCTCATCAATAGTGGCAAACATATATCCTTCTGTCTCTTCTGTCTGCAGATGCAGGTCGCTTTCATCAATGTCCATAACGAAACGATACACATCCACAAAGTAGTTATCTCCCTCACCCGGATTCTCACGCTTATAGGTAAACAGATATCCGCCTTCTGCATTCCGCACATCCAGTCCTGTTTCCTCTTTTACTTCGCGCAAAACCGCTTCATAAGATTCCTCACCAGCCTGGGCTGCACCTCCGGATACTTCCCACCAGCCGGGTGCCCATGCCTTGGTCATCACACGTTTGGTGATCAGAAATGTGCCATCCGGTCTGCCGATGACACCCAGTACGGTTAAGTGATACTCTCCGTCCTTCAGACACCAGTCGTTTCTTTTCATTGTGCGTCCTGTTGGTTTCTTATTTTCATCATAAATATCCCAGAATTCCATTATTAATATCTCCCTGTAAAATTACTGTCTGACTGTAACTTCATACATAATATCATCTTGCCGTTCTTATTGCAAATATATATATCATAGATTCTCTGTATTATCAGGTCTGTTGTTACTGTCCTGTTTACCGTATTTTTATCCGAAAAGCAGGTTTTTCTCCACAAAATAGGTCTCTATACATTGAAATCTGCCCCATTTTTAAGTATAATTGCACTAAAGCGTGCATACAACCCACGCACTAATTTGCGGTTATTCTGTTACATTTTTCTGATTCAGACTTCAACAGCATTAAGTCCGCTTTCGGATAAATGTACCTGGAATCGCATCTATTCTAAAGGAGGAATATTATTATGGCAACATGGAAAAATCTCGACACTCTTGCTTCTTACAGCAAACTTGCCGAACTGAAAGGTCATGTAGATATCGCAGATGCCATGGCAGGCGAGAAAGGTGCTGAACGTGTGAAGAAATACAGCACACCTATGGCAGCCGGATTAACTTACAACTACGCTGCAAAGCAGGTTGATGAGACTGTTCTGGATGCACTTGCAAAGCTGGCAGACGAGGCTGAACTTATTGAGAAATTCCAGGAGTTATACAACGGTGCAGTGATCAACACCGGTGAGAAACGTATGGTACTTCACCACCTTGCACGTAAACAGCAGGGCGATGCTGTAGTGGTAGATGGCGTTGACAAACGTGAATTCTACGTTGCACAGCAGAAGAAAGCTGCAGACTTCGCAAACAAGGTTCATGCAGGCGAGATCACCAATGAGAATGGTGAGAAATTCACATCTGTAGTTCAGATTGGTATCGGCGGAAGTGACTTAGGTCCACGCGCATTATATATTGCTCTTGAGAACTGGGCAAAAGCAAACAACACATTTAAAATGGAAGCAAAATTCATCAGCAACGTAGATCCTGATGATGCAGCCGCAGTTCTTGCTTCTGTAGATCTTGCTCATTCTCTCTTCATCGTTGTATCCAAATCCGGTACAACCCTGGAAACACTGACAAACGAAGCTTTCGTAAAGAATGCTCTGGTAAAAGCAGGATTAAACCCATCCAAACACATGCTTGCTGTAACAAGTGAGACTTCTCCTCTGGCAAAGAGCGAAGATTACCTGACAGCCATCTTCATGGATGACTATATCGGCGGACGTTACTCTTCTGTTTCCGGTGTAGGCGGAGCAATCCTTTCTCTGGCATTTGGTCCTGAAGTATTTGCCCAGATCCTTGAGGGAGCTGCAGCAGAGGATACTCTTGCCACAAATAAGAACATTCTTGAGAACCCGGATATGCTGGATGCACTGATCGGTGTTTATGAGAGAAACGTACAGGGATATCCTGCTACAGCAGTTCTTCCGTACTCTCAGGCATTAAGCCGTTTCCCTGCACACTTACAGCAGTGTGATATGGAATCTAACGGTAAATCCGTTAACCGTTTCGGTGAACCTGTAGACTATGTAACAGGACCTGTTATCTTCGGTGAACCAGGTACAAACGGACAGCATTCCTTCTATCAGTTATTACATCAGGGAACTGACATCGTTCCGCTTCAGTTCATCGGCTTTAAGAAGAGCCAGCTTGGTGTAGACGTAGATATCGAAAACAGCACAAGCCAGCAGAAGCTCTGCGCAAACGTTGCAGCTCAGATCGTAGCTTTTGCATGTGGTAAAAAAGATGAGAACCTGAACAAGAACTTCAAGGGCGGACGTCCTTCCAGCATCATCACAGGTGAGGAACTGACTCCTGCATCTCTGGGTGCATTACTTGCTCACTTCGAGAACAAGATCATGTTCCAGGGATTCGTATGGAACTTAAACAGCTTCGATCAGGAAGGTGTTCAGCTTGGTAAAGTCCTTGCAAAACGCGTTCTTGCACACGACACTGACGGAGCGCTTAAAGTTTACAGTGACCTGCTGAATATCTAATAACTGCTTTGCGGTTTATCGAAAAAAAACTGCACTCCTCTTGAATAACATATTTAAGAGGAGTGATATAAAAATAACTATTTAAAAACAGCTATAAAAAAATCATCATACAGAACTCCGATAAGTGCTATCCGGAAGTTCCTTATGATGATTTTCTTTTTTACGCTGTGAGAACACAGCATTATCTGTTCTCTTCTATAGCAATTCCATAAAATAATGCAATCAAGACAGTTCAGCAGAGTGCGAAGGACAAGGAAGATATCTGCAGGCGTGCTGACGCACGGCAAAGATATCTGACGCAGGACTTCACGCTATGATGGACTGGGTTGTTTGCAATATTTTATGGAATTGCTTAAGCTGCATATACCCATATTTGCTGACATTGAGAAATCAGGGTCGTATATTCCCATTTTTTTGAACTGTTTGTATAGCTGAATGGATCGTTTACAGAAAATTTCTTTCTGGAATAATCATAAATAACAATAAAATGCCCTGAATTTGTAAAATCTCCGGGACCCATAGCACAGATTATCAGATTTCCATCTTTAAGTCTGTCGGCCATTTCCTGTTCTCCCAGCATATCAAATTGCGAAGCAATTACACCGTAATCCAAAGCAGCTTCTCTCATGAATTTCCAGGATGTTCCAATACCATCCACATAATATCCCTCGTTCATGGATTTTTGCGCAAGCACAGGTGGTATTGCCTCTGTATTTCTGGTTAAACTGTATATTACCATTGCCATGCACGTCGGACCACATCCGGAAATTCCTATATCACTTGTTCCATAAGGTTCATATCCCCATCTTTTATCCCATTGAATAAATAAAGGAACTTTTTTCTTCTGTTCCTCAAATGTAAGTCCTTCAGAAGACTTCTTGTGTACATCATTGTATCCTTCGACAAATTCCAGCATTTCCGGATTCCT
>ENA-ORMO01001841-ORMO01001841.1-human-gut-metagenome-genome-assembly--contig:-NODE-1841-length-20013-cov-31.662341_pt1 | contig 20013 bp, 24 predicted proteins | sample MGYA00242106_ERZ509001 | MGnify/ENA primary metagenome ERZ509001 (study PRJEB26280, sample SAMEA2338736) | human gut metagenome | biome: human gut; feature: human-associated habitat; material: faeces...
AGTTTTTGCATCATTGGCACTCTTAGCGTCACGGGCTGCGTTAGTTGCGGATGTGTCGGCAGCGGTCGCGGAATCGGCGGCAGCCCTTTTGGAGGCCCAGGCAGATCCTGCATAGCCTTCCGCCTCTTCGGCTCTTTCCAACACAGTTTCGTACATCATTTCCCATTCCGGCCGGGCAGAATTTGGCAAATGCTCATCCCCTATCAACCCCGGTTCCAGATAAAAATTCAACGGAAGAGAATGATAAACACCTTTCCCTTCCTCCGTCTCCACCAGCACGGCCACCTGTGCCTCTATAGTTTTATCCTCTGCTTCTTTGGCCGCCGCCCGTATTTCCTGTGTATCAAAATCAACCACCATTGCCACGGCCCCGCCCGTTATTTGCTCTTCCTGATAAGCTAATAACTGCCCGTTCTTCTTATGATAGGCCGCCAACGTAACGCGCCCGGCCTCAAGCTCACGCCCCAAAAAAGATAACGACACGGGCACATCTTGCCTGCGGACAAGACGCACCCCGCACAAATTCATATTTTCATCACCCGTGCGATTCCGAAAAATCCCGCTCTCAATATCCAAAAAAAGCTCCATCCTACCCTTCAGGAGCTTTTTCAAAATTCTTGGAATCAGGCCCGCAGGCATGCAATATCCACCACATCACCCGCGCGCACGCCTCACGCACCGTCTCCCCATATTGCTCTTGAAATTGCCGGTAAAAAGACATCTGCCCGCAATGAGCGGCACATACCCCGCTCTTGGCAATTTCCGCAATCTTGACCAGCAGGGACGGATCACATGTCCGCACACCGATTAAATGACGCCCTCCGCGGAACTCCAACATATCTACTCCTTCCCTCCCGTAAAGATAAGCCACAATTTGAGAGATCGTCACATCTTCCGGGTACTTCTGCCTCCCCTCCGGCCATTCCCTTTGTGCCAATAGCTCCAGGGCATCCCTCATGGCGGTCCTGGTCATCCAGTAGCAACAACCGCTCCACGCCAAAGGCTCGACACATTGCATGCCCCCGGCAAGCTTATTCCGCTCTTTCAGGCTTCGGACAATTTCAGCTTTATCCATAAGCAAGGTATCTGCATCTATCTTCACTACAGGCTCTTTGCCCGGTATATCCAGCATGCAGCCCAAGATGCCCCGCACACATTCCAGACCATTCAAATTTCCACGCCGGGGAAAATACGTCACCTTGTAACTCACATCCTTCCCTGCGGGTATCTGCCCCGGCTCTAACGGGCGCGCCCCGTCATCAAATATATAGATTCTGGCATTACAATCCGCCCGCCGAATTTGCTTAACGCACAATTCAAGGCATTTATAGTCTTCCCTGTAACAGAATATTGCGTAGTTCATTTTTATCAATTTATCGGGGTATAAATTTTGGAGGTTGCGATCCAGCCCCCCAGCTGGATATAAATTTTTCCGTTTTCGTCCCGGTGCAGTCTCATTGCGTGATCGCTATCGCAACCCAACACCGTCCACGAATCGCTTAAAAGACTATCAGAGCCATCCGGCTCCGTGTCTGCGTACAATTCCACAGCCAATTTATTATTCCGCAGAAACAAGCCTGCCTTCACACCGTTGACAGCATCAGACCAGCTTGATTCATAATCCAGCACCACATATTTCCCATTTTTCCGCAGGGGCGCGCGAAAGCTCAATTCTTCCGCGTCGCCCCCAGGAGTGACTACGAGGGAAAGAGCCCCTGCCTCTGCGGACAAGCCCACTTTATAGCCTCCGCCCACCTCATGCCGCTGCGAGTCCACAGTCAAATCCAATTCCCCCTTTAGCCCGGCAGGAGATACGGACAAATTCACCGGCCATTTCCCGCCATCATCCACGCTGGAATCTACGGAGGAATCAATTTTTATTTTTAATATATCAGTTTCTTCCTCAACTCCTTCTCCGTTCTGTTGCTTTTCATATTCAAGACCATCCCCCGCTTCCGGCATTTTACCGGATGCGGAAAAATAAATGCGTCCATCCTCTTCTTTGAGCAGCACAGAACCATCAGAAGAACACAAAAGCTTGAATTTGTAAGGTTTTCCCTTGTTCCCTTCTTTACCGCCTTCTTCACCCTCCCCCGCGCCTTCCTCTTCTTCATAAATCAGGGAACAGTCGCCGCCGGAAGGTTCCTTTGCGTCCTCGATAAGAGCGGCAATTTCTTTTTTCCGCTCTTCAGCCAAATCCACAATTTCAATACCTTTCCCGGCTCTTAACCCCAATTCATCAGGAGCAACCCCGCAATAAACCGCTCCCAGGGCATACTGTTTTACCGATACCAGAGACGGCAAATTTCCATCCTCCGGCAAGGGTTCTTCAAGCTTCTCCACCTTCGCCAACAGGAAGCAATAAGTGAATTCCTCTTCGGCTTCTTCATCATCCGGTTCCGCTACATACTGGAGCGGCTTGGAAGATCCTTTCGTTTCTTTCAGTTCCGCACTTTTAATGACGCCATCCCCGGTGCATTTCACTTCCAGCCAGATTTCCCCCTCTTCTTTCGGTGCCACCTCCCAGGTGCCTCCGCCGCGCTGCGCCAGTTGCCCAGCTATGTAAATATCGCCCTTCTTTACATAGGCCATATCCGGCGCGCCATCTTCATCCGTATCAACCACAACCCTCCAACCCTCATTCAGGGAACTTTGAGCATAATGAACATGGCCACTCCACGCCTCATGATACTTCAGGATCTTTTCTCCGGCTTCATCCGTTTCTTCCTTGAATTCCCCAAGATAAATTCTGACCGCGCGCGCCAGCCCTATTTCCTCCGCCGTCACTTCCGCATACGTAATGCAATCATGGTTATCCGCGCTCCGCTCAAGATACAGAAATACCTTATCCCCTCCCTGCACGGACAAAAAAGGCGGTTCCTCCGCCTGATCCATCTTTTCCCCGTTAAGTTCCGGCTTAATGCGCCGCACGCCTCCCGGATGCACTTCGAAAACCATGCCGGGCCAGAAATACGCCTTATATCCCGCATCCTCCTTTTCCAGCCTCTTCAGCGTAAACGGCTCGCCTTCTCCTGCTTTGTTTCTCCCCCCCGTTGGCCTTATGGTTAATGACGTGCCGCCCAGCCCCCGGTTAAACGTATAACCAACCCCGTTCTGCAAGCGGCAGGATTTAGCCAACTGTTCCAGCTCCCGGCACCCCTTAACCAAACGCCTCAATTTAGACGCGCTCAACTCTTCCCCCTGACTGAAAAACGGCCAGCTAATCATAATCAATACAAATCAGAATCCCAGCCATCCGGACCGCTCAACCGCCAGGAAACCGTCTGACGCCAATTCCCGGTTCCCGTCCTGCGGCCGCTCACTCCTTCTTTAATCCAATTATATTTTCCGCTTACCGCGGGCGCACCGCTTCCCGGAGATCCTTTTTTCCCAACCCCGGCCAGGCTCAACGCCTGAACGGTAGAAGTTACGGAAAACACCCCACCAGGACACAAGAAACTAACCTGCCCTTTACGCATCTTTTCCATGGCCTTCTTGCCTGCCTCCGATTTCACCGCATCCTCAATCACCTTATCATCTTTCCCGAAAGTATCTTTAGGAGAAGCACCGGACGCCACAGCCATCAATGCGTCTTTTTCTTCTCCATCTATATCCTGAAAGGCAGGATGCGTCAGCAACGGCTGTTCAGAGCAGGAATAATCCATGGAATATTCCACTTCCTCCCCTCCACCGAATTCAAAAGACGTTTCCCGCGGCAATTCGTAATAGAGCGTCACCCGCACCATATCCCCTTCCATCCCCTCCATGCTTATCTTTTTAAGCTTCAAACTGGCATCATCCGGATACGTGGACCCTATCGACGGGCACCGGGTATTCCAGCCTTCCTGATTGTCCGTGTAAACAATCCTCCCCACAGCCCTTACTTCCCCTTCATCCCCCCGTTCTATTTCCAGCGTCTTTTCATGCGTTTCCCGCTTCTTAATGTTAATTTTTCTTCCCATATTATTATTCTCTCTATCATTTAGCGGCTATTTCAATATCCCAGCACGGCCGCAGTTTTCAGGGTTCCCCGCCGCCCCGCGCCCGTGTTTTTCACGATCTGCTGAAGCAAATTTGTCTGCTTCCGCGCCTCCGTAAGTTGCGGCATGCTCCCCATCATGGAGCGGCCCCCGCCGCCCACCTGCGCCAGACTGTCCGCTATGGGCCCGCTCACTTCCTTCCGGTCCTTCCGCCGCTCCACCATATCCTCCAACCCGGCCATGCCACGGGCGCGCCTCTTGGCCGTTTTCCTATCCACTCCCATGTCGCGCTGCTGGTCATAAATCTCCTTCATGCGTTCCGCCATCTTCAACCGCCGTTCTTCCGCCTTGTTTCCCTCAGCCTGCGCTTTCAACAGGGCCATTTGCCGGCGGTATTCGCGCCCGGCCTGCGCCCGGTTCCGGTTCTGCTCCAGGGCGGCTATTTCATGGGCCGCCGCACCGGCACGGGCTTTGCTCATGCCATCCGCCTCATATTGGTTTTGCAGCTCCAGCACGCGCGCCTGCTCCTGCAACACGCGCAGCTTATCCTTCTGCCCGTGAATTTCCGCGCGCAGCAGGGCGGCCTGCTTCTGGTGTTTGGCCTCCGCCCTGTCCCATTCCTTATTCCGCTCCACAATTTCACGATCCACCTCTTCCACCTTGCCAAGCAATTCATACAAGCTCTTGATTCTGGACTCCACCCCTTCCAGATTCAACATGCCGTCCACGGCGTCCCCGCCATCCAGCAGGGCTTTCTGCTCCGCAATGGCCTTCTTGACGCCCTCAATGCTCCCATATCCTCCCAGCAGGTCTTTTTTCCGGTCCTCCAGCCCCATCACGCCGCGCCGCCGCTCCCTCTCTTCTTCCGCCCGGTCATAATCCAAGGATAACAATTCATCTTGTATTTCCCTGATCTTCTCCAGCGTCTTTTTCCGGGCCTCTTCCGTCTGCTGCCCACGTTGCGCCGCCCGTTCCCGCGTCTCCGCCGCTTTCGCGTTCGCTTCCGCCACCTGCTGCAATTCTTTCCGCTCACGTTGCAACAGCACCAGCCTATCCTGCACCGCAACAGTCATTCTCCCCAGCGGATCTTCCGCCATCAGGTCTTCTTCTTCTCGTTTCAGGCGTTTAATTTCAGCATCATATTCATCCATGACGCGCCCCACGTCCTGCTTGCTGGATACCTCCCCGGCCATCTTTTTGATCCGTTCATCAAAATCAACATTATCCCGGCCAAAATTTTTTTCCTTTTCCTGTACGTCCTTAGGCACATGGCCAAACGCATCAGATCCTACCCTATACAACTCCGATACAGCATAGGAAATAGCCGCAATGGCCGCCATAATGGCCGGCCCCTTCAGGGACGCGGCCAAATCGGCCCCCATGCGCGCCCATGTGCGTTTCGCGGTCAGCCCCACCGCCCGAACGGCTGAATCAAACCTCTTCATATTTCCGCCAGCCAGGCGCAATTCATTGTTGTAATCCACCCGGAAGGCTGCGGCGGCCGCCTGAATGGACCGCCCCACGGAAGAATTTGCCGCCATGCCTACAGCCTTCCACGCTCCCCAGGCCAGAACGCCGCTACGGAGCATCTTTTCAACACGCCCGCCTCCCGCGGCTACAGAAGCCAAACCGCCCCCCACCGCGGAAACAATAGGCGCGGCCGTTTTCACAATCCCCCCCAGCAATTCGCCCGTTACCCTCAACCCGCGCTCCACCTCCGGCCCATGACCGGCCCATGACGCGCCTATGGAGTCCATGGCATCCTTGATGCCGCTTGTTACCGGTTCCGCAAAAATACGGCTTAAGGCTCCAACCTTGCCTTTCAGGGTTTCCACTCTACTCTCTATGTCCTGCGTATTTTTCTCCATGGCTCCCGCAAACTGCCCGCTGCCGGAACCCATGGATTTCAAAGCACTAAAAACTTGGCTAAATCCGACCTTCCCTTTAGACATCATATCCTTTAACTCCGCCCTCGTTTTTCCCGCCTGTTTTGCCATTTTCCCCATAACGTCAATCCCGCTTAACGTAAATGGTTCTAATGTTTCCACATCCACCTTCCCCATTTGAAAAGCCTTGGAAAGCCGCGCCGCTACTGTTTCCAGACTGGCACCACCACCAGCCGCCACATTCCCAAGAGCCTCCAATGTGCTTTTTAACTCGCTCGCCCTTACGCCGCACCCAAGAAGCAACTGCGCCGCCCGTTGCGTTTCCGCCAGCCCAAACGGCGGCGTATCAGCAAAATCCACCACATCCCGCGCCGCTTCCGCCGCGCTTGACGCGCCGCCCGTGAATGCCTCCATGCGCCGGGTTACTCTCTCTATGTCATCCCCGCCCGCCAGCATGGCGGAAAACTTGCCCCAGCCTGCCCGCAGGCCGTTAATGCCGGCCCCTACCGCCGTAATGGTGGCGCTCATATTGATAAGCCCCGCATTCAGCCGCCTGCATGCCTTCCGGCCCTCCTGATCCATGCCCTTCAGCCCCTTCACGGCCTCCCCCGTGCTTCCGCCCACGGCACCCTGCAAGGCTTCGGACATGCCGCTTGCCGCTTTCCTGCTTTCCTCCGTTGCGGCAATAAAGCCGGAAGCATCCCCATCAATTTTAATAGTTGCCCCTTCGCTCATAATCGTTTTACGTTGACTATTATTGTAAATATTCTAAATTTAACCTATGGACTTCATTCTTTACGTCCTGAAAAGAATTCTTGCCGTTGCCTTTCTTGCGGGGGTATCGCTTGCCATCCTGTACCATGGCACTCCGTGGATTATTGCCTTTGTCCTCGTACTGCTCTACCTGCTTTTCCACGGCACCTCCACCCCTGCCAAAAAGTAAAGCAACCGGACTATTCCAGTTGCTCTATCTGTTCTCTCCACGTTTTCCTGGCCTGCTCCAGCACGTCCCCCACATGCCCGGAGTTCTCCGTGTAGCAGCTCCACCGGCACGGCGTCGCGTCATAGCTCCAAACCGCATGCACGTACTGCACCAGCCGCGCCAGCGGAATTTCCCACAGAATTTCCCGTTCCGGCCAGCCCGTAACACGCGCCACCGTCATCAGCATGGCCGCGCCCCAGGACGGCCACGCCCTAAAGGGTCCTCTTCATCCTCCCCTTCCGTCTCCGGATTCACCATGCCCGCCTGTATCACTTCTATATCCCCCAGCACGGCACATTCCAATTCTACCAAATCCCGGCCGGGAATGCCCATGGCCGCCGCTTCCACCAGGGCGCGCCTCTCTTCCTCCGGCGCAAAGACCCCTTCCCTGACTTCTTCCAGGCTCCCCATGTGTACCCACAGGAATTCCGCCAGATAATAGACAATTTGCGCCTTGTCGGTTACGCCAAGAGCCTCCCACATGGACGGATGCCGCCCGTTTTCATCCGGTGCCAGGTTAATTTCCCCCAAGCGGCTGTAAGGATTCCCGATGCGCTGCAACTGCATCATGCTTCCCAGGGTCATACACCGCAGCCGGTAGTTCTTCCACCGGAATTCATTCCCTCCGATTAACGCCGCTTCCGCCAGGGCGCGCCTTTCATGTTCCTGTAACTCCATTTTTCTTTATTGTTGATTGACAGTTAAATTAAAGGGCGGCCGCTAAGAAAACCTTCCGCCACGCCCTGCCAATACGGATCCGCATCCAGCCGCACCAGGGCCTTCCTTTTCCCCTTGCGGATGACGGCAAGAGGCACCTGGCTTTTCACAAAATCCAATAACCGCTTGTAATTGTGGAACGCGCACGCCACGTAAGCCAGCGGGCTTTCATTTTCCGGATCCGTCAGCCAATTCTTATCCCCGAAAAGCTTGATTACTTCCTCCGTCCTAAACCTTCCGTCTTCACTTTGCGGCTCAAATTGCCAGGTAATCACCCCGCCCGGAGCGGAGAGGCGCGCCCCGCTGCCTATCAGCACACTTCCGGCCGTGCATTTCATATTTACTCCCAGCGTCAGCAGCAACGCGGCAAGCATGGTGTTTTCCGTTTCGTATCTGGAGGCGTTTTCTGTAAATACTACCACATCACTTTCCAGCTTTTTATTGTCTGCGGCATTCATAAATCTTACTATCTGACTTTTTTATTCAGGCTTCAGGCGGCCGGGGACGCCCCGAACCCGTAAACCGTGCCGCTCACGTCCATCTTCTGCGCGTCCGTATTCTTCAGGTTGTGCTTGACGCCCTTCAGGAAAACGGTAGTGGCGGAAGGAGTTTCATTCCAAATATCCGGAATTTCATTGGCAAGGGTCAAAGACGCTCCCATTTTCAACGACGCCGCCCCCGTGGTAAGGATTGCGCCGGACATGGAAAAGGAAAGCTCTTCATCAATGATAAGCACCCCGCACTTTTTCCCCCTGTTATCCTTTTGTTCATAAATTTCCTGTTGGCCGTCAAAGTCGATCGACTCAACAAAAATTCCTTTTTCCGGTTCGTCAATCCCGTGCTTCGGGACATCTCCAATATGTGCAGGCATAATCAAATTCCTTTCGTGTTAAAGTTCATCTATCTACCCTTCAGGAGCTTTTTCAAAACTGCACGGGCACCGTCATTTTCCACGTCACCGCAAACGCTCCTTCCTCCGCCGCCGCATCCTGCGCGGGCCCCAGCCTCACCTTGCCAATGACCAAGAAATTCCGATAGGGCCGCGTACTCTCCACGGCATTCAGCCCGGCGCGGTCCACTTCCTTCAGCCGCTCTTCCGCCCATGCCTGCATCATCCGTATTTCATCCGCCGTCCGGTCATTGGCGTCCAAATGCAGATCTACGGATATTCCGGCGTGATACGTGCTGTATCCGGCCACAATTTCCTCCATTTCCGCTACTTGGAACAACGCGTATTCCTTCCCTTCCCGGTCTTCGTCCACCGCCATCTTCAACGGCACCGGAAACCCGTCCGGAATCCCCCGCGCCGGGTCCCCCCTGTCTTCCTGAAAACGCGCCTCCAGGCACGCAATCACCGCCTTAATCAAACAATCTGTCTGTGTCATCATGAATTAAGTTCCTTTTTCAACTTTGCCACATACCCCTTAATAACCTTCCGCATATCCCGGCCCGCAGAATTCAGCGCATACGCCGCCACGCGGGAAAGCTGCCCCCGGTCCGGATATTGCGGGCAATTCTCCATCTCAAACCGCACCCGGCCGCCCTGAACCGTCAAAGACGCCGCGCCGTCATAATGGGAGGCGTGCCGCGCGATCCACGCGGGCACCTTCTTCAGCCCGGCCACCTGCGCGCCCTGCAGCCACCCGGCCGCCATCCTCCCCACGTGCCGCCGCCGCTCCGCCAAAGCCCTCCGCACGTCTCCCGCCTGCGCCACTCCCGGAGACATCAGGCCGCCGCCCTTCAGCACGCGCACGCTGCTTTTTCGGCCCATTTTCAACAGGGTATGGCTCCGCAAAAAGGCATCCGCGGAAACGGTGGCCATGCCCTTAAACTTCTTCCCGCGCACCCCCAGCAACACCCCGCCGCGCTTCTTCCGGGGGTAAGCATAGGGCACCGGCCTTCCATCCTCACCGCGCTTCAACCGCACATCCGTTTCCAGCGGATCCCCGCCAATATCCCGCGCAATATGTTCCTCCAGCGTTCTTTTTCCGTTTCCGCCATTCTTCAGGCTGTTTGGCGGCGTGGTGCGTATGGCCTTGCTTGCGGCCCTCTTGGCATATTCAAGGGTCAATTCCCTGATGCCGTCAGCCCCCACTTTCTTCACCTCCGCCAGCCTTTTCAGCACGCGGGAAATATCCACTTTATACCTGACTTGCGCCATATTTGCCGGCTACACTTCGGATAACTCCAGCACCAGGGCCACGTCTCCGGCCCAATCCCGTACCCGCGCAATGCGGAAGGCCCGTCCGCTCCGGACCGCCACCACCTTCCGCCCGGCCGCAGGAACGCCCTTCAATGCTCTCCGCCGCACGCGCAGGGACGTTTGCACCTTGCACACCCGGCCCCCAAGCTCCACCTCATACCAGCCTTCCAGCGGCGCAAAAACGCCCCGGCACTCCTGGCCGTCCACCGTCACGCGCTCCCCCCAGGCTTCTTCCTGCTCATGATCCCCAAGATCCAGCAATTTTTTTATTTCTCCCGATAAGCTCATATCCGTTCAACAAAAACCGGCGCACGGAATGGACACCCCGCGCGCCGGTCCTTTGCTCTCTTTTACCCTATGATTCCGCCGAAAACCCGTCAGGCCCCTTCTTCTTCAGTCGGCCCTGTTTCTTCCCCGCCGCCGTCCTCAACGCTTTCATCTTCCGCCGCCGTCTCCAGAGCCGCGCCGGAAAGCTGTCGCAAATAATTCTTGTTGCCCACCGCCACGCCGTCCTCAACGCTTTCATCTTCCGCCGCCGTCTCCAGAGCCGCGCCGGAAAGCTGTCGCAAATGATTCTTGTTGCCCACCGCCACGCCGGCCAAAAGCTCCGCGGAAATGTAAACCGTTTCCGTCCCCTGGTCAGGCCAGCACTTCAGCAACAGGGAAATCCCCAGCTTAGGAGATTCTACCACCTGCGTTTCCAAATTCAGCTTCGGATCAATGTTCGGAAGACGGACGGCAACGGCCAGCGCGTCCGGCCGCGTCGCAAAACCAACCCCGGCATTCCCGGCAAGCACGTTCACCCCTTCCACGTAGTGAATTCCCCCCGGAATGGAATAAGCCCCGTCCGCAAGGTTAAGAGCAAGCGCATTCGTAGGAATCAGCCTGGAATAATACATGCGGTCCAAATAAACGGCATCCGCGCCATTAGCCATGGACGGCCAAATCACATCCGCCATCATTTCCGGCTTAAACCCGGCCCGCGGGCCAATATTCACCGTTTCCGCCTCGGAAGCGGCTATGGCGGCCATCAGGTCCTTCCAAAACGCTTTTGCGACCGTCCGCACAAGCGTTTGCACCTTATTCGCAAGCTGCACCCCGCTTTTCCTCTCCTTGTAGGACAAACCGGCCGGCCGGGAATAACGGTTCAGCGTCACGGAAACGGAGCTGGTCTTCAAATCGCTTTTATTCCAGTCTTCCGTGTTTTTCAACGCCTCCCCGGCTCCGTCAATCAATTCCACCTTGACGGAATCGCCGTCCGTCTTGAACTCGCCGGAGACATCCAGAGAAAACCGGCTGATTGAAGCCAATTCTTCCTCAAGGGTGGCAATGGCCGCCTGTGAAACAATGGTCCAGTTTAGCGAGGCGACATCATTTCCTTCCATCACGGCATTCCGCGGAATGTTCATCAATGTTTTTTTGTTCATCTTTTATTATGTTTATTTTTTGTTAATAAAAATCTATCTGCGAATTCCCAAACCTATTTTCCCGGCTGTTCCGCCAGCCGCGCGGCCTCCTGCGGATGCCCCATAATCCATTCCAGCGCATCCTGCGCGGCCATCTCCCGCAGCTTTTCGTTAGTCATGGCAGGCTCTTTCTTTCCGGGCTCTTCCGCGGCTCCCTCCGCGGGCGGGAGGCCGCCAGGAGCAACCCCTATTGCCGCCATTTCCCGCACAGCGGCCTCCTTCACACGCTGCCCAAATTCCCGCTCATGCGCCTGCATCACGCGGACCTGCTGCGCCTGCATGCCCCGGAACCCGTCATTTTCCGCCGCCAGCCTTTCGTTTTCGGCCACCAGCCGGGCAACTTCCCGTTCCAGTTCCTCCACGCTGTTTTTCCCGGCAAGCCCCACGGCGGCCATCATGCGGCGCAATACCGTGTAATTCTGCGGCGGCCCGCCCTTCTCTTCTTCGTCAGGGTCTTCCTCTTCCCCGCCGCCGTCCTCTTCTTTCCCCTGCGCGGCCGTTTCCTTTTGGCCGGACTCCGCAGCGGACGGGGAAATCACTTCGTCGCACCAGCCTTCCTTCACGGCCGTTTCCGCGTTCATCCACGTTTCCGCATTCAATACGGCCATCACGTCTTCCGCGCTCTTTCCGGTCCGCTCCGCGTAAATGCCTGTCACTTGCCCTTCCGCATCCTTCAGATCCGCTGCGTAAGCCTCAATCTCTTCCACCGTCCCCGCCGCACACCCGCGCGCCCGGTGGACCATATAACGGGAATTCTCCGAAATCAGCACACGGGCCGCCGCACAGGCAATCAGCGTAGCGGCGGAAGCGGCCACCCCGTAAATTTTGGCCGTCACCTCCATCCCGCACCCCTTGATAATGTCGTAAATCCCGGATGCCTCAAACAAATTTCCGCCCATGGAATTCAGGATGACTTCAAATCTGGTGCATCCCTCCGCCTTCAGCTCTTCGAGGTGCTTCGTAAATTCGTCAACCGTAGCATTGCCGTAACCGATATAACCGGAAATGGTAGCCACCCCTACCTTCTCTTCCGCCTCCATGATGCGGGAAAAGGCAAGCATGCCCGTTTTTTTCTGTTCACCGGCACCGCCTTCCAGCCGTGCCGCCATTTGCGCGCAAACAATCTTATTCATCACTTGTTACTGTTCTGTACTCTTCAGGAGCTTTTTCAAAATGCTATTCATGGGGATGCAAACCATCTTCTTCCGGCCCCCCGCCCATTCCCGGCTCTTCATCTTCCGGCCTCTCCGCCGCAGCTACCCCGCCGCGGTTCGCTCCCGGAATCACCTCTTGCAGGGTCAGTCCGTTCCGGGCGCACGCCTCCTTGGCCATCTTCAAATTCCGGATCTTATTCTTCACAATTTCTTCGAACGTGCATCCGTAATTGGCAAGGCACCAGCCATCCTGATCCGCCAGCGCGGAATCCACCAGGTTAATCATCAGATTCCCTTCCCGCCCCAGATCAATAGTCATGTCGCTCATGGGCGTCCACAGGCACCGCACCCAATGCGGATCCCTGCACAAGCGCAGCCGCCCCAGGGCCATTTCCCGCGCCAGCATGAAACGCCACACCCGCACGCACCACATTTGCCTGTAGGCATGCCTGATTTTCAGCCAACGCTTCAGCTTCTGCATCACAAACCGGATGCCACCGCTTCCCAGCTTATCAGGCTCCCACAGCAACGCAGGGGAAAGCCCGATACCATAGGCAACTTCATCCATCAAATGCTTTAGCAACGCCATCACATTAGGAGACGGCCTGTTATCCGTCAGCACCTTCAAATCCCGGCCGGGCGGAAGCTGGTGGACAGTAGGCCCCCCCAACACCTGCTCCACCCTGCGCCCGTCCGGCCCCACGGACACCTTGCCCACAGTCCCCATGCCCGGCCGTTTCTCCGCGCCCCCCGTTTCCACCAGCCCAACGGAGGCGGCCAGCTTGGCAGACTGCTTGACATACCCCACAATATCCGCCTCATCATGCAAATTCCGGATAGCGCGGTGCAAATCGGACAGGCCGCGCGGCTTCCCTCCGCCCATGTTATGCCGGTACAAAATAGCATCACGGGCCGGAATCACCGTCACCTCCCCCTTGTCCGGATGCCGCAGCCCATAGGCCGCCGTCCTCCCGTTTTTGTCCCGCATCACGCCGCAATTCCACGCCTTCCCTCCATCAGACGGAGATTGCACTTGCGGAGCTTCGTAAAACGCGAACGCCCCGCCTTCATCCGGCCCGCTGGTCAGCACCGTCAGCATGTCGCCATCAATCACGCGCTGCCGCTCGCTCCATATCTGCGCCGTAAAAAAATTCAGCTCCCCGCGGGCGTCAAACAATTCCGGATTCACGGCCCGATTCATAAAAATCTGGTCCGCTTCATGGTTCCAGTCTTCATCCGCCGTGCAGGCATGGGGCACCAGCCAGCCCAGCAGCTCCACCACATCCGCCACGGCCTTCCCGGCAAGCCCGGAATTCGCTTCCAGATTCCGCGCATTGCGCCAAACCCGATCCAGCGTCCAGGAATCCACTTCAAACCGGCTGTCCAGCGTCGGCCAGTACAACACGCTGGAGCCCCCGAACTGCAACGCGGCCGCATACCCTCCCCACATCTCCCTCCGCGGCGTTTCCTGTTCCCGGTTCATCTTCGCCGGCGCACCATGCCCGCGGCGCGCCCCGGCATACACGTTCCTTCTGTTCCTACCCATGGTTAAAAGCGTGTTATGGTATGATCAAACCGCACTTCCCGCACTCCGTCATCCGCGGCGGCCAGGCTGGAAAAATCCCCTTCCTCCATCTTCTTAACCGTGATCGCTTCCTGCAAGCAGGCTATATGATCCTTTAAATTCATAGTCTCCTGCGCGGTGTAGGACGTTCCGCCGCCCGTGGATGCCCCGGTTATTTCCTTGCGACCTTCCAGTATCGCCAGCTTTTCCCGCAGCATTCCCTGCAAATCCGGCAAATCATAATTTTCCACATAAGCCTGTACAATGGGATTCATACCCTTCAGGAGCTTTTTCAAAAACCCGCTATCATTCGCACCCGGCCGCCTTCAGCCTCTCCAGCACGTCATTCTTCCGGTACTCCTTCATTCTGCTTCCTTTCTTCAATCGCGTTCATTTCTTCCGCGTAAAAATCCCCGCGCCGCACCCACCAGGACACCTGCCCGATTTTTACGCAGTCTCCATAATGGTCATTCGGCAGCTTCCGCCATTGCGCCAGGCCGCCGCCCCTTGGCTTCTCAAGCTGCTGCCCGGACAATCCGGCCAGCAAATCCTGATCCGCATCTTCCGGCAAATGCAGGGCCGGAGCCGCCCCTTTCTGGATGCGCCCCGCGTAAAGCTCCATTTTGGCGGTGCGGTCCACGTACAAATAAAGCTCCAGCCCCGGATGCGACTTCACTTCGCTAACATTCCAGCTTCCGAAATTCGCGCCGCTCCCCTTCGTAGGCCATAGCTTGCCGTAATACTTATAGCACTCGTCATAAACCTTCTGCGCCCAATCCCCGGAATCAATCAGCCCAAAATCAGGACGCACCCCGCCCCACTCCAGGCTTTCAAAATGGGCCCCTATGCCCGGCGTCGCGTCCGTCGTGCTGATGCCCAGCAGGGTCCCCCAATCAACCACCCATGTTTCCCCGCCGCGCCCTATCGCCTGCGCCACCCAGTGAGTTTGATTCTGGCCGGGGTCATAGGACACTACCAGATAATAATAATGCCGCGGCAACTCTCCGCGCCGGCACACACCGCGCAGCCCCCGCACGCTGTCATCCCCCACCTTGATTTCATACTGTGTAAACGGCAACGCCTCCCAGCCGTTCCGGAAATTGTGCAGGGCCACCTGCCGGAACAGGTCATTTTGAGCCACGATGAACTTCCGCGCCATCTGCCCCCATGTCACAAACGGGGAATAAAGGGAATTCAGGTGATACCCCCGCCGCGCGCGGGAGGCGTTCGGATTCGTCGGCCGCCACTCCCCCTTTTCCATCATCCCAATCTTCTCCCAATCCTCCACCCGGCCCTCGCAATGCGGGCACACGTAAAACGTATGATCCTGCACCCAATCCGCCAGCGCATCCCCTTCCAGATCCTCCCGCCTTTCCCATTGCACCGTATTCCGGCTAAACTCCAGGGGCATCATTTCCCCGCAGCGCGGACACGGCACATAAAACTTCCTCATGTCCGTGGTAATAAAATTTTGCCAAAAATAAGAATCTTCGGAAGAAGGCGTGGACGCATGCAGAATCTGATACCGGTGAAAGCCCTTCGCGCGCTCTTCAATCAGGTCCACCGGGTGCGCTTCTTCCTTATTCTCATGCTTATACTTCGCTTCCTCGTCCATCACGCAGCGCATAATGGGCCTGCTGGACAAATTGCCCGGCTCTGACACCCCAACCATGTAAAGCTCCATGGAATCCAGGCGCATTTCCGCCGCCGTAAAGGCGTCAGGGTCACGCCGCTTATGCCGCGCCAGCACATCATTCTTGGATATAAGCGGCTGGAGCCGCGCCCGTGAAAACGACCTGGCAAGAATTTCCGTAGGCAACGCCCACAACATGGGCGCGGGGTCATTGTCAATGAAATACGCCGCCGCAATCAACAGCGAAACCGTCTTGCCGGACTGCGTGCCGAAGCACCAGTAAATATGCTGCAACCCCTCTTCCCTGATGCTTTCCAGCGGTTCCCGCATATACGGCATGCGCGCCGTGGAAAACCGCCCCGGCGCGTTCGGTGAAGTCTCCCGCGGCAGGACCAGGCATCTTTCCGCCCACTCCACCACGCCCGGCTTCTCATGAATCTTCAACTTGCTAAACATGATTCAACAATCCGTTTATTTCCGCGTTCAGGTCATCAATCTTCCTGTTCCACTCCCGCGCCCATTCGTCCCAGGCTTCATAAAAACGCGGCCGCCCGGCCGCCTCCAGCCGGGAACCGATAAAGTCCCTCTGCTGCGCCATCAGCTCCGCCAGCGGCGCAACGCCCCGCGTTCGCATCTCGTGAAACACATGGACCGGCACCAGACTTCCGGCCGCCTCCTGAAGCCTCTGCTCATGCAGGCCGGCCCGCTCCCAATTCGCGCGCGCTTCGCGCACGGCACGGGTGAACGACGCAATCAGCCCCACGTCACCGGACCGGGCGGCCGTTTCCAGTTGCTCTTCCATCCTCTTCAAAATCTGCCATGCGCTTTCCTTCGCCTCCCCGGCCCGCGCCAAATCGGACGCTCCGCCCATGGGCGCGCCCTCTCCGCCGCCTCCGGCCGCTTCCGCGGAGGACGGCGGAAACTGCGCCGCCAGAAAAGCCCTCCATGCCGGGGAATCCTTGGCCGCTTCTATCTGCGCCCAACGCAAAGACTTTCCATTCTTCTCCGCGAAAGCCTTCTTCAACGCGCCGTTTACTCTGTCTCTCTTCTGTCCCATATCACGAATACATGAGAAAGCGAACGCCCGGAAAGCCGGACAAGCCCCAGCTGGAGCCTGCATGCTCCCGGAGCCCCAGCGACCCGGCAAATGCTCGTCTCATTCACCGGGGGAAGCCTCCCGCGCCGCGCTACTCTTCTCCGCCGTGCACCTATTCACGACGGCGGGCGTTCGCTCTCTCTACTATTAAGCGAAATTTTCAAAAACGAAAAAATGCCCTCCAAATCAGCCGCTTTCCCCCGTCCGCCGCCCGGAAGACGAAAAAAACGCCGCCATCCGTCCGCTTTTGCGAAAAAACCGCAGACCCACGCGAACAAAAACACGGCCATCCCCCTTCATGGTGCGCTAAAAAAATCCCTTCATGAACACTCCCGCTTTTCCCTGTGTCCGCCGAACTCCGCGATCAGGGCCCCTCAATTAAAAGATTCCTTGCCGCCATGCCGGCCCTGCCCTGCGTGCCGTTCGCTCCCTTGCCCCGTGTTTTCTTTTCGGAATCTTTTTTATATATCATTCTTCTATCCGTTATTATCCGGTAATAAGTACGCAAGTACGCTATAAGATACATATTCATCTTATCATCAACCGCTTATTCCCTGCGCCGTCATCCTTGACCACGTTTCAAAAACGCGCCGTTATCTGCCCCCGCTCCGGCCTGTTCCACCTTGCGAAGCACTCTTCAAAACCCCATACCCCCTTTCAATCCGCACAAAAGCGCGCCGTTCTCGGACAGGAACGACGCTTCCCAAATCTAAAATGAAAGTGTGAAAACGCCTTAAAAACGGACAAGGGGAAGAAGGCGGGAGAAAGGGAAGAACGGCACGCGGCAACGACGCGGAAGAACACGAAAAAAGGCGTCATGAACTGCTCATGACGCCGGAAAGAATAGAGAAACTGGCATCGCGTACGGGACTCGAACCCGTGTTGCCCGCGTGAAAGGCGGGAGTCCTGGACCGCTAGACGAACGCGACATTAGGTTTGCAGGGACTGCGCAAGGGAGTAAACACCGTCGGAAGCCAAAAGGCAAGAACTATTTGAGCAGAAAGAGAAAAAAGGCCAGCTTCAGAGAGTCATCCAAACTCATTCATCCGTAACAAACTCCTATCTGGAATCTTCATATTTCTAAATTGAGAAATATTTTCCTTGCTTGATTTTCTAAAAAAGGTAATATCGAAACATGAGCAGCAAGAAAAAGCTTCTGGAAAAAATCATGAACCCTGACAAAACAGGGAACGTCACTTTTGAAGAAGCAACCAAATTGCTCTCCCATCTCCATTTTCAATTCAGGCAAACTGGAGGTTCCCATATGGTCGCCTGGCATGAAAAGATCCCAGAGATTATTAACATCCAACCCGGCCCCAATGGAAAAGCCAAACCCTATCAGCTCAAACAGATAAGAACCATTATCAACCAATACAACCTCCATAAAACGCTATGACCCCGCACTACACGATCAACATCGAATGGAGCGATGAAGATGCCTCTTTCATCGCCACCGTCCCCCAGCTTCCCGGCTGCATGGCGGACGGCCCTACAGAAGAAGCTGCCCTGGCGGAAGCCAAGCGCGCTATTCAGGACTGGCTGGAAACGGCCCGCGCCATCAACCGCCCCATTCCCCTTCCTCCCCCTACTATTGAAAGCCTGGCCCGCGCCTCCGCCCTGCTCAATAAATCGGCCATAGCCCGGCTCATTGGCTTGGAACAACGTACCCTGAATGCCCGTATCAAAAACCGGACGCCCCTCACTCCAAAGGAAGCGGAACGTCTTCAGAGTGCGTTGCAGGATAACAATCTTGCCCTCATCTGACTTGTCACACCAGCTTTTTCCCACAAGCCCATGGCTCCGGCCATGGGCTTTTTATGTTTCCCCCTTCACTCTGCTTGGCCAGCATCAATTCTAACATTATAAAAAAAACTTGTCCGCACCTTCAAAATTAAGCTAAATATAGGATATTTCACCAATGAACACTACTTGTCCAAACTGTAACAATAATATCACCTGCCCGGATCACTATGTCGGCAAGCCCTGCATTTGCCCGCACTGCCAGCACAGTTTCACGGCTATTCCTACCGTCATCAGCCAGACAGCCCCCAATTCCAAAAAGGGAAAGGATAAAGCCTCTGAACAGGAATCCGCCCTTTCCCTTGCCACCGGAACGGCCAATGTCTGCATCTTTTTTGCGGTATTAACCTTCATCGGAACTCTTATCACCGGCATCCGCACTTATCCAGTACCGGAAATATCCCGCATACCTCTGGCCGGATTTGGCCTTATTATCCTGCTTGCCCTTCTTCTCTCCATGGGGTGGCTTGTTGCTGCCAGCATCATCAAGCTTCTTGTCTGTATCGTCAAAAAATAACATTATGAGTAAAATAAAATATTTAAAAGTTTCTTCCTTGAGACTTCACGATGAAAACCCAAGGTTGAAAGATCGTACGCCCGGAAGGACACAGAAGCAACTGGCCAAAGAGCTTATCCATTATAAAATAAAAAATTTCCGGGAGCTAATGAAAAGTATCCGGGAAGGTTATACAGATGCAAATGTTATTACAGTAGAAAAAGTTAAGAACAGATATATAGTCAAAGACGGAAATAGGAGAACAACTATTCTTAAGCTTTTGCACGGCCATCTCTCTCCAGACGGACTAGACTTACCTTCTGATTGCATCAATATGATCAATAGCATTGATGCAACATGGAAACAAAAATATGACACCGTACCATGCTGGCAAGCTAACACTTCTGAAGAAGAAAACCAATACATAGAAAGAGAGCACGTCTCCAGTATTCCTGCCTCTACGAGCGACTGGGGCATCATTCAGAGAACCATAAAAAAAGGGCCTTCTTCTCCTTTATGGTACCATGCCCAACTCGCACTAAAATTTCAGAAAAATTCACATATTCCTATAGACTCTAAGTACAAGGAAAAATGGGAATCGGACTATCCGCTAACACTGCTTCAAGAAGCTTTTAATAAAGGATTAACGGAAGTCTTAGGAATGTCTATTGAAGAAGTTGAAAAGAAATACCCCAGTAATATCCCTCTAGAATTAAAAATATCTCTAGACCATTTATTCTATGATCTGGGTATAGAAAAAAACCCCAAACTTCATGAAAACGACCCAGCTCTTACATTTGATGACGTTCGAAAACAAACTTTTAAAGAAGAAATTCTCATTGGACGTTATCATCTTCAACATATTTCTACATATTCGGGAGATATAGAAACGTCTGCCGACGGGACAGACGGTGAACCTGATGGAACTGGCGGTGGAACTGGCGGTGGAACTGGCGGTGGAACTGGCGGTGGAACTGGCGGTGGAACTGGCGGTGGAACTGGCGGTGGAACTGGCGGTGGAACTGGCGGTGGAACT
>ENA-ORMO01001847-ORMO01001847.1-human-gut-metagenome-genome-assembly--contig:-NODE-1847-length-19969-cov-8.457919_pt1 | contig 19969 bp, 15 predicted proteins | sample MGYA00242106_ERZ509001 | MGnify/ENA primary metagenome ERZ509001 (study PRJEB26280, sample SAMEA2338736) | human gut metagenome | biome: human gut; feature: human-associated habitat; material: faeces...
CTCAGGCAGAGTGCCGTTTCCTTCTGCTTTCACCAAACAACCTGCTGAAACCTTCAGATGGTGGTCCGGTAGCCGTTCCTTCACAGGATATGGTACTTGGTATTTACTATCTGACTCAGGACAGACCCGGTTACAAGGGAGAAGGCAAAGTATTCAAGAGTCTGAATGAAGCGATTCTGGCATATGAAAACCAGGTAATTGCTCTGCAGACTAAGATTTTCGTTTATGTTGAAAAGAAAATGCCAGATGGAACAGTATCCAGAGGTAAGATTCAGTCTACTCTTGGACGTCTGTTATTCAACGAAATCCTTCCTCAGGATTTAGGTTTCGTAGACAGAAGCATTCCTGGCAATGAACTGCTTCCGGAAGTCGATTTCCTGGTTGGCAAGAAGCAGTTAAAGAAAATCCTGGAAAAAGTTATCAATACTCATGGTGCTACCAAGACAGCGGAAGTTCTGGACAGCATTAAGGCAATGGGCTATAAATATTCTACAAGAGCAGCTATGACCGTATCTATTTCAGATATGACTGTGCCGCCACAGAAGCCAGAGATGATTCAGAAAGCTCAGGATACTGTAGATTTGATTACCAAGAACTTTAAACGTGGTCTTATCACAGAGGAAGAACGTTATAAAGAAGTTGTTGATACATGGAAGAAGACTGACGATGCCCTTACAAAGGCACTGCTGGATGGTCTTGACAAGTACAATAATATCTACATGATGGCTGACTCTGGAGCCCGTGGTTCTGATAAACAGATTAAACAGCTGGCAGGTATGCGTGGTTTGATGGCTGATACAACGGGTCACACCATTGAGTTGCCAATCAAGTCCAACTTCCGTGAAGGTCTTGACGTACTGGAATACTTCATGTCTGCACACGGAGCCCGTAAAGGTCTTTCCGATACTGCTCTTCGTACAGCCGACTCTGGTTACCTGACAAGACGTCTTGTAGACGTATCTCAGGAGCTGATTGTTCGTGAAGTAGATTGCTGTGAAAGCAAAGGCGAAATTCCAGGTATGTGGGTAAAAGCCTTTGTTGATGGAAAAGAAGAAATTGAAAGTCTTCAGGAACGTATTACAGGACGTTTCTCCTGTGAGACAATCAAAGATAAAGATGGAAATGTCATTGTAAAAGCAAATCACATGATTACACCAAAACGTGCTGCTCGCGTGGTAACAGAAGGTGTAAATGCAGAAGGCAAACCATATGATGCAGTGAAGATTCGTACAATTCTTACCTGTAAGTGTCATGTTGGTGTTTGTGCAAAATGTTACGGTGCAAACATGGCAACAGGAGAGCCAGTACAGGTTGGAGAATCTGTTGGTATCGTTGCAGCTCAGTCTATCGGTGAACCAGGTACACAGCTTACCATGCGTACATTCCATACCGGTGGTGTGGCTGGTGGAGATATCACACAGGGTCTTCCTCGTGTCGAGGAGCTTTTCGAGGCAAGAAAACCGAAAGGTCTTGCTATTATTACAGAAATCAAAGGTACTGCTACCATTAAAGATACTAAGAAGAAACGTGAAATCATTGTTACAGACAATGAGAACGGAGAATCTAAGACTTACCTGATTCCATACGGTTCCCGTATCAAGATTCAGGATGGACAGTATCTGGAAGCAGGTGATGAACTTACCGAAGGTTCTGTAAATCCACACGATATCCTGAGAATCAAAGGTGTTCGTGCGGTTCAGGATTATATGATTCGTGAAGTTCAGAGAGTTTATCGTCTCCAGGGTGTAGAAATCAATGATAAGCATATTGAGGTGATTGTACGCCAGATGCTGAAGAAGATTCGCATTGAGAATAATGGAGATACAGAATTCCTTCCAGGAACTCTGGTAGATGTTCTTGACTTTGAAGAAGAGAACGAAAAACTCATTGCAGAAGGCAAAGAGCCTGCAGATGGAAAACAGGTAATGCTTGGTATTACAAAAGCATCTCTGGCAACAAACTCCTTCTTGTCAGCAGCTTCCTTCCAGGAAACAACAAAAGTTCTGACAGAAGCAGCAATCAAAGGAAAGATTGACCCATTGATTGGTCTGAAAGAAAATGTTATCATTGGTAAGCTGATTCCGGCCGGAACAGGTATGAAGAAATATGCCAACATTAAGCTGGATACAGATGAAGATGAAGTTCTGGAAGAGGACGAATTTGAAGAAGAAATGACAGAAGAAACTGTTGAGGCAGAAGCAGTGACAGTAGAAGAAACAACGGAAACTACTGAAGATGTGGAAGAAAACACCGAAGCAGAAGAATCTGAGACAACAGAAGAATAAATAAGAAAAGCGGATGTGACTTGTTCAAATCACATCCGCTTTTCTTATATTATCTGGATATAAAATTGTTTAATAGCATAGGCAGCAGCGCCCAGGGGACCTTCGAAAGGATTGTAGGGGAGAATCTGAACCGTACGGTCTGTGGGGTCGTCTACAAAAAGTAGCTGCTGTTTAATATAATCCATCAGCTCTTCACAGATTTCTTCGTTAGAAAAGAGAGAGCAGTGGAGATAGATTTTATCCGGATTCATAATAATAGCCAGATTAGAAATAGTGATACCCAGATACTTTAGTGCTGTTAAAATGAAGTTTCCAACCTGCGTATCACCCAGAGAAAATGCTTTGGAAATATCTTCGATAGTAAGTTCCTCTGCAGAAGGTTTCAGGGCGGTTAAAACGGTGGAAGCATTACTTTCATACAAGAGTCTGCAATATTTCAAAAGCCAGGTTTCGCTGCAATAAGTCTGGAGACAGCCTCGCTTGCCGCATTCACATTTTTTTCCTTCGGGATTGACAATGGTGTGTCCGATTTCGCCGGCATAGTAATTGGTGCCCTGGAACAAACGGCTGTCTTTTATCATGGCACAGAACATACCCAACCCGCTGTGGAAAAAGGCAAAAGTTTCCGGAGATGTTTGGTCAAACAGATAACGTCCAAAAGCCATGCAGCGGACATTATTTTCCAGAACAACCGGAAATGGGAGACGTTTTTTCAGTTCTTTTCCACGAAATCCGGGAAACGTGGAAGAGTTTACGATGACTCTATCCTGGTGGGCGTCAATGTGCCCCGGCACAGCAACTCCGATACCAATGAGAGATTTCGCAATATCAGGGTGAGAGTCCAGAATCTCTGTGATTTTGTTAATGAGAAATTCTGTGATGTTTTCTTTTACTTCCGTTTCTAAAAGGCCTGAGGTCTGGAATACAGAATTCCCTCTAAGGTCGCAAATCAAAAATCGTACATGGCGTTTCGTGAACTCCACACCCATGGAATAAACCCGGTCAGGAACTAAATCCAAAAGGATTTTTTTTCGTCCCGGAGAGGTTTCTTCCGGGTTTTCATCAGAGCCGATTTCCTGTATAATACCTTCCCGTATGAAGTCTCCGGAAATAGAAGTCACAGTTGCAGGAGTAATCTGTGTGTTCCTGGCAATGGTAGAACGGGCAACCGGAGCATGACGAAAGATATATTCCAGAATTGTACTTCTATTTTCCTGATTAGTCATAAGCTGAGAACCCTCCTCTTTGAATCCGTGCTAAAATTTTTCAATGAGAGGAAAACCTGCATAATTGGTAGAAACTTCAATGACCCGGTAAACATCCAGGGCCTTCTGGAATTTATATTCCTGTGAACATACATAATGCGTAAAGGTTTTCCAGGCTGCCTCCACTTCAGGAGTCTTACCTTCTGAAAGGAAAAGCAGTGCTTGTGCTAATAATATACAATATTCACTGTGGTAGTCAAGATGTTCCCAGAAAAGTTTTTCCACAGGTGAAGCCAAAACAGGTACTGGTGTCAGGTGTTTTTGGCGGAAGTTTTCTACAGTTTGGAGCAAGTGCTTCATATTTGTTGTTACCTGTGGATTGATTCGGCTTCCTTTTCCGTTGTAATAATCACAGTCGCATAAAGCAGAAAGTGAAGATAAATAGGAGAGGCAGTCTTCCCACGGTTCTCCGTAGGCAGCCTGGAAATATTCAGCAGCCAAATCTTCAAAACTGGAATCTGTTCCCAACAGGCATTTTCCCATAATATAGTTGGGAAGCCCGTTTGGCAGGAAGCAGCGGAGCTCCTGGCAGCTAATATATCCATTTAGCTTTAATTTTTTCAGGCTGTGAATATCTTCATAAATAATTTTTGCAATGTGTACATATCCCATATCCCCATAATGCGCTCTGCCAAGAGGATAGTCGTAATCAAAAGCATCTCCTTTGAAAATATCCTGCCATTTGGCAAGGAAAGATAGATTTTCCTCCAGATTGACCGGGAGTGTAATCTGGTTTCTCTGATATTTCGGAGGCTTTGGAAGTGTTTTGGGAATATCGTAGGAGCGCAGGAACGTCCGGCTGATGGGAGCGAACATCATAACAAAACGCTCGGGATGAAGCAGGCGTTCTTTTTCGGGTGCCCATAAAAGTTCTTCATAAAGCAAAAATACAATTTTGGTAGAGAGCTGTTTCTCTGTAAGAGCCCGGTCGATTTCATTTAAAATGTGCACATACAGGTCAGAAGGCAGATGATTTTTGCAGGCATCGCATTCGCAGTGATTGTTAAAAGCGTCTGCCAACCATATGTGGAGATAGTCCACCTCCGGATGTGCCAGGGAGTAGTCCACAACTTTCTGCACAAAAGAGGAAACTACCTTTGGATTGGAATAACACAGGTTCGTGTTAATGGGAATCCCTTTGTAAAATCCACGTTCTCCGTCCACGAATGCAGTCATGGAAAGTTGTTCTTCGCTTAATTTTGCGTCAGAAGAAACCCAGCCAAGGGTATTCTGGTCCAGTACAGAACAAGTCCAACCATGCCCTACCCTGTGATGCTTCAGCCCTCGTTTCTTTAGTTCTTCATCAATGACAGCAGAAATCTCAGCCGCCTTTTCCAGAGAAAACTCTTCCGGAGAAGAAAGAGGATTGTTCTTATGTGAATACCACAAGTTCAAGAATGCATAAGGCAGTTCAAATTGCAGGAAAAAGGAATTGTAGCCAAGTTTTGGAAGCCAGTCAATAAATTCCAGAATATTTTCCGGTGAATCTGCGCCTTCGATGCACACGCCTCTGTGGTGATACAGGGCTTTCTGATGGTGAGAAATAGAAAGCTCTTCTATATTAGGAATAGAAGGGATTTTCTCGTATTCTTTACCGGGTCTTAGGAAGCGGCATCCCAAAAGTGTGAGATACTGGTAAACGCCAAGCAAAACAGAACGTGGATTGCTTCCTTTGATATACCCATGCAAATGAGAGATTTCTATTTCGTATTCATCTTCATCAAGGGAGCAGGCAGCGGATGGAAAAAGTCCTAAACAGATGGTTGGATGACGGTTTTCTGCTTTTGCGTCTGTCTCGGATAAAAAAGAAAGGGAATTATTTATTTTTGATAAATAATGTTTTAATTCAGAACCAGCAAATAAAATGGTATCAGAACTTGATGCGCACTCTATTTGTATATACATTTTAATACCTCCGTAATTTAGTTATTAAAAGTAATAAACCTTAAAAAGATTATAACGAAAAGATGATGAAAAGTATATGTGAAAAGTGCACATAAAATAGAATGTTAAATTGACAATAATTAACAAAATCATAAATAAATGTTGATTTTTGGAGCATAACATAGTATATTATAGACCATAGAGAAGAATAAATAAATAATTATATAAAATAAATAAATGGAGGGCTATATGAAAACAAAAACAACTTTAGCAGAATTTCGTTCTATGAATTCTGTAAGGAAAAAACGCATTTTGCGAAAGAATGCCTGGTGCTGGGTATTTATGCTGCCAACCCTGATTCTCTATATTCTCTTTCAGGGGTATCCTATTATAACAAGTGCCTGGTATTCTCTTCTGGATTGGTCTGGTATGACGATGAATGCTACTTTTGTAGGCCTGGGCAATTTTAAAGAACTATTGCAAGATCCGCTATTTTTTAATTCTGTGGGCAACAGTTTTAAGTACATGGTATTAAGTGTTCCTATTCAGTTGATACTTTCTTTGATGATTGCTTATATCTTAACCAGCATTATAAAAAAAGGTGCAACGGTATTTCGTACCATGTATTTTATTCCAGTGGTTACAACAGCTTCTATTGTAGGTATTATTATGATTTTCATTTTTGGAGGTACTGGTCCGGTAAACCAGGTGCTTTCCATGCTGGGAATTGATACGATTAATTTTCTTGGGGATGCCAAAACAGCTATGTTTACTGTAGTTTTGATTGGTGTTTGGAAAGATTTAGGAACTTACATGATTTACTGGATTGCAGCTTTGCAAAGTGTGCCGCAGGATGTATATGAAGCGGCAAAGATTGATGGAGCAGGAAAGTTCAGGACCTTTACTGATGTAGTGTTCCCGCTGATTCTGCCAATTGGTGGTGTTATCACTGTGCTTTGCGTCATTGGTTCTCTGAAAGTATTCGATATTGTTCAGACAATGACAAATGGTGGCCCATACTTTGCAACCGATGTGGTAGCAACATTTGTATATCGGACAGCTTATTCCAGTACAACAGGAAGTCCACGTCTTGGTTATGCCAGTGCTGCAGCTCTGATGTTCGGACTTATGGTCGTTGTTATTGGTATCGTCTTAAATCTGATAAAGGGTTACTTTAATAAGAAGAGAAATGTTTAAGAGAGGAGATTAGCTCATTATGAAAAAAGAGAGAATTGCAGGGAAAGTCGGAAAAACTGTGATTTATGTACTGCTTTCTGTTGTTGCTCTTATCTGGATGTATCCTTTTATCTGGATGATTAGCGCTTCTTTAAAAACTCAAAGTGAATTTTTTGCCAGTGGTCTGAATTTAATTCCAGAGAGTTTGAATTTTGATAACTATGTAAGAGCATGGAACAACGCCAATTTTGGTGTGTACTTTAAAAACTCTATTATTGTAACGGTCAGCGTTGTTGTGATTGTTCTTTTGTCAACATCTGCAGCTGGTTATGTTATGGGAAGATATGTTTTTGTGGGGAAGAAGCTGATTATGGGTATTTTCATGGCAAGCATCACAATCCCGTTAGTATTTACAGTAATTCCTATTTATGAATTATTAAAAGAAATGGGATTAGAACAAAATCTGCTGGGATTGATTCTGGCAGAAGCCGGTGGAGGTCATGTAATCTTTCTGATGTTGTTTTCTAGTTTTTATGGTGGACTTCCAAAAGAACTAGAAGAGGCTGCTACCATTGATGGAAGTGGTTTTATGAAAACGTATTCCAGCATTATGTTCCCTTTGGCAAAGCCAATTATGGCAACCGTAGTAATTATGCAGTTTATCTGGACATGGAACTCATTCCTTCTGCCATTGATTGTTACGCTGAGTAAGCCGGAAATGCGTACATTAGCTGTTGGCTTGTATGCATTAAGAGGTGAAAACGTGGTTGACTGGACAGGTATTGCTGCTGGCGCATGTATTGCAGTTTTGCCGATTATTTTGATTTTTGTATGCCTGCAGAAATATTTTGTAGATGGTGTGGCAGGCGCTGTAAAGAGTTGAGAAACAAAATTATTATATTTCATTATTCAAGGAGGTATTTTACCATGAAAAAGAGAATCGTAGCGTTAGCTATGGCTGGTCTGATGGTTCTGTCAGCAGTAGGATGCGGACCAAATGTGAGCAAAGGAGGCTCAGAAGGAAAAGAGCAGGAAACAACTTCTGAAAAGAAAGAGAATTCCAAAGGTGACGGAGAAGTTGTATTGCAGGTTGTAGATATGAGTGATTCTACAAAAGCAAGAAGAGAAGAGTACAACAAAAAGTTTGAAGAAGAGAACAACTGTAAAGTGGAGTACACAGTATTGGCAGGAGATCAGTATCAGACAACCATTAACTCTTCTATCAAAGCAAACACTGCACCAGATTTATTTGCTCTTCCAGGTGGAGTGAAGCTGTCTACAGCAGTAGAAGAAGGCTGGTATATGCCTATGAATGATTATGTGGAAGAAGGATTTTTTGATACTTTTGCAGAAGGTGCATTAAACGAAGGTATTACAACAATGGACGGACAGGTTTATGTACTTCCTGAATCAGCAAATATTGTAAATACTTTGGTATTTTACAACAAAAATGTTTTGGAGGATGCAGGAGTAGATACCGAGAATCTTCCAAAAACATGGAGTGAATTTAGAGAAGTGTGCAAACAGGTAACTGAAGCTGGAAAGGGAAAATATTACGGTATGATTGAAGGCGGAAAACAGGTAAATCGACTGGAAATCGCTATCCGCGCATTGTCTTGTCTGGCTGGAAGCAAGTCAAACGATATTGGTGTTATCAGCATGGTAGATGGAAAGAATGTTTTAAATTCCGACGCTATGATTCAGGCTTTTGATTTTTATAGTGGACTGGTACAGGACGGCAGTTTCCATCCAGACACTGTAAACTTGGCAGCGCCAGAAGCAAGAGCATTGTTTGCGCAGAATCAGGCAGCATTTCTGATTCAGGGATCCTGGTGTATTTCAACTTGGGAAAAAGAGAATCCGGATTTAGAGTTTGGTGTTATGGAAATGCCAGTACCAGACGATGGAGCAAAAGGCGGACTTCCTTACATTGGTGCACAGCCATGGATGGGTATCTCCAAAACATCTGACAATCCTGAACTGGCAGCAAAATATCTCCAGGGGCTTTATTCTGAAGAATATCAGTCTGGTGTAGTGGAAGATGGTGGCTTTGTATCTGCTATTAAAGGTGTCAATGAGAAATATATGAAAGATGGTGTTATGAAGGATTATTATACACTGGCTTTAGAACAGGGTAAACTTTGCCCAGACCCAATTGTAGGCAATGCAGATGCATCTGCTGTTTACGCAAACATTACAGAAATTTCTCCAAACTTAGGACAGATTGTACAAGGTACTCTTACAGGAAAAACAGATTATAAAGATACTTTGAATACATTAGCTGAAAATACCCAGAAAGAATGGGAAAACGGAATTAAAAAAGCGCAGGAAGCTGGCGCTGAAGTTTCTGCAGAAGACTTCGAATTTAAAAATTGGAATCCTTTAGAAGACTATACAGCAGAAGATTATCAGAACAAATAAGAGGAAATTGCCGGGGTGTATATCATCTCGGCATTTCCTTTTTATAAATCTTAAAAATTGTAGAAAAAATCCTTGACAGGTGAAATCTTCCTATATATAATGAAGAGGTATGCGTGAGAAATAGGGATTTTATGCGCATATGAGATTATTCATATGATGAATAACTGGCAGCCACTTTATTTCTTCTATAATAATATAGAAGATGTGCAAATTTTACAGGAGGTGAAAGGAATGCCAACATTTAACCAGTTAGTAAGAAAAGGACGTCAGACTTCCGTGAAAAAGTCTACAGCACCTGCACTTCAGAAGAGCTACAACTCTTTACAGAAAAAATCTTCTGATATGTCTTCTCCACAGAAGAGAGGTGTATGTACAGCTGTTAAGACTGCTACACCAAAGAAGCCTAACTCAGCTCTTAGAAAAATCGCCAGAGTTCGTCTTTCAAACGGAATCGAAGTAACAAGCTACATTCCAGGAGAAGGTCACAACTTACAGGAGCACAGCGTTGTTCTGATCCGTGGTGGTAGAGTAAAAGACTTACCAGGTACCAGATATCATATCATTCGTGGTACATTAGATACAGCAGGTGTTGCTAACAGACGCCAGGCTCGTTCTAAATATGGTGCTAAGAGACCAAAAGACAAAAAATAAGAAACTATGAAAATCCATGAGTGACGGACAGATAGTCTGTTGCCTTAAATTATAGATTCACAGTACTAACTATCAATCATTTGTGCCGGGATTCCACAAGCCCAGTAGTGGCTGCGGGTTTAGATAGAGAATTTACCGTGCGAACATGCAGAATAGTTTGTGTGAGTACCTATGATTTAATCGGAAGTGATTAAGGAGGGAAGTAACGTGCCACGTAAAGGACATACTCAGAAAAGAGACGTTCTGGCTGATCCAATGTACAACAGCAAGGTAGTTACAAAACTTATCAACAGCGTTATGTTAGATGGTAAGAAAGGTGTAGCTCAGAAGATTGTTTATGGTGCATTCGCCAGAGTGGAAGAAAAAGCTGGTAAACCAGCAATCGAAGTATTCGAAGAAGCAATGAACAACATCATGCCAGTATTAGAAGTAAAAGCAAGACGTATCGGTGGTGCAACATATCAGGTACCTATCGAAGTTAGACCAGACAGACGTCAGGCTTTAGCTCTTCGTTGGTTAACAATGTTTTCTCGTAAAAGAGGAGAGAAAACAATGGAAGAAAGACTGGCTAACGAATTATTAGATGCAATGAACAACACAGGCGCATCTGTTAAGAGAAAAGAAGACATGCATAAGATGGCTGAAGCAAATAAAGCATTTGCTCACTATCGTTTCTAAGAGGAGGAAATCCAATTGGCTGGAAGAGAATATCCGTTAGATAGAACCAGAAACATTGGTATTATGGCGCACATTGATGCTGGTAAAACTACCACAACAGAGCGTATCCTGTATTATACCGGTGTAAACTATAAAATCGGTGATACTCATGAAGGTACTGCTACCATGGACTGGATGGAACAGGAGCAGGAAAGAGGTATCACAATTACCTCAGCCGCTACAACATGCCACTGGACACTGCAGGAGAACTGCAAACCAAAAGCTGGTGCTCTGGAACACCGTATCAATATCATTGATACTCCAGGACACGTTGACTTTACTGTAGAAGTTGAGCGTTCTCTGCGTGTACTTGACGGTGCTGTTGGTGTATTCTGTGCAAAGGGCGGTGTTGAACCACAGTCCGAAAACGTATGGCGTCAGGCTGACACATACAATGTACCACGTATGGCATTCATCAATAAGATGGATATCCTTGGTGCAGATTTCTACGGCGCTGTAGAACAGATTAAAACAAGATTAGGAAAGAATGCAATCTGCATTCAGCTCCCAATCGGTAAGGAAGATGAATTCAAAGGAATCATCGACCTGTTTGAAATGAAAGCTTACATCTATAATGATGATAAGGGTGATGATATTTCTATCGTTGATATCCCAGAAGATATGGCAGATGATGCAGAACTGTACCGTACAGAACTGGTTGAAAAAATCTGTGAATTAGACGATGATTTAATGATGGAATATCTGGAAGGTGAAGAACCATCTACAGAAGCTTTAAAAGCAACTTTAAGAAAAGCAACATGTGAATGTGCTGCTGTTCCTGTATGCTGTGGTACAGCTTACAGAAATAAAGGTGTTCAGAAACTTCTGGATGCGATCATTGAGTTCATGCCTTCACCACTGGATGTACCTGCTATTCAGGGTACAGATTTAGATGGTAACCCAATCGAAAAACATTCTTCTGACGATGAACCATTTGCAGCTCTTGCATTCAAGATCATGGTTGACCCATTCGTTGGTAAGCTTGCATTCTTCCGTGTATATTCAGGAACAATCAACTCCGGTTCTTATGTTCTGAACTCTACAAAAGGAAAGAAAGAGCGTGTTGGACGTATCCTTCAGATGCATGCTAACAAACGTCAGGAATTAGACAAAGTATATGCTGGTGATATCGCTGCAGCTGTAGGTCTTAAATTTACAGTAACAGGTGATACCATCTGTGATGACCAGCATCCGGTAATTCTGGAATCCATGGAATTCCCAGAACCAGTTATCGAGCTGGCTATCGAGCCTAAGACAAAAGCAGGACAGGGTAAATTAGGTGAATCCTTAGCAAAACTTGCTGAAGAAGACCCAACCTTCCGTGCTCATACAAATCAAGAAACAGGACAGACCATTATCGCAGGTATGGGTGAGCTTCACCTGGAAATCATCGTTGACCGTCTGCTTCGTGAATTCAAAGTAGAAGCTAACGTAGGTGCTCCACAGGTTGCTTACAAAGAAACCTTCACAAAACCAGTTGATGTTGACAGCAAATATGCTAAACAGTCTGGTGGACGTGGACAGTATGGTCACTGTAAAGTTAAATTCGAGCCAATGGATGCCAACGGTGAAGAACTGTTCAAGTTCGAATCCACAGTTGTTGGTGGTGCTATTCCTAAGGAATACATTCCAGCAGTTGGCGAAGGTATCGAGGAAGCTATGAAAGCCGGTATTCTTGGTGGATTCCCAGTAGTTGGTGTTTCTGCTAACGTATATGATGGTTCTTACCATGAAGTCGACTCTTCTGAAATGGCATTCCACATTGCCGGTTCTCTGGCATTCAAAGATGCTATGGCAAAAGCTTCACCAGTATTGCTGGAGCCAATCATGAGAGTTGAAGTTACAACACCAGAAGATTACATGGGTGATGTTATCGGTGATATCAACTCCCGTCGTGGTCGTATCGAAGGTATGGATGATATCGGCGGTGGTAAGATGATCCGTGGATACGTTCCGCTGGCTGAAATGTTCGGATACGCAACAGACCTGCGTTCCAGAACACAGGGGCGTGGTAACTACTCCATGTTCTTTGAAAAATATGAACCAGTTCCAAAATCCGTACAGGAAAAAGTTCTGGCAGGAAAATCAGATAAATAATTATTTAAAACAAATAAAACTTGCAAATATCCTTGATTTGCAATATAATCAAGGATAGCAGGTTGATTTTATCAGCCGCCTCGTTATGAGGCATCAAAATCTAAAAATAATAATTGCCCAAACGGGGCGCATGTTTAACAAGGAGGACATTCAAAATGGCTAAAGCTAAATTTGAAAGAAGCAAACCGCATTGTAACATCGGTACCATCGGACACGTTGACCATGGTAAAACAACTTTAACAGCTGCTATCACAAAAGTTCTTTCTACAAGAGTTGCTGGTAACACTGCTACAGATTTCGAAAACATCGATAAAGCTCCAGAAGAAAGAGAACGTGGTATCACAATCTCTACTTCTCACGTAGAATATGAAACAGAAAGACGTCACTACGCTCACGTTGACTGCCCAGGACATGCTGACTACGTTAAGAACATGATCACAGGTGCAGCTCAGATGGACGGTGCTATCTTAGTAGTTGCTGCTACAGATGGTGTTATGGCTCAGACAAAAGAACATATCCTTCTGTCTCGTCAGGTTAACGTTCCATACATCGTTGTATTCATGAACAAATGTGACATGGTTGACGACGAAGAATTACTTGAATTAGTAGAAATGGAAATCGTTGAGCAGTTAGAAGAATATGACTTCACAGACTGCCCAATCATCAAAGGTTCTGCTCTGAAAGCTCTGGAAGATCCAAACGGTCCATGGGGCGACAAGATCATGGAACTTATGGATGCTGTTGACAGCTTCATTCCAGATCCAGAACGTGATACAGATAAAAACTTCATCATGCCTGTAGAAGACGTATTCTCTATCACAGGTCGTGGTACAGTTGCTACTGGTAGAGTAGAAGCTGGTACTCTTCATGTATCTGACGAAGTTGAAATCGTTGGTCTGAAAGAAGAAACACGTAAAGTAGTTGTAACTGGTATCGAAATGTTCCGTAAACTGTTAGACGAAGCTCAGGCTGGTGATAACATCGGTGCTCTTCTTCGTGGTGTTCAGAGAAACGAAATCGAAAGAGGACAGGTTCTTGCTAAACCAGGAAGCATCAAATGCCATACAAAATTCACAGCTCAGGTTTACGTACTGAAAAAAGACGAAGGTGGCCGTCATACACCATTCTTCAACAACTACCGTCCACAGTTCTACTTCAGAACAACAGACGTAACAGGTGTATGTAACTTACCAGAAGGTACAGAAATGTGCATGCCTGGCGATAACATCGAAATGACAATCGAACTGATTCACCCAATCGCTATGGAGCAGGGTCTTAGATTCGCTATCCGTGAAGGTGGACGTACAGTAGGTTCAGGTGCTGTTGCATCTATCATCGAGTAATCGTCAACTGTCGATAGAATAAATATAAATTGAACACCGAAAGGTGTATTGTGTCCAAACGTAAGATACCCCAGAACCGAAAGGTTTCTGGGGTTTTTCTGTTGGAAAAAACTACAGTCATGACATAGAATAAGAAGTTTTGTAAATTTCGGCAACATATTGCCAAAATAGAATTGTATAATATAATCATATAAAAGGATTGTTATGGAGGCAATAATGGATAACGAAAAGAAGATAGTACACGATTTTAATTTTATTGGAAGAATACTTGAACTTTTGAAGATTTTGCAAGAAGAAACAGATGAGTATACAACCATTTCGCAAGCCCAAATTAAGAAGTTAATGAAAGAACGTGAGCATCCTTGTTCTGAGAGGACATTGACAGATTATTTGAAAGTTATGATGAAGGAATTAAATCCAGAGGATGAGGATGGTTTTATAGATGATTTATATACGATTGATGACTATAAGATTATTCCAAAAGGATTAGAGGAAAAACTCTATGCACGTGATTTAGGGTTAAAGAAAGAAGGTTCTAAGAAACTTCAATTAAGAAATCTCAGATATAATCACTTGTTTTCTTTTGAAGAGCTGAATCAGGTTGTTGAGGCAATTCTCTTTTTGAAAAATATAGATGCTGAGACAAAAGAAAAGTTAATAAAAAAACTTCAGAAACTAACGAGTGTGAACTATTCTAAATATTGTCCATTTATTAGTGAAACAACAGGGAAAGTGAGTACAAATATTTCAAATGTCTATGAAGAGTCACGGGTCGATGAAGTTGTAGTAAGAAAGAATCTGGAAATCATCCGAAGGGCAATTGAAGCAGATAATGGTATTGGAAAGAAAATAGCATTTCATTTTAACGGATATAATGAGAAAAAAGAGCTTGTGGCAAGACAAAGGAACTCTGATGAAAAGATGACTTATGTAGCGAATCCGTATTATGTGATTCTATATAATGGGAAATATTATTTAGTATGCAGTGTGGAACCTTATGATAATGTTGCATTTTACAGAATTGATTTGATGTCTGATATTACAGACAAAACGAAAGTGTCCGTATTGGATAATAAAACAGTTGTGTCAGAGAGAAGAAAGCCTAAGCGTCATGTAAAGGGACTTCCAATAGAATGGAATGATACAATAGCGTCCAGATTTCAGTCAGAACATATGTATATGTTTTTTGGTGATCCATGTCGTATAAGATTAAAGTTAGATAAGGATAGATATACACTCTTGCATGACTATTTTGGAGAACGCTATAGGTTTATCAAACATATGGATGAAAGATGGGATGAGGTAGAAGTAATATGTGTTCCCAAAGCAATGGAATCGTGGGCCTTACAATGTTCGGAGTATGTGGAGGTGCTGGAACCGATTACATTACGAGAGAGTATTTTTGAAAGATGTCAGAAACTTTTAGAACGTTATAAATAAATATTATAGTGAACGTAAGGAGGAAAGAGTATATGGGTAGTGACTTGATAAGTGATTTTGAAAGGATAGAACAAATATGTAAGTATAAAGTGGGAAATTTATATATGTCTAAACCCCCGATAAATCCTATTTTTTTTGAAAAAGAGGAAGATGCAATTTTTGATATGGAAAGTTGGAATTTTCATTTATATCCACAGGATAAAAGTTTATGGGGAGAATTAGAAAAGAAGTCAGGGGAATTAAGAAAGAATGTCATAGATAAGTTGAAGGAATATGAAGGTGTTGTTTTTACAAGAACCATAGATGAATTTAGTAAATTTGCGAAAAGTAATATCAATAAAATAGGTATTTGTGATGGTGCAGGAAAAAGTGGAGTGTTAAAAAAATCTCAGGGGAATCACTTATTTAAATACATTTTGGCATGTAAACATAATATTTTATATGAATTGAATTTTATGCGTTTTTATATAAGCATCGATAGAAAGGTGAATTGTATTTTCAACTGTATTCAGTTTGACAGAGCAATAGGATCAGGAGATATTACGAAGAGATATGTTAATAAAAATAATGGTATATGTTATCCTACCGCTTATCTTAACCAATCTCTTACCACTTTGCAAAAAATAATAGAAACAAATAAAGAAAAAAGTTTTTGTTATAATCCTCCATGTGATTTTGAAGATGCGGAGGTAATTGCAAGGTTATTTATTCAGTTTATTAATGAATGTGATGAGTATAAGAATAATAGAAAATCTTAGGTTAGAAGTACCAAACAGAAACGTTGTAGGTGATGAACCTGCGACGTTTTTTGTTATAAAAATAGGTGTGATGGTTTTTGAATTTTCATACTAATTGTATTTTCGGCAATATCTTGCGGGTTTGTTTTTGTATAATTCAAAGAGTAGACAAAAGTAATGGTGAAATACAGGAGGAGCTTATGAGAGCAAATGAAATCAGAACATCAATGAAAACAGTTTATGGAATGCTTTGGGATATACTTGCCCTATATGAGAAAACAGATTGTTACAATCGGGTTCCAAAAGGAGAACCAGAGGTTGACATTTGGGATTACATGGGGGACAAAATCTTAGAGGTTAGAAGGACCATCGATATGATTTTCCTTGGAGAAGAGGTGCTGAGAGAAAAGCTTATTCAAGTTGTGGATGAAACGGAACAGTTTGTAAGAAGATATGAGAAACCTGGAGTTGTAAAGCGCTGGAAGCAAATTAATCCACAAATGTTATTTTTTGAGTGTGCATTTGTTCTAATGGAGACTTCTCCAGATGTGTATAAAAAAATCAGTTGGGGGCTGAGTGATTTAAAGCTTGCTTGTTATCCGGATGAAACCTTAGTGAAAGCAAGAAGGAGATACTTTGCAGCAGCAAAGAAAAAGATAGAAGAGGGAAATCTACAATATACAGAGAATAGAATTTTCCAAAATGAACTTTTAAGAACATTGACTTTGGTGTTTGAAAATGATTTTAAGGAATATCTATAGATGATATAAAAATAATTAGATAAGGAACTCTGAAAATCTAACAATATATCAAAAGGAATTTAGATTTTGTTGACACCTTCTCAGATGTTAAAGGGAACCCTGAAAGGATGTGTATTAAAGGTCATTAGTAACCGTGAAACTTATGGTTACGAAATTTCCCAGAGACTTTTGGAGCATGGATTTGAGGGAATCTCAGAGGGAACCGTGTATCCACTTCTTCTTCGGATGGAGAAAAATGGATTGATTGAGGCAGAGTATAAAGCATCCGTGTTAGGACCAAAGAGAAAATATTTTTCCATTACGGAAAAAGGTAGAGAGGAACTGGAGAAATTCTTGAAAAGTTTTAGAGAAATGGAGGCAGCAGTGAATCATGTATTTGGACAGGAGGTGTAAGATATGAAGCAGAGTGCAGTAGAATTAAAGAAGCGGAATAACAGAAGAGACGGGATGCTGTCCATGGAAAATAAGGAATGGATGACGAAAATGGTCTGTTATTTAAGAACCAGAAGTGTGGACGAAAAAAGACTGGAGGATATTAGGCAGGACATTACAGATATGCTGTTGGAGGCTCAGGATAGAGGGGAAAGTGCTAATCAGGTGCTAGGTGGAAATTATCAGCAGTTTTGCGATGAAATCATAGATAGTTTAGGAGAACATGAGGAAGATGTGAAGACAAAACGAAGCTTTGAAATTTTTGTAGCATGGCTGCCATGGCTTGGGATGTTTGTTTCTGGATTTGTGTCATTTTTAGCTGTTTGGAAGGGGCATGTGTGGAGCCTGGAGGAGTGGCTTTATACCATGTTGTATCTGGCTCTTCATGTGATAATTGCATTGGTGATTAAGGTTTGTACCACAAAGGTGTTGGATATTCGGATGGAATATTTTTTTGAAGGAAAGAAAATATTGGTACCTGTGCTCACAACCTTATTTTTCCTAGTGGGACAGGGAATGTTTTATTTGGGGTAAGCGCTCTAAGAAAAGGTAGCCGTATGTATTGTGACGGATAGGATGGTTATGGTATGATAAAATAAAAACAACCATAGGAGACACACTATATGACAAAAGCCATGCACTTGTTTTTAAAAGCCCTTTCCGATCCGGATACCAAACTGGATGTGCAGAAGTCCCGCCGGATTATGAATCTGAAACTTTTGGACCCTTTTAAGCCTTTTTATAGAACTTTGGATACAAAGATTTTTCGGGAGAATCGTGAAATTCCCATACGTATTTATTTTCCCAATGAAGAATCTTATGATACAGTGGATATTGAAGAATTTCAGGCGAAAAACGAAAAAGTTGATACGGGTTCCATGGGTGATAATTCTTATCCTGTGATTCTTTATATCCATGGAGGGGGATTTGTAACAGAGAGTGTGGAATCTTATAATAGAGTGTGCTGGAATCTGGCAAAACATACTAGACATGTGGTGGTTTCCATTGATTATCCTCTGGCACCTGAATATCAGTTTCCCACACAGGTTGAAGATTGTTATGCAGTGGCAAAGGCAGTGTTTACAGATAAGAGTATTTTAAATACAGCACCAGAAGCGATTACCATTATGGGAGACAGCGCTGGAGGAAATATTGCAGCAGCAGTTTCTCTTATGGCAAGGGACAGGGGAGAATTTTTGCCTTTGCGTCAGATTTTGATTTATCCCTGTGTGAATAATAACTATGAGGAAAATAATGGATTTGTTTCAGTTATGGAGAATGGGGAAGACTATCTGCTGACCAGACAGAATATGAAGGATTATCTGGAGTATTACCAGAGTAGTCCTAAGGATAGAGAAAACCCGTATTTTGCCCCACTTTTGGCAAAAAATCTTACAGGGCTCCCACGAACTTTGGTGATTACGGCAGAACTTGACCCTTTAAGAGATGAAGGAGAAGCATTTGCTAGGAAACTGCGCACAGCAGGGAATGAGGTGGAACATCATAGAATTGAACAGGCAATTCATGGTTTTTTCCTTTTGGAACCATTATACTCTGGAGTGCGGGAAGTTTATGATTATGTAAATGCTTTTTTAGAAAAAGAAATAGAGAGCTGTTAAGGAGGTGCTGGAGGTATGCATGGAAAAAGGAGAAATTGGCGTTCCTTAGAAAATACAGCAAAAATTTTTCCTGCTACCAGTGGGAAAAAGGATGAGAGGGTGTTTCGGATTTCCTGCCAATTAAAGGAAATGGTAGATCCGGAAAAGTTGCAGAAAGCTTTGGATTTATGTGTGAAGGATTATTCATTATTTTTGTGTGTGCTGCGTGTGGGATTGTTTTGGAATTACTTGGAGGAAAGTCATTTGCGGCCTGTAGTAAGGGAAGAGAGTCGTCCTCCCTGCAGTCAAATTTATTTTCGAGATCAGAAGAATCTGCTTTTTGAAGTGACCTATTATAAAAAGAGAATTAATTTTGAAACCTATCACGCTCTTACAGATGGAACCGGAGCTATGCAGTTTGTGAAATCTCTTGTGTTTTATTATTTAAAAGAAATGCATCCAGAACAGATTCAAGGTTCTGCACAACAGGTGCAGTTTGATGCAACGGAAGCAGAGCTTTCAGAGGATAGTTTTGAGAAATATTATTCAGATACAGGGAAAAATGAGAAAATCCCAAAATATAAGGCGCATCAGTTAAGATATAGGAAGACAGAATACCACACCATTCATCTTACAGAGGGGATTGTGTCAGTACAGGAGTTGTTGAAAAGAGCAAAGTCCTATGGAACAACTCTAAGTGTTTATCTGACAGCCGTGTATTTGTGTGCTATTGGGAAGGACATGAGCGAGAGACAGAAAAGGAAGCCAGTGGCACTTATGATTCCTGTAAATCTGCGAAATTTTTTTCCTTCAGAATCAGTGCGTAATTTTTTTGGATGGATTGATATTGGTTATAATTTTTCCAAGCAGAGCAATAGATTGGAGGATGTAATTGCATTTGCGGCCAGGTTTTTCAAGGAAGAATTGACACCTGAGAGAATTGCAGCCAGAATGAATGGGTTTATGCGAATGGAGAAGAATCCTCTTATGCGGATTTTGCCTCTCCAAGTGAAACTTTGGGGCATGCAGGTGGGAGCCATGATTTCCTCTGCAAATGGAACCGCGGTGTTTTCCAATATTGGAAAGATTCTCATGCCTGAGGAATGTAGAGAATATATCGACTGGTTTGACTTTTATACAACAACACCTAAGATGGAAATCT
>ENA-ORMO01001852-ORMO01001852.1-human-gut-metagenome-genome-assembly--contig:-NODE-1852-length-19935-cov-10.869920_pt1 | contig 19935 bp, 17 predicted proteins | sample MGYA00242106_ERZ509001 | MGnify/ENA primary metagenome ERZ509001 (study PRJEB26280, sample SAMEA2338736) | human gut metagenome | biome: human gut; feature: human-associated habitat; material: faeces...
GATTTCTCTTTCTCTTCTGAGATTTCTTTGTTAAGATATGGCTCTTATAAGCTTTGTTTCTCATGATTTTTCCGGTACCTGTTTTTTTGAAGCGTTTTGCTGCTGCTCTACATGTTTTAATCTTAGGCATTTTTATTTCCTCCTTGATTCGTTGGTTCTGTTTTATTTCACATTACTGTCATCTGCACCCGGCGGCGCATCCCCAGTAACTGCTTAACGTTTTTCACTGAGAAACATGGTCATGCTTCTCCCTTCGATCTTCGGGGCTTTTTCTACTACTGCAATATCTGTCAGAAGCTCCGCAAAATCATCCAGCACATGTCTGCTGCTTGCCATATGGGCCATTTCTCTTCCACGGAAACGCAGAGTGACTTTTACACGGTCACCTTTGCTGAGGAATTTCCTGGCAGCGTTTACCTTTGTCTTTAAGTCATTCGTATCAATATTAGGAGAGAGACGTACCTCTTTAATGTCGATCGTTTTCTGTTTCTTTTTTGCTTCCTTTTCTTTACGGGAAAGCTCGTAGCGGTATTTACCGTAATCAATGATCTTGCACACCGGCGGTTTTGCCTGTGGTGCGATCTTTACCAGATCAAGTCCTGCTTCCTGTGCCTTGAACATGGCTTCTTTGGCAGACATAATTCCAAGCTGAGCTCCGTCTGCTCCGATCAGACGTACTTCTTTGTCTCTGATTTGTTCGTTAATCATTAAATTGCTAATTGTCGTACACCTCCATACCTGTAATGATATACCCTGACTTTTCTACTATACGAAAAAAAGTGCGGACAAAATCCACACTCATCTATATCCTCTTTCATACCCTGTTATTCCGGATATGACGCATTCGCAAAACTGTCCCTTCACGGCTGACAGTCAAATGCTGAGACATATAAACCCGAGACACATCTGATGTGCTGAGGTGAGAGTGAACTCTGCTTTGTTTTCTTTACGTACTGGTTTAATATATCACATGCTTTTCTAAAAGTCAAGGATTTTTTAATCTATATTTCTGGACAAAATGAACCGTAACAAACTATTTCCATCAGCGCATAAAATCTTTCCTTCCGGGAATACTACTTACCGCAATTATCTATCCAAGGAGGACATGACCATGACAATTCTTAACTGTACAGCAGTAACCTGCGTCTACAACAAAGACCGACTCTGTTCCAGAGGAGAAATCGAAGTCACAGGATCTGATGCCCGGGCTGCAGACGAAACCTGCTGCGGAAGCTTCCGCGACCGCAATGAAGGCTCTGCAACAAACAGCATCAAAGATTCCTGCGGCTGTGAAAAAATCAATATTGACTGCAAAGCCCGGGAATGCACCTATAATGAGCACTGCCGCTGTACTGCTTCCGCTATTGACATCAACGGCGAAAACGCCTGCACAGAAGCAGAAACCAAATGCGGCACTTTTGCATGTAAATGCTGAAAAAGAGGACACTGCATCCTGCAGTGTCCTTTTCTATTCTTGATATTTATCTGTTTTTCAGGAAATCCGGAATCTGAATATCCTTTTTCTGCACAGTGCTTGTCGGCACTTTGGAAGCAAAAGAGGAATTCATATTCGGAAGATTAAAGCTCGGCATATTCAGACCTGAAACAGGTGTTGAAGTTCCCGCAGCGGCCGGTTTTCTTACAGAAAACGGTGAAGAAGCGGTAGCTCTGCCGCCAAAAGAATTGGTCTTCGGCGCTGCATCAGACAAACCTGTAGCAATGACTGTAATCCTTGCATAATCAGCAACAGAATCATCATACATTGCACCGAAGATAATATTTGCTTCCTCTCCGGTCAGTTCCTGAACATAGCTTGCTGCATCATTTGCATCCATAAGAGAAATATCTCCGGAAATATTAATGATCACATGAGTAGCACCCTTGATGGTAGTCTCAAGAAGCGGAGAAGAAACAGCCTGCTGAACAGCTTCCATAGCCTTGTCATCTCCTCTTGCCTCTCCGATACCGATATGAGCGATACCCTTGTCAGTCATAACTGTCTGAACATCTGCAAAGTCAAGATTGATCAGTGCCGGCAGATTGATCAGATCAGTGATTCCCTGAACAGCCTGCTGAAGAACTTCGTCAGCCTTACGAAGTGCCTCCGGCATAGTTGTACGGCGGTCAACGATCTCAAGAAGTTTGTCATTAGGGATAACGATCAGAGTATCCACAGACTTCTTCAGGTTTTCAATTCCTGCAAGAGCATTGTTCATACGTGTCTTTGCTTCAAAACGGAAAGGTTTTGTCACAACGCCAACTGTCAGGATTCCCATTTCTTTGGCTGCTGCTGCGATCACAGGCGCTGCACCTGTTCCGGTACCGCCACCCATTCCACAGGTAACGAATACCATGTCCGCACCTTCCATTAACTGTTTTACTTCTTCTATGCTTTCCTCAGCGGCCTTCTGACCAACTTCCGGCTGTGCTCCCGCACCAAGGCCTTTCGTTATCTTTTCACCAATCTGAAGTACTGTTGGAGCTTTACAGAGAGTTAAGGCCTGCTTGTCAGTATTAACACCTACAAACTCTACCCCTCCGATGGTCTCTTCCACCATTCTGTTTACTGCATTATTTCCAGCTCCGCCCACACCAATAACAATAATCTTGGCAGAGGACTCAGCTTCATTTGACATGATCTCTAACAATGTACTTCCTCCTTTTATTTCACCGATATTTATCGTAATCTACCTGCATATAGTATATCATATAGTTTTTTATAAAATTAATCAACTACTATTTTTGTTTTTTTATACTTTTTTCATGGATTTTCGTCACCTGAGGGTACTCATTCCTACTGATAATAAGTATCGGAACTCTCATCTCCATAGGCTTCTTCAGACTCTCCATCCCACTGATCCTCATAGCCTTCTTCCGAATATCCGTCCTCCGAATATCCCTCTTCCTCATATCCCGAGATATCTTCTGCGGTCTCAGGGGCAGGGCCTACGTAATTTCCTTCTCTGTCGTACTCTCCGGTTCCATTAAAACCACCTTCCTCATTATAGCCTCCGGTCCAGTCTCCCATGGCATCTATTGTCTCCTGAGTCGGAGCAGGTCCTACATAATTCCAGTTTGCATCATACTCTCCGGAACCAGTGTAATCGCCTTCCTCATCATAACCTCCCACCCAGTTCTCCAGCGCATAATCAAGAGCTGTCATAGGCCTTGGCCCTACATGACGTCCATTTTCATCAAATTCTCCGTCACCGGTATATTCTCCATTTTCATCATAACCACCTGTCCAGTTTTCTGCTGTTACTTCCTCAATCTCAGCTTCAAATGTGATGGTTTTTACTGTACTGCTGATATTTTCAGCATGGAGCACACCCTTCTGTCCGGAAAGCTGAGGCAGGATAGCGATCACACGGGTCATTTTATCTTCCAGATTTTCGTCCTTGCCAAGATTCACGGCAACGTCCCCGTACAGAAGGCTGATCTCATAATTTTCATCAAATTCAATATGATCCGGAACGCTGTCATTTTTTGCAAAAATGGTAGAAAGAGCCACAGCTGTGTTCAAAACCGTATCTTTTATGGGAAGCTTTTCATTTTTCACCACACGCTTTACAGCGATCCCGTCAAAAAACGGAACTTTTTCATCTCTGTTCTTTTCTCCTTCAATAAAAATCCCGTTTCTGTCAAAATAAACATAACTGTCCAGATATGGAATGCAGCCTACGGCTTTTTTCTCTTTCAGACCGATCACAATAGTATTTCTGTTTGATCTGGAAACTGTAAAAGCCTCTACAAAAGGAATATCTCCCGTGTCTTCTGTGGAATAAAGAAGCGGAGCCAGGATGGAATTTCCTGACATTGGCCCCCTCAGGATCATAGATTTGATCTCTTTTTCTGTATAATGGTCGCTTGCCATGACTTCCACATTCTTTACCTGATAATAGGAAAAGAAAAAGATGAGTCCGGCAAGAAGGACTGCTCCCAGCCCTCCCAGCATCATTTTTTTATGTTTGTCTGTAATGTTTAATTTTTTTCTGTATTTCGATGTTCTCATAAAATGCAGTTCCTGTATCCTCTTTAACCTGACCTCCCAAAGCAGTCAGATCCTTACAAATATTCTGGTATCCCCGGCATATAAAGGAATTCCCTTCCACAATCGACTCTCCCTGTGCAGCCAAAGCAGCTATGATCAGCGCCGCACCTCCCCGGAGCTCTCCGGCAGCTACCCTGCAGCCCTGAAGAGGAAAACCTCCTGCGATCCGCGCTTTTCTTCCGGAAACAGTGATTCGGGCTCCCATCCTGTTCAGTTCTTCTGCTGCTCTGAACCTGTCTTCAAAGATTGTTTCCTGTATACAGCTTTCACCGGAAACTGTCGTAAGGACCGCCATCAACGGAGATTGAAGATCCGTGGGAAAACCAGGATAAACTTCTGTTTCCAGATAAGGGACAGGATACGCCGTTCCCCTTCCGTCAGCTATTAGTTTACCACTCTTCCTGATATATTGTCCACCCATTTTCCTGTACACTTTCAGAAATGCGTCCAGTTCCCCTTCCGGCGGATTCTCTATAATAATGGTTCCTCTGGTGGCAGCAGCCGCACAGATATAGGTTCCTGCAACAATGCGATCCGGCGGTACTTCCATATCTCCGGCCTTCATTTTCTTTACTCCATTGATCTCAATACAGCTTTTTCCTTCGCCTTTTATCTCAGCTCCCATTCCCCTTAAATATCTGCACAGCCAGATGATCTCCGGTTCTCTGGCACAATTTAAAAGTACCGTTCTTCCTTCTGCGGTTACTGCTGCAAGGATTCCCTGTTCCGTTGCACCTACACTTCTTTTTTCAAAAAAGATCCTGTTCCCCTTCATCCGTTCACATGAAGCTTCCAAAAAGCATTCTTCTTTTATGATACGGACACCAAGCCCTTTAAGTACATGAAGGTGCTGATCCACAGGGCGCTTCCCTATGACACAACCTCCCGGATATCCTACTGTGCCCTTCCCGTTTCTTGCAAGAAGTACCCCCAGAAGTATCATGGAAGAACGCATTTTTCCAGTATTTTCCTCAGAAATCACTGTTCCATCTGCATAACTGCAGTCCAGATACAGATCGTTCCCCTCCCACCAGGTCACTGCTCCCAGAGATTTTAAGATTTCTTCCATACAAAAAACATCGGTAATAGACGGACAGCCTCTGAGCACACTGACTCCCCGATAAAGAAGAGCTGCCGCCATCATAGGCAGGGCCGCATTTTTGGAGCCCTGTATGGATATGGTACCCCTTAGAGGTCTTCCTCCTGTAATGCGAATTTCCCCCAATCCCTTCACTCCCAAAAGGCCTCTTTCATTTATCATATGCCGGTTTTGTTTTTCTGTGACAGCTGACACTGAGAGCCAGCCCCATTTCCGCCAGAAGAAACATCACAGAAGTCCCTCCATAACTGATAAAAGGCAAGGTGATCCCTGTATTCGGTATTGTGTTTGTCACTACCGAAATATTCAGGATCACCTGGATGGCCATATGTGCCATGATCCCTGCACATATCAAGGTTCCCTGAAGATCTCTGCTGTGCATGGAGATCACAGAAAGTCTCCACAAAAGCAGGACAAATACAAAGATCAGGGCTGCCGCGCCGACAAGTCCCAGTTCCTCGCAGATGATCGAATAGATCATATCATTCTGTGCCTCCGGAACAAAACCCAGTTTCTGAAGACTGCTTCCCAGGCCTCTCCCAAACATCCCCCCGCTTCCAATGGCATAAAGCCCCTGGATAGTTTGAAATCCTTTTTCATACTTTTCCGGATTTCTCCATATAGCAAGGCGTTCCAGCCTGTAACTCTCTGCTGCAAGAAATACTGCCACAAATCCAATCCCGGCAGTCCCCATTCCAATAAACTGCACATACCCAGGACTGGACACAAAGATCAGTACCACGCCTATTCCCAGGATAATGACAGCTGTGCTTAAATTGTTTGATCCTACAAGCCCTACAATAGGAAGAAGCGTTGCCATAGTCCTGCACATAAACCAAAAACCGGAAGTCTTCTTCCGGCTTCTGTCAATCTGCCATGCGAGAAAAAGAATAACTGCCAGTTTCGAAAATTCAGATGGCTGAAAAGAAAAAGGCCCTAATGCAAGCCATCTTTTTGAACCATTGATCTCCTGCCCCACCAGAAGAACTGCCACACTCAATAAAATGGAAATCAGATAAACAGCCGGAGCCAGTGCAACCATAACATGATAATCTATCCTGGATGCAGCATACATGACACCAAGACCCAGAGCAGTGGCAAAAAACTGTTTTTTTAAATAGTAGGCAGAATCATGAAAACGGACACTTCCATTATAAGAACTGGCACTGTACAGAATGACCAGTCCAAAAAACGCCAGAAACAGCACCAGTATCAAAAGCAGCACATCCTGTTTTCCGGATCTTTCCCGGATGTCCTTTTGCATAAACATCCTCCCGCAGCCTCATCAATAATAAGTATGATTTCCTTTTTCACAAAAGAACTGCAACACTTTCCCCATAGAAAAATGACCGGCGTCTTACCGGTCATTTTACTTAATGATATATATGTAGGGTTTGTACTGACTAAAAAACTCAAAGAGCATTTACAAACTTTTTAAACATATCTCCACGCTGTTCATAATTATCAAACTGTCCCCAGCTTGCACAGGCCGGAGAAAGAAGAACCGCGTCTCCCGGCTGCGCTTTTTCAGCACAGACCTTCACAGCTTCTTCCAGATCCTCACAAAGGATACAGGGACAAACATTAAGGCGTTCTGCATCATCACGGATCTTCTCTTTTGTCTGTCCGATCAGAACCAGTGAACGTACCTTTCCATTAAAACTGTTCAGCCATTGGTCATAACAGGATTCTTTGTCATATCCTCCTGCAATAAGCCAGGTAGGACGATCCATAGCCTGAATACCCTTAATGGCTGCATCTGGATTCGTTCCTTTGGAATCATTATAATAGACTACACCGTTCTTTTCTGTTACATACTCGATCCTGTGTTCCACAGCAGTAAACTCACAGATACTCCTGCGAATACTTTCCACCGGGACTCCCGCATAATAAGCCATTGCGGATGCTGCCATCACATTTTCATAATTATGTTTTCCAGGAAGTTTCAGATCTCCTGTTTTTACCAGGAAAATCTCTTCCGTTTCAGTTTTCAGGATAATCTGGTCTCCGTCCAGATAAATTCCCCTGTCCAGAATACGTTCACTGGAAAAATAAACTGTCTTGGGCACAATATTCTTTCCAAATTCCCGCAGCACCGGATCCTCATAATTCAAAACACACACATTTTCCGGCTGCTGATTTTTTACGATCAGTTCTTTTACCCGGATATATTCCTCCATTGTATGATGCCGGTTCAGATGATCTTCTGTAATATTCAGAATGGCGCTGACCTCCGGAGCAAACTTCTCCACTGTTTCCAGCTGAAAACTGGATATCTCCGCTACGGTCACAGAATCATCTTCCATTTCCAGTGCTTTTGAAGTATATGGTGTTCCTATATTTCCTACTACAAATACCGACTTCTCCGCATCACTCATGATCTTTCCGAGAAGAGCTGTTGTAGTTGTTTTTCCATTGGTTCCGGTAATCGCAAGCACGCGGCCTTTTCCTGTACGGTAAGCCAGTTCTACCTCGCCCCATACAGGCAGTCCCTGCTGATAAAAACTTTTTACCATCGGAAGATCTGTGGGAACTCCCGGACTTAAAACTACAAGATCCAGATTTTTCTGTACTTCCCCAGGAAGTACTCCTGCATAGACTTCCAGATTTTTGATATCCGGAAGCTTATGTATAACTGCTTCTTTATCCAGCCCTGCATTTCCATCATAAATAACCGGGCAGGCTCCTGCCTGTCCAAGCAGTTCCGCAGCTCCAATACCGCTTTTTCCAGAACCAAATACAAGAACCCTTTTTCCTTTCAAATCCATTTCTGTATCCTCCTCTGTCATAATGCCATGAATGCGATCAGGCACATAATGGCAGTTACTATGGAAAATACAGCTACTACTCTTGTTTCTGACCATCCGCAAAGCTCAAAATGATGATGGATCGGCGCCATTTTAAAGATCCTCTTTCCATGAGTTGCCTTAAAATATGTCACCTGGATCATAACAGAAAGCACCTCGATAAGGTAAATGATCCCCACCAGAAGGATAAACAGCGGCATCTGAAGCACATATGCAGTTCCTGCCACAAATCCGCCAAGAGCCAGCGAACCGGTATCTCCCATAAAGATCTTTGCCGGATATACATTAAACAGAAGAAATCCCATCAATCCGCCTACCACTGCACAGGTAACAGGTTCTATACCACTTTTCATGCCAATTGATACAACGGTAAAAAATACCGCAACGATCAAAGTAACACTGGATGCCAGTCCGTCCAGTCCGTCTGTAAAGTTCACACCATTGACCGTACCGATCACCGCAATGAACAACACAGGAATTGCCAGAATTCCCAGATTCAGGTAATGCCCCGGCCAGAAAGGAATCAGCATGTTCAATGAAATATCCGTGTAATTAAGAAGATAAAATACAAAGATACCGGTCACAACCACCTGGAGAAGAAATTTCTGCCATGGCAGAAGACCATCGGAACGTCTCAGCACTACCTTCAGATAATCATCAAGAAATCCGATAATCCCAAATCCCAGTGTTAAAAACAGGATCGGAATAATGGATGGGTAGTCCTTTACATAAAACAAAGATGTAACTACTGCTGCGATCAGGAAGATAATTCCTCCCATAGTCGGTGTCCCGGCTTTTTTCAAATGGGACTGCACTCCCTCAACTCGTTCTGTCTGTCCCATTTTGAGTTTCCTCAAAAAAGGAATGATCACTGGTCCCAGAACCAGGCTGATGGCAAAAGAAACCAGAACCGGGATTATAACTTGATAATTCATCCTTACACCTCTTATCATTCTTTCGTTTTTTATGTTTTACAACATAAACAGTATAAAGCTTTTTAAAGAATTTATCAACCGTTACTGTTCACATTAACTGTCATCCTCCCGGGTTTTCACTGCAGTTTTTTCGATTCCCAGGTAAGGAAGCACATTCTCAAAGATACTTCTGACTACCGGAGCCGCAATCGTACCTCCATAGTAGACTCCTTTGGGATCGTGGATAATACACAGCGCCAGCACCCTGGGGTTTTCTGCCGGTGCAAATCCAAGAAAAGAAGAAATATATCTGTTGGCGCTTCTTGGCAGTGTCTGGGAAGTAGCTGTTTTCCCTCCAATAGAATATCCAGGCACAGATGCATTCCGTCCGGAGCCCTGAGAAACTACTGTTTCCAGAATATCTCTTACCTTTTTTGAAACATCTTCGGATACGATTCCGGGTTTGGAAGGATATGCAAGTTCCTTTACAGAATTTCCGTCTTCGCTCTGCACTGCCACCCCAAAATGCGGAGTGACCCTGTTTCCTCCATTGATCAGGGAACTGACAGTTGCAGCAAGCTGGACAGGCGTGATCTGAAAAGACTGCCCAAAAGCCACTGTAGCCAGTTCTACATTTCCCATATTTTCCATTTTGTGCATGATCGTACCCGCTTCTCCGGGAAGATCGATCCCTGTTTTTTCCATCAGACCAAACTGCCGGAAATACTGATAATATTTTTGCACTCCCAACCTCAGTCCTACTTCAATAAAAACAGGATTACAGGAATTCTGGGCTCCGTCTATAAAATTCTGCGAGCCATGACCTCTTCGGTTTGCACAATGTATCCTTCTGTCATCAACCAGCTTATAACCCGGACAGTAAAATCTGTCTTCCAGAGAAACCACTCCCTCCTGAAGCCCTGCTGCCATTGTAATGATCTTAAATGTAGATCCCGGCTCATAGGTATCATTCAGACAAGGATTTCGCCACATACGGTTCAGCATCTCCTGAGCTTTCTGAGTATTCACAGAGGAAACATCTTCTCCTGTATTCAATACAAAAGGATCATTCAGATTAAATTCCGGCACATTGACACAGGCATAGATTTCTCCATTCTGAGGATTCATCAGAAGAACAGATACTCTTTCTGCCTGCTTTTCTTCCATTACTTTCAGAGCTGCCTGCTGGACAAATTCCTGAATACTGATATCCAGGCTTAGTCTAAGATCGTTTCCATTTATCGGCTCCTCCCGGCTCTCCCCGATCTCATCGATCTCTACGCCCCTTGCATCTGTAGTCGTCAGTATTTTTCCCGGAGTACCGCTTAAGATCTCCTCATATTCTACTTCCAGTCCAATGATCCCCTGATTATCACCTCCGGTAAATCCCAGAACTCTGGATGCCAAAGTATCATATGGGTAATATCTTTTGTGGTCTTCGTCCACCTTCACTCCTTCCAGTCCTGCTTTTCGTATGATATCTCCGGTTTCCTTGTCTACATTTGTCCGGATTCTTTCAATAGAAGATACTTTTTCCACTTTTTTTCTTATATCCGCTTCAGATATCCCCAGTTTTTCTGAAAGCAGACGGATCACTTTCTCCGGTTCTTTAATCTGGCTGTGGATCACAGAGACTGTGCAGACAGTCTTATTATCAGCCAGCACTTTTCCATTTGCATCAAGGATTCTTCCTCTGGCTGCCTTGATATCCCGTTCCCTTTCATGAAGATCCTCTGCTTTTTCATAATAATGATCAGAACGAAATCCCATCAGCCACACAAGCCTTCCGATCAGTCCCAGAAGCATCAATGTGCACATAAGAAAGACCACCCATACTTTCTTTTTATGGAACGTCATATTTTTTTTCATAAAAAATCCCCACAGAGATCATCATAAAAATATATGATGTTTCTCTGCGGGGTATGTCCCTTCTATGTCAGCGATCCGTAATTTTTATTCCAGTCCTGCCTCTTCGTTGGTAAGCCCTTCACTTTCCATATTATTTCCGTCAACAGGATCTTCCTCACTTTCCGGAGGCGCCGGAGCTGCCGGATTGGACACTGCATCACCTACTGCCTCGCCGCTTTCCGAAGCAGGAAGCGTTTCTCCGGAAAAAGTTTCCATATTCTGGGATTTGATATACTCCCCGTTCTCATCTACTTTCCTCTGGCCTTCCTCATTAAGAAGGTATCCTTCCTCATCTACCCGGTTTCCTTCCATATCAATAAGGTTGCCTTCTGCATCTACAAGGTTTCCGGCGGCATCCACGCTTCCTCCGGAAATATCCTCCAGAACTCCCTCAAAGCCTTCCCACAGCACAGTTTCCGGAACCACTCCGTCTTCTGCCTCATCCGGCTCAATATTCATATAAGGGAGAAGCTCTGACAGAATACCCTGGGCAATATACTGGGGATATTTACTGTCTGCCTGGTTTTCCGCATTGGGTTCGTCCACTACCACATACAAAACAAGCTGCGGCTCCTCTACCGGAGCGAACGTAATAAACGATACCAGATATTTTCCGTTTCCTCGCGGCAGTTTCTCCGCGGTACCTGTCTTACCTCCAGAACTGTAGCCCTGGACTTTTGACGTGCGGCTGGTACCTTCCACAACGCTGGCCTCCATATAAGACCGGATGTCTGCGGAAATATCTGAGGAGATCGTCTGCTTCAGAAGAACCGGATCAATGGTTTTTACTGTACTTCCGCTTCCATCCTGAATCTCCCTTACCAGGTGAGGCTGATAATAGTATCCGCCGTTGATAACGGAACACATTGCATTAATTTCCTGGATCATCGTACAGGTAATCCCCTGTCCAAAAGCAGAACAGGCAAGCTCCGTTACTCCCATGGTCTCTGCCGTATGGATAATACCGTATCCTTCATTTGGAAGATCAATGCCGGTACGGCTGCCAAAGTTAAAAAGACTCTGTGCTTTAATAAATTCATCTGATCCCATAGCTGCAGCAATAGCCATCATACCATCATTACATGAATTGGCGATCACATGGGTCAGATCCTCCTGTCCATGGGCATCCGGATATACCGCGCATTTGATAAAAGGGTCACCATTTGCTCCAAAGGCCTCTCCTCCGTCGCACAAAAAGGTATCTGTTTCAGAAATACCGCCTTTTTCCAGAGCGCCTGCCACTACGATCGGTTTGATTACCGACCCCGGCTCATAAGCGTCTGTGACACAGAAGTTATTCCACATATCATTCAATGCCTGTACTGTTTCCGCATCATTCATTGCCTTGATCTCTTCCTCAGAATAAATGCTGGAAAGATCTCTAGGATCATTCAGATCGTAACGGTCTCCGGCATCCATGGCAAGGATTTCTCCTGTGTTGGGATTCTCTATAATAACGCCAATATCCTTGGCTCCCATTTTTTTCTTGAATCCGTTTACATATTTTTCAACAATCTGCTGTATCCCTACGTCAATGGTGGTCACGATATTTTTGCCGTCAACAGGCTCGATAATGGTCTGTTCCACATCAGAATCACTGTTAAAATATCCGTACTGACGACCGTCAGCTCCCATAAGCGTGCTGTTATAATAGCTTTCCAGCCCCACATCTGCAACGTCTCTTGCAAGCGTGAATCCAATCGTATCACATGCAAGGCTGTTAAAAGGATAGCTTCTGAGATAATCCTCCTCAAACCAGACCCCTTTTACATTAGACCGTTCTTTTATTTCCGATTCTGAAAGGTCACTGTCCTCATCTACCGTACAATATTTCTCAAATTCCTTTTTATCATCCATGGAAAGTCTCTTGATCAGAATCTGATACTGACTGTTTTTTGTACTTTCATCTGTAAGAAGGGAACGTACTTTTTCCTCCTCTATTCCCAGCAGTTTATTCAGAGCCCTGATGGTAGGTTCCGCATAATCCTCGTCAGAATTTACCGTTTTGCAATCCAGTATCACATTATATACTTTATTGCTGGTAGCAAGGATATTACCGTTCCTGTCATAAATATTGCCGCGCTTTGCCGGAAGGACATTGCTGGCATATTTCTGCTGGGCCTGGGTCAGCACCTGTTTCTTATATTTATTTCCGCTGGTAGCATTAATATAAGTAATCCTTCCCAGCAAACAAACTAAAGCCAGCAGCACTGCGCCAAACAGTCCTGCCAGCTTTCCTCTCATCTGATGATTTATTTTACGCTGTGGTTTTTTTCTCCTCCTGATGTTTCCCAAATTCTCACCTCTTACTTACTGTCGGGAATATCCTGATACTGCCTTACATAACTGTTGTTAGACATGCTGTAGGTTTTTTTCTGATCGTCCCGGGGATAATTCATTCCCAGCCGTCCAATAGCAATCTTCTTGATCCTGTTCAGATCCACATCAGAACTTACCTGACTTTCATAGGCGTCGTTTTCTTCCCGAAGTTCACTTAACTCTGTTTCAAGAGCTGCTACTGTTTTGATCCGTCCTGTAACGTCTGCTCTGAGCTGAAGGTAATATACACAGAAAAACAGGACTGCAGCTGAGACCACTGTAAGAAATACAACGTATCCCCGCCCCATGCTCATTGCCTTTCTGCGGTTTCTCAGCGTTGTTCTGCTGACCTCTCTTGCACGACCTGACGCTTTTGCAGAAGCTGCACTTCTGGAACTTTTTCTTTTTCTGTTCTGTGCAGGCCTCCCGGAAGAATATCTTCTGTCCGGAACTTCCTGCAGTCTTCTTGCAGCGTTTCCATCCACATACACATTCTGAACGTTTCTGGCATTTTCTCTGCTTCTTCTGTCTGTCACTGCTCTGTTTGTCCTGTCCATCATCTATCACTAACTTTCTTTCACTTTCAAAAACATTGCCTACTGCTGCAGCCTGCGCTCAAAGATACGCAGTTTCGCACTTTTGGATCTGGAATTTTCTTCCAGTTCCTGTTCTCCGGGCAGGATCGGTTTTCGTGTGACCACCTTTCCTTTTGACTTTTTGCCACAGACACATACAGGAAAATCCGGAGGACAGGTACAGGGATTTTCATTTTTTCGGAAAATCGTCTTTACGATCCTGTCTTCCAGGGAATGAAATGTGATCACGCAGATGCGCCCTCCATCACCCAGCATATCGATCATCCCGTCCAGGGATTCCCGAAGTACATCCAGTTCCCGGTTCAGTTCAATACGGACAGCCTGAAATGTCCTTTTTGCAGGATGTCCGCCTGCTGCCTGTATCTTCATAGGTATGGCACGACGTATGATCTCTGTCAGTTCTCCTGTTGTACGTACAGGTTTCTCCTGTCTTGCCGCAACAATGTGTTTCGCAATATTCTTTGCAAATTTATCTTCACCGTAATCACGGATGATACGGTACAGTTCTTTTTCTTCGTAACCATTGATGATGTCTGCTGCTGTCCTGCTCTGTCGCTGATCCATACGCATGTCAAGAGGCGCGTCTACTCTGTAAGTGAAGCCGCGCTCTTCATTATCAAGCTGATAGGAGGAAACTCCCAGATCCAGCACTATTCCGTCTACCTGATGGATACCAAGGTTCTTCAATTCATCTACCATGTAACAATAATTGCTGCGAATGATCGTCACTCTGTCTTTATAGGCAGCCAACCTTTCACTCGCAGCAACTATTGCATCCTGGTCCTGATCTATGCCAATAAATCTCCCCTTGGCAGAAAGTCTCCGGCACACCTCAGAGGCATGCCCTGCACCTCCCAGAGTTCCATCCACGTAGATTCCGTCGGGTTTCACCCTTAAACCCTCAATGGTTTCTTCCAGTAATACAGATTTGTGTTTAAATTCCATATCCGTCTCCTGTGTTGGATTTCTTTCCAGCGTAACGCTCAAATGACGATACCCATTTTCCGCATGCCTTCTGCAATGCTTTCCATATCATCATAACAGCAGTTCTCGCTCCACTTTTCTCTGCTCCATATTTCAACCTTATTCAGATTACCGGTAATAACCACTTCTTTTTCCAGACCTGCAAATTCCCGAAGTGCCTGAGGCACAAGAATTCTCCCCTGCCTGTCCAGTTCACACATGGTCGCTCCCGCAACAAAGAAACGTGAGAAGGTTCTTGCTTCTTTACTTGTAAGTGGTAAGGCTCTGAGCTTTTCTTCAAAGGCTTTCCATTCATCCATAGGATAAACTGAAAGACAACCATCCAGTCCCTTTGTCAGTACAAACTCCTCTCCCAGAAGTTCCCTGAATTTAGCGGGAATGATCAGACGCCCCTTCGCATCGATTGTATGGTTGTATTCTCCCATGAACATGTAACTCACCTACTCTCGGAAAGTACGATTCTCCCCTTCGTACTTTTCAGCAGAAATGGACAGGTCTGCCATGCTCCTTCCATTCACTACCACTTTTCACCACTTTCTACCACTTATGCAACCATTCTACCCTATTTATGTGGAAAATACAAGTGGGAATCTCAGGTTTTTTTAGCTCAGGATAAAAACAAACAAGAGGAACCTGCAGTCTGATGCTGCAAATTCCCCCTGTCTTCTTATAGGATCTCTATTTTTTCTATTAATTTATCAAGCTTTCTGCTCATCTTCAGACACCCGGGAAGATCCTTCCGACTCTGTATCATTCCATTGAGTTTCCTGCGGCAACGGCGTATCTTCCGCTGTAGTTTCTTCCTGATGACTCTCTTTCTCTCCACTGTCTGTTCCGGCTTCCACTTCTTTTTCATATTTCTCATCTGCTTCTGCATGTTCAGAAACCTCGTTTTCTTCGGTCTTTTCTTCTCTGTCTGACAGTTCTGTCCTCAGAAATTCATGAGAAACATCTTCGTAGGTATGGATTTCATCATAATTCAAACCTGACTTTTTATCACCGGAATCGTAAGCATCTCTTCTGCGTCTTCTGTATTTCTCTCGTTTTTTTGAAAGACTCCTGCGGACTGCTGCTGTGATCCATAAGATCGCTGCCACAGATATATATACAGACGAAAGTACAGGTATCTCTGTTTTCGGAATCATAAGTCCGGCAGGACTGAGCCATCCCATCACGGCTGTTCCCAGAAAATAGCCTGCCAGATATCTGAGAAAGATCTCACCTGCATATTTTTTCCTGTGGGCATAAGAAAGCAGGATGAGAAACAGGAGCAAAAACCAGAGACTTTCATAAAGAAACAGCGGATGAACCTGAATATAAGAGATCCCCCCTGCTTCTGCCAGATTCGACTGCATCAAAGGAGTCAGCTGGCTTTTATCTACGGCATCTGCAGGGATCTGCATAGCAAACAGGGTATCTGTATATTCGCCAAAAGATTCCCGGCTGAAGAAGTTTCCCCATACTCCTATTATCTGCACGATCAGGACTCCCATACTGGCAGTATCTGCCAGACGCATAAAAGACACCTTACGGATTCGGCAGTAAACTGCGCCAAAAAGCATTCCGCCCAGAAGCCCTCCCAAAAAGCTCATTCCGCCTCTGGTAATATCCAGGAATTCCGAAATTGTTTTTCCGGAAAACATCTCCCAGTGGAGTCCTATATACAGAAGCCGCGCTCCGATCACGCCTCCGATCAGGGAAGGGATCATCATTTCCAGACACAGGTTTGGATCCTCTTTTTTTCTTTTTGCATGAAGGATCATATAAACCAGGGCTATCAGCATTCCCACCGTGATCAGCATTCCATAAAAAGTAATCTCAACTCCAAAAACAGATACGGAACGTCCCACATACCTGAAATCTATATCCAGATTTGGAAATCGAATTGATGTATTCATAAAAACACCTTTATCATACATTGAAACGGAACAGGATCACATCGCCGTCCTGAACCACATATTCCTTGCCTTCCATTCGTACAAGACCTTTTTCTCTGGCGCCTGCGTAAGAGCCGCAGTCCAGAAGATCCTTATAATTTACAACCTCTGCCTTGATAAAACCACGCTCAAAATCTGTGTGGATCTTTCCAGCCGCCTGAGGAGCCTTTGTACCGATCTTGATGGTCCATGCTCTTGTTTCATCTTCTCCGGAAGTGAGAAAACTCATAAGACCAAGAAGACTGTAGCTTGCACGCACAAGTTTTTCAAGGCCGGATTCTTTCAGTCCCAGATCTTCCAGAAACATTTTTTTCTCATCATCATCCAGCTGGGAAATTTCTTCTTCAATCTCAGCACAGATCACAAAAACCTCGCTTTTCTGCTGGCTGGCATATTCCTTCACAGCCTGTACATGAGGATTGGATGCTGCGTCATCTGCAAGCTCATCTTCTGCTACATTGGCAGCATAGATCACCGGTTTCCAGGTAAGAAGATTATAAGTTCCCATCCATGCTTCTTCATCTTCTGTTTCCATTTCCATGGTGATAGCCATTTTTCCATCTTCCAGATGTGCCTTTACTTTCTGAAGGAATTCAAGTTCTTTTGCAGCTTCTTTATCCATTCTGGCTGTCTTTGTGACCTTGGCGATCCTTCTCTCCAGGATCTCAAGATCAGAGAATACAAGTTCCAGATTGATCGTCTCTATGTCACGGAGAGGATCAATGCTTCCATCTACATGGATCACATTAGGATCTTCAAAACAACGCACTACATGAACAATTGCATCTACCTCACGGATATTGGCAAGAAACTGGTTTCCCAGACCTTCTCCCTTTGATGCACCTTTTACAAGACCTGCAATATCTACAAACTCGATCACTGCAGGAGTCACCTTTTTTGAATGATAAAACTCGCCCAGGAGATTCAGTCTCTCATCCGGTACTGTAACAATTCCCACATTAGGGTCAATGGTACAGAAAGGATAGTTTGCAGACTCTGCACCCGCTTTTGTCAAAGAGTTAAAAAGTGTACTCTTGCCCACATTCGGCAGTCCTACGATACCTAATTTCATATATATTAAATCTCCTTTATTTTCAATAGTTTTTTGGGTTAGGGAGGTGTGTTCCGCACCAATTCCGCACCAATTTTTCTAAAGCGCACCATTTTTAGCTTGCCAGAGAAGTGTTCTGTTCAAACTGTTTGATGGCATTCGTCAGGGATGCGTCAGTGACATGAACATACCGATCCATGGTAGTTTTAATGCTCGAATGACCGAGCAGCTTTTGCAAGACTTTCGGCATAACTCCGCTTTCAATCGCACGAGTTGCATAGGTGTGTCTCAGAGCGTGCATACAAAAACGTTTGATATGAGCTTCATCGCATAGCTTGTACAGATGAGTGTCATAGGAACTGTTCTTTGCCGGCTCTCCAGTACGGAAATTAATGAACACCAAATCTCTCATGCAGAGGTATTTGGTTTCGCCAGTACGGCGATCCACATATTCCAGAATCTGAGACAGCAATTCTGATTCCTTGCGGGTGTGACGTTCTTCGTAGCACGATTTGAGTATATCGTATGCCCGGTTCGTCAGCGGAATAGTGCGGTAGCTGCTTTTCGACTTTGGAGGACCGGCACGCCATACTTTGGTATTATGCCGATATTCCAGTGTCTTGCTGACGGTCAATGTCCGCTTTTTCCAGTCGATGGAATCCCAAGTCAAGCCAATCATTTCAGAGGTACGCAGACCGGTCTCCAATAACAGCACATATTGCCTGTAATTGTGAGAACGTTTTGCAGTTTCCAGAAAGATTTTCTGTTCCTCCACAGTTAAGAACTTGATGTCATCCACAGCCCGGACAGGCTTCGTATAACGAACACCATCCATAGGATGTTTGGTAAGCATATCATTCATGACTGCTGCCCGAAACATCGTTCCCATTGCAATATATGCCTGCCTGATGGTAGAACCCGCATAGGTTGCTTCCATCCGATTTAGAACGATTTTACAATGCATGGGTTTGACATCGCACATACGCATATTTCCGATGACCGGCTGTATGTTCATTTGATACCGTTCCCTGTAATTCCTTTTGGTATTGGGAGCCAGATCAGCAATCAGATTTGTGATCCAAAACTCAAACCAGTTATCTACCGTCATTTCGGAGGAAGGGTTATGAACATTGTGCTTATCTTCGTACTGCGCATCGGCAAGCCAGTTGCGGGCTTCCGGAAGCGTGTCAAAATGCTTTTCCTTGCGTGAACCATCCTTTGCAGTATATCTTGCGGCGTACTTACCATCTTTTCTCTGGCAGATACCCTTGCCACATTCTTTGCCTTTTAAGTTTTTGCCCATATAATGAACTCCTTTCCTTAGAGTAGGAAACGTGAGCTCATCACGACACTCTACTCTAACATAAAAACGTTATTTTTTCAATAGATTCCGGCGTTTTTGGTGCGCACCAAAAACATAAACTTGATATTTTTAAATGGTACGCACCAGTGCCAGCTAATTTTATTGTTAAATTGCAACTCGTCCTTCGATAAATTCCTCAAAAGCCTTGCGTTTTACCAGTTTCTTCGTTCCGACATACAGAACAAAAGGACAATTAGGTTGTTTCAGCATCTCGTCAATTTTGTTAATTCCGATATTGCTGTATTCTGCCGCTTCACGAATGGAAAGCAGCATTTTACGATCAATAGGCAGGGACATTGCCTGCTGGTTCTGATTTATCATAGGCAGTTATCCTCCATACATGAAAATAGCCAGACAGAGGGTGTCGGCAACGAAGTCCGGCAACGGGCTTCAAAAGACCTTGCAAACAATCTCAATCTGGCGATGGTTACTATTTATACTTTTCTTTTATTTTTCTGTTGTTTTGGTTGTTATAAGGGAGAAAAGCCCGGAAATAAGGGATTTTCCCCGGCAACCGGCTCGGCAACGGGATAGCAACAGGGGGTGCAACGGGCTGTCATTTTCAGAATGGAAGCTCCATCTGTTCTGTGACCTCCACAAAACCGTCCATCGTTTTTTCAGACGGGTTGCCGGAGTCCGTTGCCGGGTTTTCACGCTCCCAGCCCTTTTGTCTGCCATATTCGGAAAACATTCTTGGGTTTGGGAAGTACCGCCAGCGGTCAATGCACTGGTTCATAATCTCGTTGATTTCCCGGATTTCCCATTGCTTCGGCTCGTCAAAGGCATGGTTCAAGGCTTCCTTGTAGAGCTGCTTGGAGCAGACCATGCTCCCGGTGTACTTATCAAGATACGCCTGTATCATCCCGGCTTTGGTGTCCTCCGGCATAAAATCCCGCTGGTGTTCTT
>ENA-ORMO01001853-ORMO01001853.1-human-gut-metagenome-genome-assembly--contig:-NODE-1853-length-19930-cov-4.233057_pt1 | contig 19930 bp, 18 predicted proteins | sample MGYA00242106_ERZ509001 | MGnify/ENA primary metagenome ERZ509001 (study PRJEB26280, sample SAMEA2338736) | human gut metagenome | biome: human gut; feature: human-associated habitat; material: faeces...
ATAGACCATGTCTATTTTTATGAAATTAATTTTGCGAAATTAATTATACGTCATCTATTCCAGGAGCTTCCATTCGCACAATCCAAACCGACCTTGACACCCTTGAAGGAGTAGATGCCCAGCGAGATCAGGTAGCCCATGTAGCGGTTGCGACCTGCCACATAGTCCACAGTGCAGCCGATATGCTCACGATGAGCAAAGGGCAGCTCCGGCCAGTCCTGGTCGAACACATGGAGTTTGCCATCGATGTAGTCCTCTACCAGCAGCAGAGTTTCCTCAGGCATTTTCTCGCCGTAGCAGTCGATTAGCTTGATGCCATTGTCGTAGTACGGATTGTGACTGGCGGAAATCATAATGCCGCAATCAAAGTCATCCACGCGAGCGATGTACGCCACAGATGGAGTAGTGGTAACATGGAGCAAATAGGCATCTGCACCGGAAGCGGTCAGGCCAGCAACCAAGCTGTACTCGAACATATAGCTTGAGCGGCGCGTATCCTTGCCGATAACAATACGGGCAGGTTCGTTATCTCCGTTGCGCTCACGGAGAACATTGTAATACCAACCGAGAAAACGACCCACCTTGTAGGCATGATCGGCTGTCAAAGTAATTCCGGCTTCCCCACGGAAGCCATCCGTTCCAAAATATTTACCCATTTCTATTCCTTTTCTGCCCTTCGCGCAACCTTGATCAACACATTTTATTTATCAATATGCTTTTATCGGACACCTAATCTTTCTTAACATATTTGTTATAAGGACGGAAATCACGACTGTTCCAACTACACGAACAATATAAATCAAAGCTGCCCCCATTTCCGTTCCAAATACACTAATGCCAAACCATTTCATTACACATGAAAGAACCAAATAATTTAATGGCTCTGCCCATAAATAAACTCCATACGTATTTTGAGAAATAGCAAGTAGTTTTTTATGATGCTCTTCCTTTAATGCACTTTCAATTATTCTGGCAAACGTCCAAATCCATATAATTCCGACAAATGGCATTACGGTATTTATTAAAATCCATTTTACTGATGCAGTGCAAAAGCTAATTTCATACAGAAGTGCAAACAAAAATGACTCTGCCACAAAAGCCCGTTTTTTTGACTTGAATCCATGATTTTTCGACGTTTTACTTAGCTCATTTAGAATATCATCAATAAAATGTCCTGTCCAAAACCAAATCAACCATCGGAACGGATTTCCGAAAGGAACAATTTGACGCGCATATTTATAGAAGCCCAGCCCTATCAATGCCAATGTTCCAACGATTATGAATTGTTGTCCCACATTTTTGATATGCTTTTCAATCACATAATCCATAATAAAGCAGAAAAATAGTGCTTCCAAAAACCATAGATAAACTGCATTTGGAAATATTATCTGAATCACAGCCATCATTAGCGGGTGAGCTAAACCATCATAATACCCTGCCAACATTTTAATTGGTATGTTCCAGACAAACCATACAAACAGCAACGGAATCAAAAGTCTTTTCGCCTTTTCTCTAATCAACTTACTGACAGACGAATAGCGATTCTTTTTTAATTCCAGCGAAAACACAGCACCGGACAAGCAAAAGTATGCAGGCATATGAAACGAATAAATCCATTCCGTAAGAAGGCTCGTTGCCTTGTGAACCCCTGCATCTTGAATCATCATATCACTCAAAATCTGATCGTAATGTATTCCACCAAATTTTGTATTTATCGTGTAATAACTGGCATGACCCAGAACAACCAGAACCGTCAATAAGATTCTCAAAATATCAAGATCATATCGTCTGTCTGTCTGTCTGTCTGTCTGTCATGATTGTCCCCCTCTGCCTCTTATTGTCAAGCTTTTTATTTATTGCACACTTTCTTCGCCTTATCAATTACTTGGGTCACTATTTCCAGAACTAAAGGCTCATGCGCAATGAGAAGAACCAGACCATAGCTTCCGAAAAACAAAATTGCCGACAAAAGCAGCACAAAGAAACTATTCCAGCCAAGCATTTTCACCCATACCGAAACAACACAGCCAATCACCAGTGCCAATAACATTTGTGGATATTGAATTTTCTTATACGCTGGCGTAATGTCTTGCTTTAATGCGCCAAACTGTACAACCCACACTACAATTTCCGCAGCAAGCGTTCCAATCGCAGCACCAACAGAAGCGTATCTTGGAATCAAAGCAAAATTCACGATCAAATCAACCACGGCTCCGGCGATTTCTGAATAAAGCACGATTTTCTCTTTTCCAAGCGGCACAAGCATTTGGATGCCCATGACATTGGTTAGCCCAATAAACAAGAGCGTTGGCATAATAACCTGCATCGGAAGAATTGATTTTTCATAGGCACTGCCGGACAGAAAGAAAATGCCTTCTTTTGCAAAAATCATAAAATAGAGCATCATCGGCAACGCAATCAGAAACACAAAATTGATTGCTTTGTGAGCTATCCGATAAAACTCATCAATCATCTTATGCTCGATATAATACGAAGCTCTTGGAAGAAGAACTACACCAAGCGAAGTAACTATACTGACGAGAATCGTTTTAATTTTTACAGCTGCATTATAATAACCAACATCCGCATCTGTTGTCATAAAGCCGAGCATGACCGTATCCAAATGCGTGTAAATTGTCGTAGCACAGGACATTGCAAAGAAAACTGCAATCGGCTTAAAATGTCGCTTAAAATGATATTTTCCTGCCGGTCGCATATCAATGAACTTGTGGGCATTGATAAAATTAAAAATATTGGAACCCGAAGCGGCAAGTATCGTAATTGCACCATAAAAAATGTAATCTGACTTTTGATGCACAAAAACAAACATTACAATAAGTGCAGCAAATTTGAAGATAATGGAACGAATCGTAATATAGGTATACTGTTCCAACGCCTTGTACATCCACTCCATACCAATCACATTAAATGCAATTGTAAGGCTTACGATAATATATAAGGCTCTTTCTTCTCTCAATCTTGGAACAAGCATTAAAGCAACCGCTAATGCTGTATACGAAATAACACTCATCACAAAATTGATAATCACCAGTTCCTGTGTCGTTCTGGTCAATTCTTCTTTATCATCTCGCACCTTTGCACAAGCGCGGATGCCGTATGTAGGGATGCCTAACTGTGCAAACATCGAAAAATAGGAAATCAATGATGTTGCAAATGAAACCTTTCCAGTTCCTTCCGGCAGCAAAATTCTGGAAACATACGGAAATGTTATCAGTGGAAAAATGAATGACGACATTGTTAATAGCGCATTCATTATAAAATTCAGTTTCAATGATTTTTGTTTACGCATAGAGTCACCTTTTGAGGATTAGTCCCAATAAAATTGATATGGAACTGTTGCTGCATAATTCAACAGCACATAAGCTCTGTACCATGTTGCGAATAATATAGCAATCAAAATCCATGCCCAAATGTTTTTAGATTTTTCCGAATAGCAAGTATATGTATTACTTAATCCTATCATTTGCAATGGAATAAAGAAATAACTTGACCTCGAAATATATTCTGCAAACAAAGGACCTAATACTGTAAACATAAAGACGACGCCAGATGCAAATATATAAAATAGCCCTTGCATTTTTCTTCTATTTAAGTATCTAAAATGCACAACCAATATCAACAGATATGTTGCCTGTATTAACGCAACAATCAGTGAAATTGATCTTCCTTCTGATAAAGTTGAAAACTGACCACCGCTCAAGTAATTAAGATAGTTTTCTCTGAAAATTCCCATATTAACCAGAAGCCGAACAAGATTGTTAATTGTTACTGATAGCGCACCAACAACTGCAACTGCAAACATTCCTTTGAGAAACTGCTTTTTTTCACTTGTGCCAGGTTTATCTTGTAAAAACAGATACATCGGAAATATGCCAAATCCCAATATAGCCGATGAATGCATGGCAAATGCTATTACCATAAGGACAAAATACGGTTTATATTGTTTATCAAACAAATATGTAACTGCCAATGTAACAAAACTGACCGCAATCGTTTGTCTCATAATATTCAGTGATACATTGTACATACTAAAATAATACAACAGCATCACAAGCCACACTGGTGTTCCATACAGCTTCTCACATCTGCAAAAAGCTATATACACTACCGTTACTGCGATCAATTCGTAGACAAACAAACTCCAGTGATAATCATTTGCTACTTTGGCAACCAAATATACTATTAAATTAAATCCTATATCTGCATTTCCAAGAATTGATTGGTTTTTCAAAAAATCGATTATGCTATCACTTTGTTTTGCTCTTTCAAAAAATGAAATAGCATAGCTTTTTACATCTACTCCTATGTTTTCAGCTCTAAGTCCAGCAAGAATCGCCGGTAGCAACAATCCTATTATAATCAAGAGTTTCTGTATACTCTTATTCTTTGTTGTTTTAGCTAAATAAATGCAAAGCGTAGACAGTCCAAACACAACTAGATATATCGCCATTCAATTTTCCTTCCTTTGCATTGCTTATTGCAACTACATTATTTTTGCAAAGACAGTTCATTCGCAATATATTCCTCAAACTTTTTTCTCTGAGTAATAGAATCCAAGGTTCCAAGGAAAATCACTTTAGCTCTGATAAAGTCACCTTTAAGCAATTTCTGAAGTGCAACCTTAAAATTGTGAATGACCAATTTTTTTCTTTGCTTCTGACTTACAAAAAGCCCCTCATTGATGGTTGTATTACGATAATACTTTCGGAACATTTCCAATCGTTTTGTGTCGTTTTCCATCATAATATCCAATTTCTTTGCGTTGAATCTCTTGTGCAAAGCTACGCTAGCACCTACAAAATAGGCCGGCGCATAATACTTTGATATTCTCATGGTGTATTCCGAATCATCACCCCATATAAAGTAGTCCTTACAAGGGAGTCCGCACTTCTTGATTGCATCATAGGGAATCAAAATGGAAACAAAAGTCGCTCTTGAAATCTGAACGATGCCCTCCGACAGATATTTATACCAGTGCGGATATCCATTTTTTGCAGGACGCATATCAATGGCAGGCACATTCATTGGCTCACTATCTGGTCCAATAATCGAGCTTGCCAAATATCCTATTTTCCCCTCGATTTTAGATCGGGCAGACATCAGCTTTTCTAAGCAATCTGTATACGGAATCGTATCATCATCCATAATCCAGACGTAATCACATTCCATATCTCTGCAAATCTTAATTCCCTCGTAAAACCCACCTGCACCGCCAAGGTTGGTTTCCATTCTGCGATAATCTATTACGTCTTTGTCATACTCTCCGCCTTTTATAAACAAATCGGCGGTTCCATCCGTGCTTGCGTTATCAATTAAAACAATCTTATGTACTTTATATGTCTGAGACAAAACTGCATTCAAGCATTCTTTCAGCAGTTTGATTCTATTATAAGTAACTATAACCGCAATAACTTTTTCCATCGTTTACGCAATCCTCATTTCTCTTCTACCAACTTTTTCACAACCGTAGCAGGTACTCCACACGCTACACACGCTGCCGGAACATCTTTCAGAACCACTGCTCCTGCTCCTACGATTGCATTGTCTCCTATCTCTACCCCCCCCACTATTACTGCATTAGCTCCTATCTGAACGTTATTTCCAATAGTAGGAACACCACTCTGTCCTTTTCCGCCAATAACGACATTCGCTTGAATTCTGGCATTCTCACCAATTACCGCATTTTCATGGATAACCACACCGATTGCACGATGCGGAAAATACGCATTTTTACCGATTTTTGCAGTAAATGGAATATCACATGCAGGAAAAAAGATTCTGCTTACAAGCTTCAAAACAGCCGGGAGAACCGGAACGTGATGTTGAACCAGCCAATTTCCATATTTATAAATCGAATAATAATTCTTCAACATTTTATACCTCAAATCATCTTAGAACGTACCATCTTTTCTTTTTACTATAAATCTACCAAATGCCTTCAGAAGAATTATATTTTTTCCAACTCTGTACGGCTTTGCTGCCACTATTTCAAAATAGCACTTAATCGCTTCACCCACCTGTTTCGATTGAATGTACAGTCTCAGTTCATATTCTCTACGCGAAACAAGTACATCTTTATCGGTTGTCAATATATCTTTCTGCTTTTCATCGAGACGGTGCAATGCGTCCAATCTCTTCATCGTGTTTCCAGTAATGCGCTCGCCCTTATGGATATAATAATGAATGAGCGAATCCTCGGTATAGTCTATATCATAAATTTTGCTTATACGAAGCCATGTATCCCAATCCTGTGACGCTACCATTTTAGGGTCAAATCCCCCAACCTTCTCAAGTGCTTCGCTTTTCAGCAGAGGAAATGAACAGGAACCTATAAAATTATCGCACGAGAGCTGCTTATATACAGATCCCCTATACGGTGTATGTCGATCAAATACGCATCTGGTGCTTCCATCTCCTTCATGAATGGTCGCATTGCAATAAACCAGTCCGATATTATTTTTGGACTTTCTAAACACATCCAACTGCTTTTCGATTTTATCTTTCACCCATTCATCATCGTCATCAAGAAAAGCGATATACTTGCCGTTGCTATTAGAGAATCCTGTATTTCGAGCTGCACAAGCACCCATATTTTTTTCATGCTGAATATATTTAACCCTGGAATCCGATATATTTTCGCAGTAATTTTTTACTTCATCTCGATATTCATATTCATTTGGGCTATCATCCACGATAATCAGTTCCAAATTCTCATGGGACTGATTCAACACACTATCAATAGCTGCTTTAATTTGAGACACACGACGTTTATATGTTGTAATAACAACACTTACCAATTCTTTTTCCATTCTATTCTCCAGATGTATTACTTTGTTTGAAGCACACCATCGTACAACTCCACCAATGAATTTTTCTTTGTTGCAATTTCAAACCCAGCCTTGGTTGCACAATCCTTAAATTCATCTCTTTGCAAATGAGGAGTTTCGCATATACGTTGCGCCCATACTTTTGGCGATTCATTCAAGCTGATATAATTCATATTAGGACTTATATTCACGTCCTTCGGCACATTTGTTGAGCTAAAACATGGAAGCCCTGCTATTTGTGCTTCAACAAACACCAAGCCAAGCCCCTCAAATTTCGATGGCATCAATAATACGTCCATTGCGGAATACAATTTATTCACATCATTTCGTGAGCCAAGCAATACGACTTTATCCTCAATTTTGTTCTTCTTTATGGTATTGAGAACAAGAGGCTTTAGTTCACCATCACCTGCCCAAATCATCATTGCCGCAGGATTCAATTTTGCTATCTCCGAAAATACGCTTATTATAAATGCCGGATTTTTCGGTTCGGACATTCTTCCCACTACACCAACTACAAATTTATTTTCTATTTCAAGACTCTTTCGGAGTTGCATTCTTGCATCAGGATCAAAGTGATATTGTGAGGTATTCATCGCATTTGTTATAATCGCAAATGGTTTATTTCCGAACACTGATTTTCCCGCGGATTCCGAACAAGCCACATACTCATTTGCATCTGCTACGCAAGCCGTGTCATACAGTAATGATCTCATTCTCGCTTTCATAGAGGATGTTTCTCTCGGAGCATGGGTATGATATATCCGTCTACTCATTCCCATACTTTTTGCAGCGTGCAAGGACATTACAGCATTTAACCCGCTGATATTAACGTGCAGTATATCATACCCCTTATTCAATACCGTTTTGATGTAACGATAATTTGAAACATTGGGTTTTCCTGTGTCATGCGGAAGTAGGTAAATCTTGCTATTATGTTTTTTTACAGTATCTACAAATGGAGAGTCTATATTTCTATTCAGCAGGAAATCAATCGTGTACCCTTGTTCTACTGTGTATTCGTAATATTTCATAATGCAGGAAGCAATCCCACTCCCTACGCGCAAATCCCTCATTTGAATGAGAATCTTTTTCTCCTGCATCCAGTTTCCTCCAAAAACTATTTTTTCAAACGCGCACCGCTCAACCTTTTTAGCGACTGCCTTCCATTAACCAAAATCCTTAGAATGTCATATGCTCTCTTTTTCAAAAAGAAAACAAAAATTCTTTGGCTTTGCGTGAGCGTTGTTTTATCAACTTTTTTCAGTGCAACATTATATGGGTATTTATCTAACGTCTGATTTAATTGCTCGTTTACAAGTTTCCGACTCATTTTATTTTCCGGGTGGAAATAAAATAGTCTCATACAAGAATATAACCGCGTTAGTACTCTTGCATAGTATGCTTTCCAATACTCTTCTGGCAACGAAAACTTTTTGATTATTCTTTCATAGTTTTCAAAAGCCACTTCGTTATAATACTGAGCTTTTTCATTGAATCTATTTGTTACGGATTCTTGCAAATATCGGTAATGATATAATGCACTATGGATATAATAAAATTTATCCGTCAACTGTAAACACTCGGCATTAAAAATTACATCCTGTCCTTTTCTCGCCTTTGGGTCAAACCACATCTCGTTATCTTTCAACAAGGACGCACGATACATTTTATTCCAAATCGTATTTGTTTCGTATTCATACGCTCTTCCGTTGACTGATAAGAAATTAAAAGGAGCAATTTTCAGATTATGTACCCATTCTTTGTCTAAAACTCCGCTACTGTCTTTTAGATATTTAACATTTGACTTTCCATCAAATTCCTGAACATAATCAAACCAGAATATATCGAAATCATTATACTTTTTTTGTGCGTTATACAATGTTGACACATGATTTGATTCAACCCAGTCATCTGGATCAACGAATGTTATCCATTCTGTTGAAGCTGCTTTTATTCCAGCATTTCTTGCGACTGACACGCCTGCATTTTCCTGATGAATAACGATAACACGCTCATCTTTCTGCGCATATTCATCACAAATATCACCACTTTGATCTGGTGATCCATCATCTACGGCTATAATCTGGAAATCCTTCATATCCTGCGCTAATAGACTGTCAAAGCATTCTCGCAGATAGCTTTCCTTTATTTTATATATGGGTATTATAATACTTAAAAAAGGTGTCATATACTTACCTTTCGTACTTTCGATTGATTACATCATTATAGAAAGCAATGTATTTTTTCTTCATTACATCCGTGTTATAAATTTCAAGTACATCTTGATATGCACGTTCTGGAAGTTTTGAAGGGAAGTCTTTCATTGCTACCTTTATGCGTTCCGCATATTCTTCAGCCGTATTGCATACATATCCGTTGACACCATCGTTAATAACGCTTTTATTACCCATCGTGTTACTAACAAGAATCAACTTTTTGATATACATATTCTCAATCAAGCTCATTGCAATAGCTTCACCAAGGCTACACAAAATGAACGCATCTGCGCCTTTGGCCATAGCCAAAGCTTCCTTCCGGGGTTTCCATCCGGTCACTTCGATGTTTGGAGCAGTCAGTTCATTTTCAAGTTCACCGTTACCAATCCAAATAAATTGCGCCTCTGGAACCAGTTCCGCAATTTTGTTAAAAAGCTGTGGCTGTTTCTGAACGCAAGCTCTTCCCAAGGTAAACACCGTAAACTTATCATTTTTTACAGGCTCAATTCCATCAAGAGATGCCGAAAGGTCTGCGAGATTGACTCCTGTTTCAACATAAGCCGTTCTCCTAGAGAACTTCTTTGCTTCCTCATCCTCACTCTCACAGCAAGTAAGTGTAAGTGCCTTGTTTCCCAGCACTTTTTCAGCAAATTTATAGATTTTGCTCTTTTTACCCGGCCCCATAAGAATATGTGCATACCCATGAGGTGTATAAACAACAGTGTTATTTTTACCCTTGTATGCAAGTCGTCCTAAACCACCTGCAACAGAAGAATGCAGATGAATTACATCTGGTTGCACATCTTTTTCAATTTGACGTAATTCTTTAATAGCTGCAATATCACTTTTTAAGTTGGTCAATCCTTTAACACCAACATTTTCCATTTCAATCAAATGTACTCTTTGATCTAAAAAATCCGTATAGTTTTTGGGTGTCTGTGGTCTAAGCGAATATGCAAGGTAAACATCAAACTCATCTACCATGTCATTGCAAAGCTGAGAAACGTATGTAAATACACCTCCACCAAAGGCCTCACAGACCATCAGTATTCTTTTCTTTTTCATTACGCTTCTCCCAACTCACTTGCACATTTATCCAATACAGCGGCAATGACCTGATCCATGTCATAGTACTTATATTCACCCAAGCGACCGCCAAAAATCACTTTGCCCTCTGCATCTGCCAACTTCTTGTACTCAGAATACAGCAAGCTATTCTTGGCATCATTGACCGGATAATACGGTTCATCACCCGGTTTCCACTCACTGCTATATTCACGGCTGATAATGGTTTTAGGCAGATCATTGCCGTTCTCATCCTTGCCAAACTCAAACCACTTATGCTCGATGATTCGCGTCCAAGGTGTTTCACGATCTGTGTAGTTGACTGCAGCATTGCCTTGGAAACTGGGCTTATCGAGAATCTCATTTTCAAAGCGGACAGAGCGGTACTCCAGTGTGCCCAACCTATAGTCAAAGTAGGCGTCGATGGGGCCGGTGTAGACAACCTTGTCGGCCAGTGCATCCAGCTCAACCTTGTTTTCCAGATAGTCAGTATTCAGGCGCACCTCGATACCGTCCAGCAAGTTGGCAATCATCTTGGTGTAGCCACCAATAGGAATGCCCTGATACAGCGCATTGAAATAGTTGTTGTCAAAGGTCAAGCGCACGGGCAGGCGCTTGATGATGAAAGCAGGGAGATCCTTGCAGTCACGCCCCCACTGCTTCTCGGTGTAACCCTTGATGAGCTTCTCATAGATGTCACGACCCACGAGAGAGATAGCCTGCTCCTCCAGATTTTTCGGCTCACCAGTGATTTCCTTGCGCTGCTCCTCAATTTTTGCAGCGGCTTCCTCCGGTGTCACAACGCCCCACATCTTGTTGAAGGTATACATATTAAAAGGCAACGAATACAATTCACCCTTATAATTAGCGACCGGAGAATTTGTAAATCGGTTGAACTCGGCAAACTGGGTGATGTAGTTCCAGACTTTTTTATTGTTGGTATGGAAGATATGCGCACCGTACTTATGGACATTGATACCCTCAATATTCTCTGTGTAAATATTGCCAGCAATGTTGGGACGCTTATCTACAACCAGAACAGATTTTCCATGCGCTTTAGCTTCATGTGCAAAAATGGCACCATACAGGCCGGAGCCAACTACCAAATAATCGTACATCATAATTTTCCCTTCCCCTCACTTGCTTTTTTCAATTAGTCTCTCTGGAAAATATCTCTTGTGTAAACTTTCTCTTTCACATCGTCCAGGCACTTGTCATAACGGTTTGCAATGATAGCGTTGCTCATTTCCTTGAACTTCGCCAAGTCATTGACAACTACGGAACCAAAAAATGTTTCGCCATCCTTCAAAGTCGGTTCATAGATAATGACCGTTGCTCCCTTTGCCTTCACACGCTTCATAACACCCTGAATAGAACTCTGACGGAAATTGTCCGAGTTAGACTTCATGGTCAAGCGGTAAACGCCAATCGTGACAGATTTCTCCTTGTCCTCGTCAAATTCGTTCTCTGCATCATATCCATAGTAGCCAGCCAGCTTCAGAACGCGGTCTGCAATAAAGTCCTTACGAGTACGATTGGATTCCACGATTGCTTCAATCAGGTTCTCCGGCACATCGGCATAGTTTGCCAGCAGTTGCTTGGTGTCCTTGGGCAGACAATACCCGCCGTAGCCGAAGGACGGATTGTTGTAATGGCTACCGATACGCGGATCAAGGCAGACACCATCAATGATCTGCTGGGTGTTCAGCCCTTTGCTTTCTGCGTAAGTGTCCAGCTCATTGAAGTAAGCAACGCGCAGAGCCAGATAGGTATTGGCGAACAGCTTGACCGCCTCGGCCTCAGTAAAGCCCATGAACAGGGTATCAATGTTCTCCTTGATCGCACCTTCCTGGAGCAGACCAGCAAACTCATGTGCGGCTTTCACCAGACGTTCATCGTTCAGGTCAGTACCAACGATGATACGGGAAGGATACAGGTTATCGTAAAGGGCTTTAGATTCACGCAGGAACTCCGGGCTGAAGATAATATTCTTGGTATTGAACTTCTTACGCACAGAAGCGGTATATCCAACAGGGATAGTAGATTTGATGACCATAATGGCATTCGGATTATATTCCATAACCAGCTTAATCACAGCCTCAACCGCAGACGTATCAAAGTGCTGGGTCTTGCTATCATAGTTGGTAGGAGCCGCGATTACAACAAAATCCGCATCCGAGTATGCAACCTTTGCATCCAGCGTTGCGGTCAAATTCAAGTCCTTTTCTGCCAAGTATTTTTCAATATAATCATCTTGAATCGGAGATTTCTTGTTATTGATCATATCGACCTTAGCCTGCACAATATCGACTGCAACTACCTGATGATGCTGGCTCAGAAGCACTCCCAGCGAAAGCCCTACGTATCCCGTGCCAGCTACAGCGATTTTATAATTTCTCATAGTTCTATTCTCCTTCACTATTTTTTGATTTTATAAAAAACAAACAAGCCCACGGCGGATTACTCAATGGCAATCCACCGTAGGCTCGATTCGTTCTCCTTAATATTTTACTTGCTGCTCATTTTGTGGGTCAAAACAGAGCTGCACCAAAGCCTCCCACCTATAACCTCTGGATTTCAGCTTCTCCGCAGCCTGTCAGCAAATAAATACTTTTGTTGGACGAGTCGAGCCGTTGAAACCCTTTATTTATCGTGGTTTTTCTTGGTTGACCCTATTATATCTCTAGCCCCCGTTCCTGCTACCGCGATTGTATATTTTTTCTCCATAATTCTTCCTCCAACAATTAACTTCTAACTTTATTTGAACTTTCCCCGGATTAGAGAAAGGCGAATCTTTTAGCAAATTTCCATAGAACCTCGGGAACTATGGGTATCATCTTTACCTCCACTGCTCATGAAACCATCTTTGATTTCATCAACACTAAAGGCAAACACGAAAATTAGCCCGTCGAGGATTCCCGCTTGGGAATCCATCGACAGGCTTGACTGACCTCCTTCTTATTCAATTTCTGTCCCTACATTTTGGGTAAATGATGATAGAACAGCACCGTAACGCCGTTATCAAGGTCTGGCTGACCGCTGCTCAACCATCCAAACAGAAATTGAGATCAATCAGTCAAGCCGCCAAAACCATTGATTTATCAGGCTTTTTTCCGGTTGTCTCTATTATTTCACAAGCTCCATGCACTGTCACTACAACCCGTTTTCCAAATAACTTTGGAAGCCAGCACATAGCCGCCGGGCCTTCGCGTGGATGTGCACGACATCGTATCGGCCAAAGGCAGATGCTAACGCGGCAAAGAAACTGGAGGATACCGCTGCAAGTCCTTTCCCGTTGATGGTCGGGACCGTTTTGAGTTTTACACCCTTGTACTCGTGCAGCCTTTCACCGTCAAACTCTTTCCCGCTCACATGATGGCCGCCACGGGTATAACAAGTCACCTGATGGCCTAACTTCACCATCCGAGTGCTGAGTTCTTCGACCACAACCTCGACGCCACCTTCCCGACCAAATCTCTTCAGGCCGAACATACATAGCGACAATCCCTCCGCATTATTTGCCATCCTTCGCCCACTCCCTACCAGGTCTTCTCTTCCGCAATTTCATTCCCAAATGAGTTTTGTTTCCACTGCTCATGAAACCAGTTTTGATTTCATCAGCACCAAAGACAAGCACGGCAACAAGCCCATACCCAGCACTCTCGTGCCTGGCACAGGCTTGCTCCAAACCTCCTATTCAAATTTTCATGCTCATATGATTGGGTCAAATAGAGCAGCCAAGAAGCCATTCTTGCTTCAGCTTTTGACGTCTCCTGATCCCTCTCTGCATGAATTATTCAAATTGAGATTCGGATCAAGCCGCCAAAAGCCTTGATTTTACGCGCTTTTTCTTGGTTGTCCCTATTATATCTCCATCACCCAGCATTGCAATTTTTAGTTTATCCTTCATTCTCTGCGCATCCCTTTCTAAAGTATCTTCTGAAAAGCCGTTGTTTGTGGCTGCAGCGTTCACCACCAAGCCCGCACCACTATATGCCCCTCTTTGGCGTCCAGCATGATCCTCCGGCCCTCTCTACATCTCCACCGTCTGCCTGGCCGAATACCCCATCTCCAGAAACTCTCCAAACACCCCTTCCATTTTCTCAGGGTGAATCACCAGAAGATAAAGCCCCTGCGGAATCATTGCTCCAGCCCCTCCTTTTTCCTTCCTGTGTATCTGATACTCTTCCAATTCCCTGCTTCCCGGCTCTGCCACCTGGGCAGTCCCGGTTATCTGGATTCCTTTCATGGAGTCAAATCCCGTGTAGGACTCATAGACTGCCGCGCTTACATGGCTGTTGTCTCTCAGCGCTGCAAATTTCAGTCCTCCCTCTGTGAGAATCCACATCCGGCCGCTGAAGTATTCGTACTCCACCGGGGTACACCGCACGAAGGTTCCGCTTCCCGTTGCCAGGGCACAGGTGTTGTGGGAGGTAAGGAATTCTTCCATCTTTGCGAGGAGCTGTCCCGGCTCCATCCGTTTTAGTTCTGATTCCCGGCTTGTCCAGAACGAGGCTGCCCGGTCGTAGTCCTGTCGGTTCATGGCTTTTTCTCCTTCCTTTCTCACTAAGCGTTCCTGTTAATTATCCTGTTCTCTCTGCCCGCCTCTGCTGTCAGTTTCTGCTCTGCATCAGAGTCTCCGGATACTGGCCTTCGTCAATCAGCCTCCGGATGGCCTCTCTCACCGCAGGCACATCTTCCTGGTAGGTCATGCCGAACCAGCGGTCTTCAGTCTTTAAAACCCTGACTGTACATCGGCCGTTCCGGATCTCCCGGTCCACGATATCGGGAAGCAGATACTCGCTTTTCAGGGGATCCAGCTTTGAGGAGGAGAGGAACTCCGGAAATCCCTTTTCCAGAATTTCCGAAAAGTCTCCAGAAAATCCCCACATGTTCATAGATACCAGAGATTGCTGATTCAGGATAACCGGCTCGCCCTTCTGAACTCCCTGGGCAATACCTCCGGTTTCTTTGCGTATCTCGTAGGTTTCTATGACCTGTCTTAACAATCCTTCCCCTGTCACCCGGCAGATTCCCCTTGTAACAGTTCCGCTGTCACTTAAAGTATTTTTCAGAACAAAGCCGGCCATACATCCGTGCAGAACTCCGTCCGGGGTCCTGAGCTTTTCTTTGGTGAGGAAAGCTGCCATTTTCCGGAAGACCTCTTTTCCGTAATAGTCATCTGCATTGATCACTGCAAAGGGTTCATGAATCACTTCCCGGCAGCATAACAGGGCGTGGCCTGTTCCCCAGGGCTTTATCCGTCCCTCCGGAAGCAAAAAGCCTTCCGGCAGATCCTCCAGCTCCTGAAAAACATAGACGGTCTCTGCCTGCTTCTCAATCCGTTTTCCGATTCGCTCCCGGAAATCCTGCTCCATGCTTTTTCGAATTATGAATACTACCTTGCCAAAACCGGCCTCCAGGGCATCATGGATGGAATAGTCCACGATAAGCTCCCCCTTGGGTCCCACCGGCTCCAGCTGTTTGATTCCTTTTCCGAATCTGGTCCCCATGCCGGCGGCCAGAATAACTAACGCTGGTTTCATTCCTGTTTCCTCCCTTTTGTAAGGATGATGTATCTTCTGCTCACGGCTTCTGATTTTTTGCCGGATCTTTAGTTATCCTCCACTAGCCTTCGTAAGGTACTGTCTCCGGCTCTGTAATCTCTGCCACATAGTCGGAGCCAAATTCCTCGATGGTTCCGCTGGAATTTACCTTCCATCTGCACTTGTCACCGTCAGTCACTTTTCTGCCCTTTACCACCTTGCCGTTTGAGTCGATCAGCCGCAGCCCTTTTCCCGGTACCCGGAATACTTCGTACTTTGCATGCCGGTCTGCAGTCTGGAGTCTTCCCTTATAGTAAAAGCGTCCGTTCTTAATACCTGTCGCCCCTTTTCCGCTTGCTTCGAAATAGTAATCTGCCTTTTCACCAGTGTCATCAGTAAGCTCACAGGCTCCGGTGACCATGGCATAGTCGCCGTCCGGCTCTCCAAAGTAATAAACTTCCCCATCAATTTCCAGGAGACCGGTTCTGGCGGCCCCCCTATCGTCGAAGGCATACTTCTTCCCGTCAATTTTCTGAATCACATACCTTCCTGCCGGAGCACACACAGGGGCTCCATTTCCCTGAAAATACCGCCATTTTTCCCCGGATGCCCCGTCAATATCTTCCGGAAGCTCCGTCATCAGCCAGCAGTCTTCTGCCTTCTGTCCCTGTATAAATCCTTCCAGCCCCGCAGATGGAAAATAGTACCGGTACCCGCTCAGAGCCGGGGAAGCTCCCCTCATTTTGACCCAGCCCATCTGCATAATCCCGTAGGTGTCAAAGCAGTAAGTAATTCCGTCTACCCGGCTTTCCTCGAAGCCGGAGCCGCTTTCCCTCTTCCTGCCGCTTTCCGGCGAGAAGTAAAACCAGCCCCAGTCCCCGTTCTGATCTGCATACCTTCTTACATTATCATTGTCATCGATCCAGTCATAGTCCAGCTCAATCCAGCTCCACCCGTACCGCCTGGCACCGTCATCTCCGCAGTAATACTTGTCATCGTCCAGCCACCCGGTGGATATATTGCCTCCTGTATTAAAGTAATAATCCTTTCCGTCCACAGTCTTCCAGCCGTTTGTCCAAATAATTCCGTTCTCACCGGCGTAATACCAGTTGGTATATTCGCTGCCGTCCGCCCGCTCTCCGCTGATGGAAAACCACTGATTCCGGCACATGGCTCCGTTTTCTCCGAAATACTGTTTTTTCCCCTTCTCATCGGTATACCATCTCTTTTTATACATCGTGCCGTTGGCATCAAACCGGTACATGGCTCCGTCTATTTCATACACTCCGTCTTTTTTTACGGAACCAGCCGCATCTGCCCAGTACCAGTTTTCCGTGGTCACTCCTGTGGAAGCGTTGGTGTTTGTGATTCGGAACCAGCCATTCTGCTGAAGGATTCCTCCTTCATCCAGATAGTATCGGTTTTTATCCCCGTCCACATACCAGCGTTTCCGGTAGGACAATCCATTTGCATCCAGATAATACCGATGGCCCTCCAGATCCTTCCAGCCGTTTCTCGCCAGTTTTCCGTCCGGCTCGGCATAGTACCAGTTTTCGTAAGCCTGTCCATTTCCGTTTACGCCGGAGACAGAGAACCAGCCCGTCTGCTTTCCGCCCCGTTCGTCCACATGATACCGGGCGTCCTCAACATTTACCCAGTTATTTCTCGGTGATCTTCCATTGGCGTCAAAGTAATACTCCACGCCGTCAATCACCTGCCAGTCTCCTGTCCTCAGACTTCCGCCCGGGTTTGCATAATACCAGCTGACTGAAGAAACGCCGGCAGAAGAATTGACAGTCGTGACAGAAAACCAGCCCTTTTCCGCCCTGGCTCCCGTCTCATCCACGTAGTAGCGCTTTCCATCCAGATTGAAGAAAGCATTTCTGGGTGAATTTCCTCCTGGGTAGAAGTAATAATGTTTCCCGTTTATTTCATGCCATCCATTGGTGAGGACGGCTCCGTCCGGCCCTGCATAGTACCAGGTCACCGTCACCTTTGCCAGAGGATTTGCAGGTATGCTCTCTATCGAAAACCAGGTATTTTCGTACCGGGAGCCATCTTCCTTTATGTAATATTTTTCTCCCCCTGCACTCTGCCACCGTCCGGCTGCAAGGGCGGGGAAGGAGGACAGCAAAAGCATACCGGCAGCCAGAGGGACCAGTCGTCTTTTCCATGTTTTTGCTTCCAATCCGGACAGACACTCCGGTAAATTTAAAAAACGCTTTTTCATACTCGTATTTTCCTTCTCAGAATATTTTTTCCTTTTGCCTTCTCTATCTCAAAAGCAGCTTTCCCAGTTCACACATTTGCTGCTCCTTCTTTTCAAATTCATGTTTGTTTCAATATATTTTCATTTTTTATATTTATTTTCAGCCTGCCGGCCAGGCAGAAAGGCAGCACTGCCTTTCATCAAAGCACTGCTGCCCTTCCCTTCCTGTCTCTTAGTTCTTGTATACGACTGTAAGCGGTCCTGCATAGTTAAGAGATACCGTTACTGTCTTTGTACCGGTGCTGACAGCTGTAGGTGCTACCAGCTCCCATTTCCCGGTACTGGGATTCTGTATCAGAATCTGAATATTGTTCAGTCCCTCTACCAGGTTCGGCACATAGATGCTGAACTGGATCGGCTGACCGTCAGTGGATGCAGTTGTCTCCATGTTCTGAATTCTGACTAACGGGTTGTACCCTGCCAGAACCGAATCAGAAGGCAGAGACTGGATAGTGGAAAGTCCCGCATTCACCTGTGCAATCTGGTTGTCTGAAATCGAAGCTCCGAAGTTTTCCGTGAAGGTCACGCCAACTCCGGTATTCGTGTTTCCGAACATTGCTCCGCTGCCACCGGAAGCCAGAGGCGTGCTGCCATCCTCAATAGTTGTGATTCCAGGGCCTCCCGGATTGTAGCTTCCGCCGCCAATCGGTCTGGGGCCTGAACTTGAACTGGATCCGCCTCCGCCGATAGGCCTGGGATTTGTACTGGGACTTCCGGCTGCAAATGCCATGGTCATCACTGACAGTGACAGTGCTGCCGCCAGAATTCCGGCCTGATACCTGATTTTCATCGTAGCTCTCTCCTTTCTTTTTTATTTCTGTTCTGCAGGCGTCCGGCATTTCTGCCTACGTTTCCCTGTAGAACAAATCTATAATCATTTCCTCAAAGGCCTCGCCGTCAGGGTAAAACTCGTCATAGACAAGTCCTTCAGTTCCCTCGCCCGGCACTGTGAAGAAGTGATCCCCGCCAAACAGATTCTCTGTACCCATGGCTGCCAGACCTGCATCCAGATATGCATCCTTGTTTAGATCTGTAACCATATACTCCTGCAGCGCGTCAAAGGTTTTTCCAAGGAACCGACTGTCTTTCTGCTGTTCCTTCTCAGCCTGTTCCATCCATCCCTTCGCGTAAGTCCTGTGGCGGTCCATTCTTGTGATAGCGCTCTGGGAGACATTGATGTCTCTGTAGCGTACATAGGTCTCTGCCTGTTTTCCGTGAAGGGTAACGGTCTCTCCATAGGGAAGGCCGGAGTCTCTGGCCTCAATGCCCGGATCATCTATAGTGACAGTCACGCCTCCCACCATGTCGTTCAGAACGGGAATGGCGCTCATATTGACGGAAACATATCCGTCTATCTCCACTCCTCCCAGCAGATTTTCCACTGCCTCTGTGAGAAGCTCACAGCTCTCCTGCTCTCCGTCTCCGTATCCGTAGGCCAAGTTCAGGTGCTGTACATCTGTTCCCAGATAATTTCCATTCAGATCAAACAGCCTGATCTCTGTCATGGTGTCTCTTGGAATGGTGAGAATATTCACCTCGTCTGTCGCCCGGTTCTGTATCAGAAGGGCCATCACGTCTGCCTGTCCCCCCGCACCGGAAACCTTCTGCTGCTCTACGGCCCCGCTTGTGTCAACTCCCACACAGAGAATCACGGTGTTCAGAGTATTCTGTCTGTATTCCTTTCCGTTATAAACTCTGACAGCCTCCCTGTCTCCTGTCTGGAAACCATTTTTCTCTCTTTCGCTTTTCCGCATTTCAGCCATCATCTCAGCTTCCTTTTTGGCCTGATAAGACTGAACCGAAAAGGTGACAAACCCTACCACCGCAACAAATACGAGAATTTTCAGAATTGTCGCCAGCCATCTCTGCCTCTTTTTATTTTCTGTCATTCTGCACCTCTGTGAAGAAGGACAACGAGAACTGTCTGGAAGAGAATCTTGATATCCAGCCAGACAGACCAGTTGTCTATGTACTCCAGATCCA